>Ga0070658_10000991_pt1 | contig 24346 bp, 22 predicted proteins | sample KBSC13metaG_FD_64664 | JGI IMG/M metagenome (GOLD analysis project Ga0070658, IMG submission 64664) | Corn rhizosphere microbial communities from Kellogg Biological Station, Michigan, USA - KBS C1-3 metaG | ecosystem: Host-associated > Plants > Roots > Rhizosphere > Soil ...
GGACGTGATCAGTCCGGGCAGGGCAGCCGGTCCGCCGTACAGGAACAGCTCGTGCTGCACGTGCACGACCGGCGCACCTGACGCCCGCGCCGCGCCGAGTGCTGTCGGTATCGCCCGTGGCCCGCGCGGGAACAACCGCCTGACGGTGACGTCGCCGTCCACCGCGTGCGTGGGCTCGCCCGGCTCGAAGGGGGCGACGACCGCGACACGTGCGCCTTGGTCGCTGAGCGCGTGCGAAAGGTTCACCGTGTAGGAGGCGACGCCGCTGGATCCACCGTGACGGACGCCGACACGTGGATACGGCGCGATGATCACAACGTCCGGGCGGTCAACCGACATCGGCGGGCTCCGCGTCGTCGCGCGCAAAGTTTTCTGGCGCGCGGCGCAGCGGCCCCGGCCCGATCGGCTCGTCCGGGTAGGGCGCTGCCGGTCGCCGGACCGGGAGCACCCGGTGGTGCAGCCAGAGCCGCAACAAGGACGCGGCCATTCGCCGGCCGTCATGGATGGGGTGCACGCGCGAGCCCTCGCGGTCCACCCACACCGTCGGGACTTCGACCAGGTCGAAGCCAAGCGCTCGTGCGGTGAGCAGCAGGTCCACGTCGAACAGGAAGTCGCGACTGGACAGCAGGGGCACCACCCGTTGGGCAAGCTCCCGGCGCACCACCTTCGCGCCACACTGGGTGTCGTGGAACGGCATGCGGAAGGCGGCGCGCACCGCGGCGGCGAAAAGTCGACTGGCCAGCCGGCGCGCCAGTGGACGGCGACGCCGCCCGGGGATCACCGCGCTGGGATGCCAGCGCGTGGCAATGGCCCCGTCGGCGCCTTTGTCGTCAACCACCTCGGCCAGGCGCAGCAATTCCGACGGAGGAGTCGCGCAGTCGGCATCCACGAACGCGACCAGGTCAGCATCGCTGGTGCGAAACGCCTCCATGATCGCGCCGCCCTTACCCAGCGGCGGCAGGCGAAGCGACCGCACCCGGCAGTCCTCGCGCTCATGCTGCGCGACGATCTCGCCGGTGCGGTCGGAGCAGTCGTCGAGCGCGATCAGGAAGCCTGTGGTCGGCGCGCACACTGACCGGTAGGCGGCCAAGGTGGCGTCGATCCGATGTTCTTCGTTGTGGGCGGGGATGACAATGTCCAGGTGGGTCAAGTCAGATCTCGCGATCTCAGGCAGGGGGCAAGCGGCCTCGCTGATGTTTCTCTGCCCAACCGTACAAAGGGGATAAACCGTTACATTTCGGGCGAAGGATCTTTTCGTTACGTCCGGTGAATTTCCGGTGAGGAGCCCTCAAAACGCCGCGGGGCGCTGCCAATAGGCTGTTCCGCCATGAAGCTGCTCGTCACCGGTGCCGCCGGATTCATCGGCTCGCACTACGTGCGCACCCTGCTCACCGGCGGCTACCCGGGCTACGAGCAGGCGGAGGTGACGGTCTACGACAAGCTCACCTACGCCGGCAACCTGGAGAACCTCGCGCCCGTCGCAGACTCCCCCGGCTACCGGTTCGTGCAGGGCGACATCCTCGACGGCAACCTGCTCGACGACGTGCTTCCCGGGCATGACGCGGTCATCAACTTCGCCGCCGAGTCACATGTCGACCGGTCGATCCATGGCGCGGCCGACTTCGTCACCACCAATGCCGTCGGTGTTCAGGTGCTGCTCGACGCGTGCCTGCGGGCGGGCATCCCGCGCGTGGTGCAGGTCTCCACTGACGAGGTCTACGGGTCGATCGAGAGCGGATCGTTCCGCGAGGGCGACCAGCTGCTGCCCAACTCGCCCTACTCCGCAGCCAAGGCCGCCGGCGACCTCATCGCCCGCGCCTACCACGTGACGCACGGCGTCAACGTGTCGATCACGCGATGCACCAACAACTACGGGCCCTACCAGTTCCCGGAGAAGGTCATCCCGCTGTTCGTGACCAACCTTCTCCACGGGCACAAGGTGCCGTTGTACGGCGACGGGCTCAACGTCCGCGACTGGCTGCACGTCGACGATCACTGCCGCGGGATCCAGCTCGTGCTCGAACGCGGACGGCCGGGTGAGGTCTACAACATCGGCGGCGGTGTCGAGCTGAACAACCGCGAGCTCACCGAGCGCCTGCTCGCCGCATGCGGCCGCGACTGGGACAACTTCGTCGCCTACGTCGAGGACCGCAAAGGTCACGACCGGCGCTACTCCCTGGCCGACGACAAGATCCGTTCCGAGCTCGGCTACCGCCCGCTGGTTCCGTTCGACAAAGGGCTGGCCGCCACCGTGCAGTGGTTCCGCGACAACGAATCGTGGTGGCGACCGCTCAAGGAGAAGGCCGCGAACGCAACGTGAAGTGGCTCGTCACGGGGTCACAAGGGCAACTCGGCAGCGACGTCACCAGCGTGCTGCGGATGTACGGCGAAGAGGTCGTCGCCTGCGACCGCAGCCAGCTCGACATCACCGATCCGGAGAGTGTGCAGTCCACGCTTGACGCGGCGCGGCCGGAGATCGTCGTCAACTGCGCCGCCTACACCCGCGTCGACGACGCGGAGTCCGATGAGGAAAACGCGTTCTGCGTCAACGCGGACGGGCCTGACCTCATCGCGCGCTGGTGCTACGACGCGCGGGCCCGACTCGTGCACGTGTCGACCGACTACGTCTTCTCCGGTGTCGGCAGCGAGCCGTATCCGGAGGATGCGCCGGTCGCGCCGCGGTCCGCCTATGGCCGGTCGAAGGCCGCGGGCGAGCGCGCCGTGCTGACCAGTGGCGCGCACGCATGGGTCGTGCGCACAGCCTGGGTCTATGGCGCCGAGGGCTCCAACTTCGTCAAGACGATGGCACGGCTGGCGAAGACCCACGACACGGTGTCAGTCGTCGACGACCAAATCGGGTCGCCGACGTGGTCACTTCATCTGGCCCGCGGCCTCGTCGCGCTGGGCGCGTCGGCGACGCGGCCGGGCATCCTGCACTGCACCAACGCGGGCGAGGCCTCGTGGTTCGTGTTCACGCGCGCGATCTTCGCCGAGATGGGCCTCGACCCGTCGCGCGTGCTGCCAACCACGACTGACGCGTTCCCGCGGCCCGCGCCGCGGCCGGCCTACTCGGTGCTGTCCGACCGCCGATGGGTCTCCGCCGGGCTGCCGACGATGGCGCATTGGCGTGACGCCCTGCACGAGGCCTTCGTCGCCGTCGGCGAAGAACTCACCGGGGCCTGACTCTTCGTTGACTGCAACGAAAATGGTCTTGTCAGCGGCTGAGAAGACCATCTTCGTCACAGTCAACGTGCGTTAGTCGAGGGGTTGGTCGCGGAACCAGTCGATGGTGCGCTTGAGCCCTTCCTCGAACGGCACTACCGGCTCCCAGCCGAGCACCTCGCGCGCGAGGGTGATGTCCGGCTGACGCACGGTCGGGTCGTCTTCGGGCCGCTCGATGAAGACGATCTCCGACTGCGAGTCACACAGTGCCTTGATCGTCTGGGCCAGCTCGAGCACCGACACCTCATGCGGTGTGCCGATGTTGATCGGTCCGGAGTGTTCGGACGCCGCCATGCGCACGACACCCTCGACGAGGTCGTCGACGTACTGGATCGACCGGGTCTGCGACCCGTCGCCTGCCACGGTGATCGGCTCGTCCTTCAACGCCTGCCGGATGAACGTCGGGATCGCCCGGCCGTCGTTGGGTCGAATACGAGGCCCATGAGTGTTGAAGATGCGCACGATGGCGGTGTCGACGTCGTGGTAGCGGCGGTAGGCCATCGTGAGTGCTTCGGCGAAGCGCTTGGCCTCGTCGTAGACACCGCGCGGCCCCACCGGGTTGACGTGCCCCCAGTAGCTCTCCGGCTGCGGGTGCACCTCGGGGTCGCCGTAGGCCTCTGATGTCGAGGCGAGGACGAAACGCGAGTGCTTCTCCTTCGCCATGCCGAGCATGTGCAAGGTGCCGATCGAGCCGACCTTCATCGTCTGGATAGGCAATTGCAGATAGTCGATCGGCGAAGCGGGCGACGCGAAGTGGTAGATGACGTCGATATCGCCGGCGACGTGGACGTAGTCGGTGACGTTGGCGCGGATCATGCGGAAGCCCGGATGCGAGACCAGGTGCTCGACGTTGCGTGGCGTTCCGGTCACGAAGTTGTCGAGGCAGACCACCTGCCAGCCGTCGGCCAGCAAACGTTCGCAGATGTGTGACCCGAGGAAACCGGCGCCGCCGGTAACGGCGGCACGTCCGGGGCTCTGCACGGCTACCAACCGAAACCGGTGACGCGCAGACCGGCGTTCCGGGCTGCCGCCACATCGACGACACCTCGTCCGTCGAGGATGAGATCCCCCTTCATCTTCGACGCCAACTGCGGCAGGTCCAGGTGTGCGAAGTCGTCCCACTCGGTGGCGACGACAACGGCATCGACACGGTCAGCAGCGTCGTACGCGTCAGTGCCGATCCGCAGCCGCATGTCCCCGAGTTCGGGCACTTCCTTCACGATCGGGTCGAACGCGCTGACGACGGCGCCCGCGGTGTTGAGCCGGCGCACGATCTCGATCGAGGGCGCGTCGCGCCGGTCGTCGGTGCCCGGCTTGAACGCCAGCCCGAGAAGGGCGATGCGGCGGCCCTTGAGCGTTTTGAGCTCGGCCTGCAGCTTGCGGATCACCGCGCCACGCTGCGTCTGGTTGACCTCGACCGCCGCGCGCAGGATGGGCGAGCCGTAGCCGTAGTCGACGCCGGTGGCGATCAGCGCGGCCAGATCTTTGCCGAAGCACGACCCGCCCCAGCCGATGCCGTGCTGAAGGAACCGCGGGCCGATCCTGGAGTCGGCTCCGATCGCGGGCAGCACCTGTCGGGCGTCAGCGCCGACCAGCTCGCAGATGGTCGCGACTTCGTTCGCGAACGAGATCTTGGTGGCGAGGAAGGCGTTGGCGGCGTACTTCACCATCTCTGCCGAGGGCAGATCAGTGACCACGAGCTCGGGTTTGTGATCGCTGTTCCCGCCTGGGAAGTCCTGGTTGAGTACCCGCTCGTAGAGGGCGGCGACGACCGGCACGCCATCGTGGCGATCCTCGCCACCGAGCACGATCCGGTCGGGATAGAGGAAGTCGTCCAGCGCCGCACCCTCACGCAGGAACTCCGGATTCGACACGACGTGGAACTGCACCGCGTCGATGTCGGGCAGTGCCTCTTCGATGATCGTCCGCACCCAGTTGCCCGAGCCCACCGGAACCGTCGACTTGTTGACGACGACGGCGTCCTTCTTGAGGTAGCCGGCGATCGACCCGGCGGCCGACTCGACCTGGCTCATGTCCGGTATCCCGCCCGGGCCGGTCGGCGTGCCCACACAGAGGAAGATCACGTCGGCATCGGTCGCTGCCTTCGCCGCGTCGGACGTGAACGTCAGCCGCTCGGTCTCGAGCGTCTCGCGGAGCAACTCCGGCAGGCCGGGCTCGAAGAACGGCAGCTGGCCGGCTGAGAGCTGGTCGGCTCGGTCCCTGTCCATGTCGTAGCCGATCACCTCGTGGCCGAGCCAAGCAAGGCAGACAGCCGTGACCGAACCGACGTAGCCGGTTCCCACTACGGCAACCTTGGACATGCCTCTCCCTCCTGAGCGCCCATCCGCGCTGCCCGCTCAACCAACCTATTCCGGTCCGGTCAACGCCCGGACAATCTCCAGACAGGCCGACACGATCGATTCGTACGGCTCGCGGTAACCGTTGGCCGGTCCGCCGTAAGGATCTGCCACGTCGTCATCCCCCGGACAGGCCGCCCGAACCAGCCCCCGCTTGGCCGCGGCCGCCGGTACCAGAGCGCGTGCACGCCCGGCCACGTCGTCGGATTGCGGCAGTTCCGGCGCGGCCGCGCCCGCCAGCCGGGCGAACTCCCGCAGCGTGAACAGACGCGGCACCGACGTGGGCACGAGCGTGGCACAGTCGGCTCGATGCCAGCGGGTCATGGCGAGGATGAGGTCGGCTTCTTCGATCAACGCCGAGCTGACGGAGCGAGCCATGAAACCGGACGTGTCGACCCCACCGCCCGCCAACAGTGCCGCGGCGTGTTCCTGGATCGGTTCACCGACCAGGGCGCCGGTGCCGGCACTGGTCACCACGATCGGGGACGACAAACCGTCGCGCCTACCGGCATCGAGACGCTGGGCGAGCTGGTGGCGCAACAGCCGCTCCGCCGTCGGAGACCGGCAGATGTTGCCGGTGCACACGCACAGGACCTGAAACGCCACCGTGCCATCCTGCCCCGACCGGCAACCGCGGCCACAACAAACGCCCTAGGTTGAGATCCATGCCGGACAGATCCATGCCGCGCGCGCCCACCCGGCGCCGAGTGCGAACGGTGGCCGCGATGGTGACCGTAGCGGGTGCGTTGGTGATCGTTCCCGGCGGCGCGGCCGGCGCGACGACACCACTCGCCGGCCGCATCATCGGCATCGACCCCGGCCACAACGGCCGCAACTGGTCCGACCCCAGCTACATCAACCATCGGGTCTGGAACGGCCGGGAGTGGGAGAGCTGTGACACCACCGGCACCGAAACCGCGTCGCACTATCGCGAGACGTCGTTCAACTTCTCCGTCGCTCGCTACCTCGCCGCCGACCTGAAGGCGGCCGGCGCAAAGGTCGTGTGGACACGTACGACGAACGACGGTGTCGGCCCCTGCGTCGATCGACGGGCAAAACTGCTCAACGCCGGGCACGCCGACGTCTCGATCGACATCCACGCCGACGGAGGGCCATCGAGCGGTCGCGGCTTCGCGATCCTCGAACCGGTGGCCGACGGCCCCAACAACAAGGTCATCCGCTCGTCGGCGCTCTTCGGTTCCTACGTGCGATCGTCCTTCTTGCGCTCGACCGGCATGCCGACGAGCACCTACGACGGCAGCAACGGCATCGCACATCGCAACGACCTCGCCGGGCTCAACCTCACGACCGAGCCGAAGGTGCTGATCGAGTGCGGCAACATGCGCAATGCCCGCGACACGCGGCTGCTCGAGTCGAGCGCCTGGCGGCAGAAGGCGGCGCGAGCGCTCGCCGACGCCATCATCCGCTTCGAGACCCGCTGACCAGGCGGTCAACCGGACCCTGACAACGGAAGGGCCCCGACGCGCCGGCGTCGGGGCCGCTCCGGACCTGGAAGGGGACGGTCAGTGGTGGCCGTTGTTCGGATGCGACGACGACTGCCCGTGGCTGCTCGGGGTCGGCACAGCCGGGTGGCTCGGGTGAGCCGGGTGGCTCGGGTGCGCCGCCGGAGCGGAGCTGCTCGACTCGGACGACGACGGCTGCGGGGTGGGCTTGCCGCAGTCGGACTGCGCCGCAGCGGACACCGCCGCGCCGTGGGCGCCTGGCGACGAGCCCGGCGACGGCTTGGTCTTCGCGACGGACGAAACGTAGGCACCGTGGTTGGCAACGTCACTCGGGCAGGCGGCCGGCGTGACCGCACCGACCACCGACGTGTCGCTGGCCGAGCTGCTGTCGCTCGAGGAGGGTGCGCCGGTCGGCTGCGATGCGTCGGGCGCGTCGCCGCTGTCGGATCCGTCCGACTGCGATGCGCTGTGTGCGGTGGTCAGACCGGTCGCGGCATGCGAGTTGGCGACCGTCGCCGCAACGGCGAGTCCGCCACCAGCCGTGGCGCCGGCAGCGACGACCGCAATCGTCGCGGCTTTCAGGTGCGCGCTCAGCAGGGACGAGAGCGTGCTCGGTTTCATCGGATTACCTCCAGGGAGGGGGCGTTCCCGCTGGCGCGGGCTCAGTCCTTTACCGCTCGCATCGAGCGGTGCATTACCGCCTGCAGCGAGCTGTTGGACGAGTGCGAGTTCGGCGACTTGCGATGGGACGTGATCGGCGGAGACGTCGGCTTGCCGTGGCCGGGCGAGGGATGACCGCTGGCCGTCGGCGTCGGGTTGCCGTGGTGACGGGATTGGCCGGAATTGCCCTGCGTCGGCGTCGACGGGTGCGCCGGCTGGCTCGGGTGCGAGGCCGCCGGCGCGGGCGGTGCCTGCGGTTCCAAGGCCGGTGGCACGAACCCGGCCGGCGTGCTCGCGGTCGGCGTCGGGCTGCCGGCATGACCCGGCGTGTTGTGGCTCCCGGCGGAGGACGGGACATGCACGCCGACGACACCGAGCATGCTGCGGGCCGCGTCCTGCGCCGGTCCGGGCAGTGCTCCGGCTGCCGCGGCGGAGACGCCGCCGGACAGAACGATGACGATGGATGATGCCGCGGCCGCCGCGGTGCGCAGGCGACGCCGGTGGGCGAGCGAGGGGATGCCCGCCGGTTCCGCCACCAGCTCACGGAAAGCAGCGAGGGCCGCGGCCTCACCCGGTTGCTCACCCGGCGCCGGCTGGGCGGTAAGCGCAACCAAAGCATCGCGCAGCCGCGACGGCGCACCGTCGTCGGCGAGGAGGCGCGTCAGCACGGCGTCCTCGGACGCGTCGGGTGCCATCGCGTCCTCACCGAACGGGTCGGCAGGCGGGTTCACGCCCGGACAATCGCCACCACGAGTCACGGCATTACACCCCTTCCGGGGGCTTTTCGCCGAGCAGTTGCGCAAGCCGCTTCAAGCCCCGGTGGGACAGGACCCGGACGTGGTTGGCGGTCTTGCCGACCATCTCCGCAACTTCGGCGACATCGAAGTCGCCGATGACCCGCAAACTGATGACCTCGGCCTGGTCCTCCGGGAGCCGGCGGATGAGTGCAAGAGCGCCGTCAGTGCCCAACCACTCGGCAACGACGTCATGCACGGTGTCCGGCGCGAGGACTTCCGGAGCGGTGTCGGTGAGCACCTCCGGCCGACGCGCATGAGCGCGGACCGCATCCACCCATCGGGCCCGCGCGATTGTGAGCAGCCACGCCCGCAACGCCCTCTCCTCGCCGGTGAACGAGGAAAAGCCGCGCAGTGCCGCCGTCCAGGTCTCGGCGGCGAGGTCCTCAGCAGCACCTTGCCCGGCGAGCACGACGAGATAGCGGACGACGGCCGGATTAAGGGCGCGGAAGATAGACGTGAACGCGACTTCGTCGCCGCGCTGCGCCGCAGCGAGCGTCTCGTCGAAGTCGTCCACGGCGCTGATGGTGGCAGCAGTCGTCCCGACTGTGTCGATTGACGGGCCCACTGACCGGATCGGCTACCCGCGCGGCGTCAGGGTCGCAACAAAGACGGGCCGGCCATCCTGGTCGGCGCGACGGCGAATCTCGAGTACGACGGCGACCTCGCTTCCGTCCCGTCGCAGCGCCGACACCTCGGTTGGTTGCCCAAGGATGCTCGACGTGCCCCCGAGCATCTGGTGCGTGAAGCCGGCGATGTGCGCGTCGCGGAGGGCCGGCGGAATGATCACCGTGAGGCGCCGTCCCTCGAGGTCGGACTGCATCCAGCCGAGCAGCTCGGCCGCCGTCTCGCTCACCGCGATGACCCGGTTCCACCGGTCCGCGGCGACGAGCGCCAGTGCCGACGCGTGGACGTCTTGGACGATCTCACTCGCCGTCGCCTCGAACGGGATGTCGTCGACGTCGATGTCGGTCCAGGCTCGCGCCGGGAGACCCTGCGCCTGACGGCCGACCTCGTCGCACACCCAGCGGCGTACGGCTTGGATCTCCGGTAAGGACGTCGGCACGAGCAGCTCACCGGCGTCCGCCCGGGTGGCACATTGACGAAGCACGTCGCGCAAGACCGGAAAGTCGGCGACGACGATGCGTGGAATCACGACTTCGACGTCGACATGGCCGGCGAGCCCGTCGCGCTTGTGGAGCAGCGGCGCGGTCGCCGTGGCCAGGGCTGCAAGCGCCTGGCTGGCCAGCGCCAGTTCTTCCGGCACCGCCACCGAGCCAGCCGCGAGGGAATCCAACGTCGCCTCGCGCAGCATCCCGTCTGCGTGTGCCTGCCAAGCGAGATAGAGCATCACCGGAAGGTTGCACAACAGCACAGGCACGGTCTGCTTCGGTGGCGGACCTGGCTCGTCGGCCGTCGGCTCGCTCGGGGCCCCACCGAGCCGGAACCACACCCGCTTGCCACCGTCGTCGAGGGGCTGTATGCCGAACTCGTCCGCCAGGAGCTCGACCATCTCCAGTCCGCGGCCGGTCGAGGCGTCTTCGTCATAGCCGCGCCGGCTCGGGAGCATCCGGTTGCCGTCGCTGACCTCTACTCGGACCCAATGCCGGGTGGCTTCGACGACCACGTGCAAGGGGGTGTGCGCATGCACGATGCCATTGGTGACGAGCTCGCTGGTCAGCAGCGTTGCGGTGTCCGCGAATGCCTCTGCGCCGGCCGCCTGGATCACGGCGAGTACAAGTCGGCGCGCGTGACGGGCGCTTTCGGGAGCAGGTGGAAGGGAGACGAGGCGCTGCACGCCGTCTACGCGCACGGCCGTCGGCCCTTCCGGTCCGGCAGCCCCCCTCGGGTCACCTCTGACCCCTGGCCCCCAATTGTAGAAGGTTCGGCGTAGCGAGCGGGGTTCCTGCTCCGTGGCGCGTTCGTCCGGCGAGCTAGTCGAGCGTCAGCCAGGTGGCGACGTCGGCGACTCCCGTGGCGGGCAGCTTGTGCGCCGACTGCCAGGCCTTCACCGCCGCCGTGGTTGCCGGGCCGTAGTCCGCGTCGACCACGAGCTTGGCGCCACCGCGGTCCAGCGCCTGCTGCAGCTGCGCCACCGTCCATCCGACGTTGCCCGGTTTCGCCGGCAGCGTGAGCTGACCGGTCGGCCGCCAGGCGACGGGGAGAAGGTCCTGCGTCCACAGCGGGCGTGTCCCGACGTAGGCGCCGGTGTAGGGAGCGTCAACGATCTTTCCGGCGCCGGAGTAGATCACCACGTGGTAGATCGTGGCCGGCTTGGTGACGTCGATGGCGTAGAACAACAGGTCGCCCTGCTGAACCTGATCGAGCGGAACGGCGGTCCCGACGCCGTACTGGTCGGCGGCAACCCGTGGCATCGTCATGCCGGCAGTGCGGAACGACGTGAGCACCAGGCCGGAGCAGTCATAGGACTTCGGGCCGGTGCCTCCCCAGGCGTAAGGCTTGCCGGTCTGCGACTGGGCGAAGGACAGCGCCTTCTGCGCGACCGGGTCGCTGGTCGTACCGGGGAGCGAGGGCAGCTTGGCCGCCAGCGCGACAACCTGCGCACGAACCTTTGCCTGTGCCGCCGCGTCTGCCGGCGGTGGCGGTGGCGGTGTTGGTGTCGGGGTGGGCGTCGATGTCGGCGACGGCGCCGGAGTCGGCCCGTTCGGCGTGGTCGCGCTGGTGAGCTGCACTGCGCCGACCGCGGCGACGCATGCCGGCGTGCCGGTGCGCCCGAGCGCCGCCCAGGTGGCCGCGTCCACCGTGCCGGTGGCAGCAAGCTTCAGTCGCCGCTGCGCAGCGACGACGGCAGCCCTGGTGTTCGGGCCGAACGCGCCGTCGCTCGTCACCTTCACGGCCTGCTGCAACACCATGACCGCGGGACCCGCTGAGCCGACCTTCAACGTCGTGCAGGTCGTGGCGACGCCGCTGCCGTGTGCCTGTTGGCTGCATGCGGCTCGCGCTACCGGAATCGGCAGCTTGCGCCAGGTCGCGGCATCGACCGAACCGGTCTGCCGAAGTTTGTGCTTGGCCTGCCAGGTCTTGACCGCCGCTTTCGTCAAGGCGCCGAAATCGCCGTCGGCGGCGGCTTTGAAGACCCGCTGCAACGTCACCACGGCAGGGCCGTGCGCGCCCACGGAGACCGTGGCGCAGTCGGCGATCGGCTTCGGCGGCGCCGTCGTGCCCGCGGCAGCCACCGAGGTGAGCCCCAACGCAGCGACGAGAGCAGCCGCACAAAGATTTGCCAGCCGGCGCACGACAGATGACTCCTTGTCGGGTTCGTGACAGGTGGGACATCTGTTGTCTCGGCTGCCAACCGAAGCGCCTTGACCGGACGTCGAGGACAAACCGGGCAAGTTGCCTGGTCACCGGTGACCATTCCGGCGCCTATACCCGTTGCGCCACTGCTGTTGCCCGTAGCCTCGTCGGGACTTCACTTCGGCTACACGTAAGGCGATGTAGGAGCCATGCTCACCATCACGGCGGCGGCCTTGGTCGCTGTCGCGATCCTGGTGGCCCTGTTGCTCGTCAACCGGCGCGACCGCCACCGCCTCGCCGCAGCGACAGCCGAGCTGGCCGACAGCGAGACGCGCTTCCGCGAGCTGGCCGAGTCGGTGCCGGCGGGCATCTTCCGGGTAGGCCCGGACGGCACTCGCATCTACGTCAACCCGAAACTGACCGAGATCACCGGCGATCCGAGCACCGCAGCGGGACCGGCGCGGGCCTGGCTTGTCTACGAACCGGATCTCGACCATCTACGCCGGAGCTGGCGCGCGGCCGCAGAGGAGCGGCGCAACGTGCGAGTGACGTTCCGGATCCGCCGCATGAACGACGGCGCCATCCGCTGGGTGCACGTCGACGCGCGGCCGCGGCTGGACGCAACCGGTGAGATCGAGAGCTGGATCGGATCCACTGTCGACGTCACCGAAGAGACGACGGCATTGGCCGACCTGCGCCGTTTCTCCGAGATCCTCGAGGCGACCACTGACCTGGTCGCGATGGTCGACTCTGACGGCCGGTTCACTTACGCGAACGCAGCCGCCCGCGCCCGTTTCGGGATCGAGAACGAAGACTCGCTGCAGCGACTGCGGGCGATCGAGGTCTACGCGCCGTCCTCCCGCTCGCGTTTCCTCAACGAAGCCGTGCCGACGGCCAACCTCCTCGGGGTGTGGCGCGGGGAAGTCGACCTGTTGCTTCCGGACGGCAGCGAGCTCCCGGTCTCTCAGGTGCTGGTCGCACATCGCCGACGCGACGGGTCGATCGACTACTACTCATCGATCACCCGCGACCTGACCGAACGCCGGGCGATCGAGGAGCAACTGGCGCAGGCCGGCCTCTACGACCCACTCACCGGACTTCCGCAGCGTGCCGTGCTCGCCGAAGCGCTGGGCGCAGCGATGGACACCGCGATCGACGCCGGCACTCAGGTCGCCGTTCTGCTCCTCGGCCTCGACCACTTCAAGCTGGTCAACGACTCCTTCGGACACGACTCGGGCGACCTGATGCTGCGGTTGGTCACGCAACGGCTGCAGTCGTTCGTCGGCGCCAACGACGTGCTGGCGCGGTTCAGCGGCGACGTGTTCTGCCTGCTGGTGTCGACTGTCGGCAGCGAGGCAGAGGCGCTGCGCATCGCGGACGGCATCAGCAGCGCGATGGCCGAGCCGTATCAGCTCGACGGCGACGAGGTGTTCGTGACGCTCTCGGTCGGCATCTCGATGAGTGGTGGCACCGAGTCGCTGGCGACGCCCGAAACGATGCTTCGCGACGCGGACGCCGCCCTGCATCGCGCGAAGGAACGCGGCCGGGCTCGCAGCGAACTGTTCGTCGAGGACTATCGGGCGACCGCCGTCCACCGGCTGCGCACCGCCAACGACTTGCACCGCGCCCTCACCGAGAGCGAGTTCCGGGTCGTCTACCAGCCGGAGATCGACCTACGCTCCGGCCATGTCACGGGTGTCGAGGCGCTCGTGCGCTGGCATCACCCGGAACGAGGTCTGGTGCCACCGGGCGAGTTCATCCCGCTGGCGGAACAGACCGGGTTGATCGCCGGCATCGGCGCATGGGTGCTCGACGAGGCGCTCGCGCAGGCCGCCGACTGGCGACAGGCTCGGTACGACGCCTCGTCACTTGCGGTGTGGGTGAACCTGTCCGCACGACAGCTGGGTGACCCGAAGCTCGTGGACCTCGTTGCGGACTCCTTGGCGCGACACGGCGTCGACGCGTCGCAGCTGGGCCTGGAGATCACCGAGAGCGCGCTGCTCGAGGACGCAGAGGGTGCGGTGACCGCACTGTCGTCGTTGCGTGAGCTGGGGGTCCGCCTCGCCGTCGACGATTTCGGCACCGGCTACTCGTCGCTGTCCTACCTCAAGCGGCTTCCGGTAGACGCGGTGAAGATCGACCGGTCCTTCGTCGACGGGCTCGCCGTCGATGGCGACGACTCCGCCATCGTTGCCGCCGTCGCCGGGATGGCGCGGGCGCTGCGCCTCACGACGATCGCCGAAGGCGTGGAGAATCTCGACCAGCTGCGCGCGTTACGACGGCTCGGGTGCGACCTTGCCCAGGGCTATTTCTTCACGACACCGCAGCCGCCGGCTCACATCAGCCGGCTGCTCGAAAGTGACCGGACAATGCCCCTGTTCCGTTACGACGACATCGACGACAGCTTGCCGTCGCAGCGGGATCCGGTCGGCTGAACCCGAATCAGAAGAGCACGCTCAGCTCACGCGGTCCAGCGCCGCCGACAGGTGCGGGCGCAGTTCCTTCTCACCGACTGCCGCCATGTCTGCGGCGTACATGAGCTTGCCACCGCGCACGGCGTACATCCGCTTCTCGATCGTCACTTCCTTGGCGGTCGCCGTGCGAGCGATGATGTCCGTCGTCAGCTCGACGTGGACACCGTTGGCGTCGTCGACGAGCCCGCCGTAGAAGATCTCGACCAGGCCGGAGGCAACCGCCAGCACGACCTCGACGGCGGTCGGCGATGTGGGCCGCCAGAAGCCGGCCTGCAACGCCAGCGGACGTCCGTCGTCAGCGCTCCAGGTCCTGCTCTGAAAAGTCAGCATCGGCTTGCCCGGGCAGTCGATGGTGATCTCCTCGCCGTAGCGGAAGTCGGCGGCGAGCGTTGGGTAGCCGCCGACGCCTTCCCCTCGCCACGTGCCGATCAGCCACGCGAAAGGCTGCACCTGCTCGGGAAGCTCGGGCACGTTCCGAGGCTAGCGACGCCAGGTCGTTGTCAGTAGGCGCCGGTGCCCCGAACGACCGCTCGCAGCGTTCGCATCAGGATTTGCGCGTCGAGGGCGAGCGACCAGTTCTCGACGTAGTAGAGGTCGAGCCGCACGCTCTCCTCCCAGGAGAGGTCACTGCGCCCGCTCACCTGCCACAGGCCGGTGATGCCGGGCTTCACCAGCAGCCGCCGGCCCACGCCGCCGCTGTACGCCGCCACCTCGCCGGGCAGTGGCGGTCGCGGCCCCACCAGTGCCATGTCACCGCGGATGACGTTGAAAAGCTGCGGAAGCTCGTCCAACGAATAGCGGCGCAGCCATCGGCCTACGCGCGTCACGCGCGGATCGTTACGCACCTTGAACAGCAAGCCGTCGCCGTCGTTGCGTTGTTGCAGTGCGGCGAGCAGCGACTCGGCGTCGACGCGCATCGACCGGAACTTGTAGATGCGGAACTCGCGGCCATGACGGCTGACCCGGATCTGGCTGAACAGCATCGGACCCGGCGACGTCAACTTCACTGTCATCGCGACGGCGAGCATCAGCGGCAACGTGACGACGACGATGCTGAGGGCGATCGCGCGCTCGACCAGCTCCTTGAGGAGATAGCGAGCGCCGGTGATGTCGGGCTGTTCGACATGCAGCAGCGGCAGTCCCGCGACCGGCCGAATCGACACCCTCGGTCCGGCCACATCGGTCAGCGCCGGCGCGACGATCAGGGCGATCCCGGTCCCTTCGAGGTCCCACGCGATCCGTCGCAGCCGCTCAGCGGTGTTGCCCGGCGACGACGTGACCGCGATGGTGTCGGCCCCGAACTCGTGTGCCGCCGCGACGACGCTTTCAGCGGCATCTGGGGCTTCAGGGGAGTCCGGCGAGTAGGTCGCGACGACGTCGAAGCCGGCCCGCGGCTCGCGCTGGACGGCGGCAACAAGGGCAGCCGCAGCCGCGGGATCACCGACGACGAGGACGCGGTGAAGGTCCCGACCGCTCTCGCGGGCCCGGTAGAGAAACCGGCGCGCGGCGAAGCGGTGCGCGAGCAGCGCGCCCGTGCCGACCAGGATGGCCGCGCCGACGAAGGACCGGGCGATCGGCAGACGGCCGGCGAAGGACAGCAAGGCGAGCAACACGACGAGGTGCACCGACGCCTGGGTGACGCGCTTGTACTCCTCGGAACCGCACCCGAGGAAGCGGTTCTCATACGCCCGGGCTCCTGCCAGCAACAACAGCCACGACGCTGCCGTGGCCAGCGCGAGCGCGGCACCGCCTGCTCGAATGCCGCCGCCGCCCTCCGGGTTGTGCACAGCGCAGGCCACCGCGCAGGAGCCGATGACGGCGAGGGCGTCGCCGAGGGCCAGCCGCCGGACGTAGCGCCGCTGCCAGAAGGCCGGCGCAGGTGCAGGCGCGGGAACGGCTGCCGGCTCGAGGACCTCGAGCCGCGCCGACTCGATCGCTGCGCTCATGCCGTGCCCTTCTGCCAAACCCGTCTGCGCCAAATCCGTGTGCTGAGTCCCTTCCGACAACGGCCGAGGAAGGAAAAAGTCGCGGAGTCGCTACTGAACACCCCACGTCGGGAACGGTGTCGGACACTATGAGTCGATCAGTGACGACTCGAGACCGGGAGCAGGCCGTGGCCGACGTCGACCCCTCCGCCGAGGTCTCCCCGACGCGCGCCGGCCGCCGCGGCCGTCGCCGCGCGACGGCGGCGTCCGACTCACCCGCGCCGGACGCTGTACCGGTCGACCCGCAGGCGATGATGCTCGAGGCGCTGACTGCGCTGCGGGCCTCCAACGAAGCTCTCTGCGGCGAAGTGCGTGAGCTGCGTCGACGGATCACCGCTCTGTCGTCGAAGGTCGAGCTCCTCGACCAGCGTCTGGTCGAGGGCGAGTCGACACAGCGGCTGCGGGTTCCGACGTCCAAGACCCGCCGTCGCGTCTCCGGCGACTGATGGTCATCCGACCCGCACCGTGACCTGGTCGGGCACGGCGAGCGGCTGGGGGATGTAGCGGAACGACGCACCCACAGGCGCAGGTTGCGACACGCGCACCACAAGGGTCTGCGTCTGCCCCGGCGCCAGCTCCACCACGGTGGACATGACGCTGGCGCCAGCATCGTCGTCGGTGTGCAGGGCAGCCGGCACGCCATCGAGCGTGGCCGTGGTGTAGCCCGTGCCGCCGGCGAAGTAGAGCGACACCCAGAGCTTGTCGGTCCCCACCGGACCGGCGCTCGGATGCGGCTGGTCGGCGCGAAGAGTCACGTACGCCGGCAGTCCGGCCTTGGGGGCGGTGTTGGTGAGCCGCACGGTGATGGTGGCGTCTTGCATCGGAACGGGACCGGCGCCGACGTCGTCGGCGGTCACGACCGGACTGGCCTCATAGGTGATGTTGCGACGCAGGTAGTAGTCGACCTTGCCGCCGGTGAGGTTCTGCGTGACCACCTCCAGGAACGGCGCGTGTCGGCCCGGCAAGGCGCCGCCGATGGTCGTCTGCGCGAGGGTCGACTCCTCGTCGCCGTGCGCTGACCACAGCTGGATGTGGCCCACCGAGGCAGAATTTGCCATTGCCCGTAGCAGTTTCTGTCCGTTGACGTCTCGGGACTGCAGCGCTGCGAAAGCTGCGCCGGTGACGTCAGCCAGATAGCGGTTGCGTGCGGCATCGGCCATTCGTGGGAAGTCGCGATAGATGCCGGACTCGAGATAGACGACCGCGTTGTCGCTGGTCAGCAGCGGGCCACCGGGCACGCGAACGCTACCGGCGACGCCGAGCAGTGCTGCGAGTGCAGGTGGGTCGACAGCGACGACTCCGTCGACCGGAGGCAGACCTTGCCGCTGCCACAGACCGGCTGCGGTCTGCGCCGCGCTGGGGAAATCCGGCGTGAGGTTGAGGCTGCGCCAAGAAGTGGTGACGCCGAGACCGGCGTACCTCCGGTCGAATGAAGCGTCGGTCCGAATTGCCGGCGTCGGCGCATCGTGCAGGTCGTTGTTCGGGCCGGCCCGGTCCAGCACCAGTTGCGAGCCTGCGACGTGCACCAGGGCGTAGGCGCCGATCAGCCCACCGGTGGCGCGCGACTCGGCGTTGTTCTGCACCAGGATCAGGTAGCGCCGGCCGTCCGACAGCATCGCGGGTGCAACCTGCAGCGCCGCGTCCAGGGTGGCCAGCTGCGCGTCGAGGCTTGCGAGCCGCTGCCGCGCAACGGTGATGTGCTCATCGAGCACTGGCACGCCGACGCGAGACCGACGCGACAGGAGCGACAGGTCCCGGTCGACCCGCGCGTGCGCTTCGGCGACGACGGGCGCCGCGGACAGGAGCGGGTCGAGATCGAACGAGACACCGTGCAGATTGCTCCCGACGTCCGCCGCCGGCAGGTCGACGATCGGCGTGACGACGCGCCGTGCGACGTCGTCGACGGCACTCGCGACGGTGCGGGTCGTTTGCACCGGCCCGCGAAGCCCGGGAATGTGCGCGGCGAACCCCCACGCGAGGCCGCCGGTGTCATGGCTTGCCGATCGCGCCAATCGCGCCGCGGTCGCGGCGTCGCGCCGTGCCTGGGTGACATTGCCCGCGCGCAGGTCCGCATCGACGCGCGACAGCGTGTTCGCGGCGCGTGCAGCGTCACGGTCGGCCTGATAGCCGCGACCCGCGACATAGCCCAGGAACAGCAGGGCGACCACGCTTGTGCCGACGAGGAATGGCACGTACCTCACGAGGCGACGGCGCACGGAGCGCAGCCGCTGCATTCGTCGGCCGCGGGCCGAGGACGCGTTGACCCTGTCCATCGTCGTGGGCCGGTCAGCTCGCGCGGGCGCGGCGCAAGCGCCGGCGATAGCGGCGTTCCGATTCCATCAACACGAACGAGCCGACGACGACCAGCACCAAAGCCACGACCACGATGCCGATGACGTCCAACCCGGTGAACGCGAGTCGGCTGCCGGTGCTGATGGCGCCTTGCGACACGCGCTGCCCGACCACTTCGACCGTTGCGGTCACGGTCCGCGACTCACCGTGGGCGCCCGTTCCCCGCGCACTGAGCAGGTGCCGGCCAGGCCTCACGTCGCCGTTGAAGTACATCTTCGTGCTGAACTCACCCGCACCACCGGCTCGGATCGTCCGCGCCGGCGAGGCCCCGTCGGCGACATCAAGCGCCGTGCCGGCCCGGAAGCCGCCGCCGGCGAACGTCGTCGAGCCACCCACCTCGATGCGGGACGGGGCGGCGGTGCCGGTCGCCGCGCTGACCGGAGGCGGGTAGGTGCCCGCCGTCGCGGCCGGCGCCCACGCTGTCGCCATCGCCGTGGCCACCACGATGGTCGCGACGAGGCGACCAGGTTTCATGCCTCGACCGGCGTCCGGGCCGACCCGCGCGGCTTGTAGGCCGAGTAGTAGGCGCTCGAGTCAGGCTTGGGTCGACGGTTGAGGATGAACCCGACCAGCTCGGCGTCGACCGTGGAGATGCGTCGTGCGGCCTCGGCCGCGTGGTTGCGAGTCGTCCGGCCGTAGTTGACGACGAGAGTGGTCCCGTCGACCTGGGTGGACAGGACCACGGCATCGGTGACCGGCAGCGCCGGCGGCGCGTCGAAGATGACGATGTCGCAGCGCGAGACCAGGTCGTCCACGAGAGCCGACATTCGTTGCGAACCGAGCAACTCAGAGGGGTTGGGTGGGAGCGCGCCGGCCGGGAGGACCTGCATCGTCGGGCGGTACTGCTGCAGCGCAACGTCGAGCGCCACTTCTCCGGTCAGAACGCTGGTGAGGCCGACTGCTGACTCGACGCCGAGGAGTTCCGACAATCCCGCCTGGCGCAGGTCCGCGTCGACGAGGATGACTCGTTCGCCGGCCTGGGCAAGGGCGAGGGCAAGGTTCGCGGCCGTCGTCGACTTGCCCTCGTCGGCGGACGGCGACGTCACCACGAGCGAGCGAAGCGGTGCGTCAAGGTCGAGAAAGCGCAATGAGGTCCGCAACGCGCGGTAGCTTTCCGCGGCCGGGGTCTGCGCCCCGTCCTCGCCGAACAACGGCCGCTCTCCCCTGATCTTCGGAACGACCGCCAGCGGCGGCGCGCCCACCAGTCGCTCGACCTCGTTGGTGGTCTTCACCGACCGGTCCAGGCCCTCGAGGATGAGCGACAGCCCGACGCCGGCCACGAGGCCGAGGACGAGACCGAGGAGGAGGTCACGTGTCGGGCGAGGGCTGACCGGTGCGCCGGGCAGCGTCGCGGAGTCGATGATGCTTGCCTCGACCGCGCTGGTCGGGGTGCGGTCGTGCTCGAGCGAGCGGACAGCATCGTTGAGGACGACGGCTGCCGCCTGTGCGATCGACTGGGCGCGCACCGGGTCCTTGTCAGTGGCCGACACCGCGATGATCAAGGTGTTGGGCTGCGGGGTTGCGCTCAGCATGGAGGCGATCTGTCCCGCCGACTCGGACAGCCCGAGGCGTTGCTTGACCTGCTCGGCCGCGCTGCGCGAGGTCACGATGTCGGCGTAGCTCTGGATCAGCTGCGACGACAGCTGCACGCCTTGCAGCGCCTCTTGCGTGCTCTGGGCTGCCGGAATGTTGATGAACAGCCGCGCCGATGACCGGTAGAGCTTCGTGCTCGTGTGGATCTGGGCGAGGGCGCCGCCGAGGCCTGCCAGCAAGCACAACAGCAACGCCACCCAGCGGCGGCGGAACATGGAAAGTGCAGATTCGAACGTCACTGTGGCAACCTGTCTCTGCTGTGCATCCGAGCCCGCTCGTCTCCGTGCTGCTGGTGACGTATAACTCCGTCGACGAGCTGGACGACTGCTTGTCGGGCATACAACGACAGAATGTCCGCGGAGGATACGAAGTTGTCGTCGTCGACAACGCCTCCGTGGACGATTCCGCTGATCATGTGGCCACATGGGCGGACCGCGTGGCGCCGGGAATCGACGTACGCCTGGTCCGCAATCCGGACAACCGTGGCTATGCCGCCGCGAACAACCAAGCCGCCGAGCTCGCCCGCGGACGATTGCTCGTGCTGCTCAACCCGGACGCGGCGATGGACGACGGGTGCCTGCAAGCGCTCGTCGACCACCTCATCGAAAATCCCGGGGCAGGAGCAGCCTCGGCTCTGCTGCGCAATCCGGATGGGAGCCGTCAGCTGTTCGCCCGCCGCCGGTTGACACTCCCGCTGATCTTCTATGACCTGACCGAACCGGGCCGCCGGTGGGACAGACGCTTCCGCCACAGCGAGGGCTCCCGCGAGCGTCGCTACGCCGCCGAGTTCGAAACGCAGGGGACCACACCTCTGTCGGTGGACTGCCCGGCGGCTGCCTGCGTCGCCGTGTGGCGCGAGCTCACCGCGCCGCGACTGTTCGACGAGCGCCTTCCACTGTTCTTCAACGACGGAGAGATGTTCGGTCGCATTCTTGCCAGGCACTACACCTGCGACGTCGTTCCCGCGGCCGGTTGCCTGCACGGCTACGGCACGAGCCACGCTCGCATCGACCCCGCGCGCAAGCGAGCCGAGTTCGTCGCAGCGATGAGGCACTACTGCTCGACTCATTTCGGGCTGCGCTGGAATGCCGGCTTGACCCTGCTGCTCTGGGTTGACATCGCCACATGCCTGCTGCTGTCCCTGGCGCCACGCAACCGCCGGCTCCGAAAAGTAGCGCGCGGCACCATGGGCGGGCTCTGGATGCCTGGCGGCGCGCAGCCGTGGCTGATGATCAAGCCGTCCGCCCGGCAGCGCGCGCGGGCCCTCCGGGGCCGGTTGCGTCGATCCAGGCGAGAGACCCGCCGGGAGTGGCAGCGGCGGCGCAACCGGCGCCGTTTCATCCGCCGCATCAATGGTGCTTCGAGGATGCTCAACGCTCCGGTCGCGTTGTCGATCGACAAGCGTGCGGATATAGCTCCAGACGTCCGGATCGAACTGCGCGCGGGCAGGAGCTCGCGAGTCGCCATCGAAGCGGGGGCTGTTGTCAACGACGGCGTTCTGCTGCGCATCTGGGGTGGCGACCTGTACCTCGGCGAGGGCGCTCAGTTGCGCCACGACGCAGTCCTCAACGTCAAGGGCCAGTTGCGGATCGAGCGACGAGTCACCGTCAGCCGAGGCGGTCAACTGCATGTCGAGGGCAGGATGATCGTCGGGTTCGGGGCGGCCGTAGCCGAACGTGCAACGATTGTCGACACAACACACATGTACGACGACGTCCCGGTCATGCTGCTGGACAAGCCGGTGACGCAGGGTGACATCGTCATAGAACCGTGCGCCTTCGTCGGCACCAACTCTGTCGTCGGCGCAGGTGTGACGATCGGGCGATCGGCGGTCGTGGCCGCGCAAAGCGTGGTGCTCCGTGACGTGCCGCCGTACACGCTGGCCGCGGGCGCCCCCGCTCGGCCCATACGCGACATCGAACGTGTGCTGGGCCCGAACTCTCATGCATCCGCCAGTTGACGGATCACCCGTGCCGGCGCGCCCGCCAGCAGCACCCGGCCTTCAAATCTGCCACGCACAACGGAGTTGGCGGCCACCACTGATCCCGCCGGAATCGTTGTGCCTCCAAGGATCACGCAATTGGCGGCCAGCCACGCGCCGTCGCCGATGATGACCGAACCGCCGTCGGTCATCCCGGATCGCGCAACCGCAACACCCGGCTGATCAAAAGCGTGGTCCTCATCGACGACCGTCACGTGCGGTCCCAGTAACACGTCCCTGCCGATGTCGACGACAGTGCCGGCAACGACAGAACAACCATTGTTGATAAACGTCTTCGCCCCGATGCGCACGGTCGGTCTCCGGTCGGCGGTGCGGTTCCGAGCCACCAGCAGAACGCAGTCGGCGATGATGACGCCGTCCTCGAGGGTGATCTGCGCCGGGTTGTCGAGGGTCAGCATCCGACCCAGCCGAACGTTGCGCCCGACGGTGCCGGGCAACAAGAGGCGATAGATCCGCCCCCGCCAGCCCGCCCGTCGACGGTAATGGGTGCCCCAACGGTCGGACAGGGACCGCCTGGAGGGTGCGCGTCTCACCGTCGTACCTCGTCGCGAAAGCGCACGATGCGCGCCGGCGCCCCGACGACGACCGCACGGTCGGGGACGTCTTCCAGGACAACCGCGCCGGCACCGACGACAGCGCCGTCGCCCACCCGGCATCCAATGACGACGGAGTTCGCTCCCAACCAGGCCCCCGCCCCGATCACGACGTCGCGCTCGTCGAAGCCGAGCCCGCGAACCGCTCCGAGTCCGTCGACCTGGTGATTGCCCGCGACGACGAGCGAGCCAGGACCGATCTGTGCCTCCTCGCCGACGATCGCCCACGCGTGTTCTGGTCCCGCCCAGAGTGACGCGAACGGACCGAGTGCTGCGCGCGCGCCAACTCGGACGCGTTCGGCAAACCGGATGCTCGCCAACGGGGAGATCCAACCGTCGGCGATGTCACCCACCCGGCGCGGAACGACATGCTCGCGCGCGACCCACTGGGCCAGTCTCCGCAGCGCCTCGACCTCGTCCGCGTCGAGCCGGCCGAGCGGATGCCGGAACCGACCGAAGAGCCTCATGACGTCAGAGGCGCCGGTTCGGGCGCGGTGGCGGCGAACGACCAATCAAGGTCCATCGGGCCCCGGGAACCGCTGCGGTTGGCGATCGCGAACGAGACCGACGATGGCTTGTTCAGCAACATCCGACTCCAGTCGGATGACGCGGCCGCCACATCGATGGAGTAGCCGCCGGCGCTCATGGACAGCGTCAGGCCGAAGCGCAGTTCGATGACGTCGCCCTGACGCAACGGGGGCACGCCGCTGGTGTCCGGATGCCAGCGCTGGCACAGCCCGATCGACTCGGAGTTCACCTGGATCCCGAGCACCATGGCCGGCGTCTCGGCGTCGGCACGCAGACGGAGTCGTAGCTCCGCACGGTCGCTGGGATGCCAAACCACGGGGGTCTCACCGGTCAGGGGCGAGACCAGGGCGGCATCGAGCAACGACAGGCCGGCGGGCACGTCGGTCACCCGGGCGCCATCTGTGGTGGAAACCCGACGCTCCAGCGCCTTGTGATACGCCGCGATGACCTCGGGCGGCGGGCCCTCACACTCGAGCCGGCCAGCTTCCAGCAGAAGGCATCGGGCGGCAATGTCGGCCACCGCCGCGAGATTGTGGCTGACGAACAGGATGCCCACGCCGTCCGCTCGCATGGCGCGGATCCGGTCGAGGCATTTCACCTGGAAGGGAAGGTCGCCGACGGCCAGAACTTCGTCGACCAGGAGGAGCTCCGGATCCGTGTGCACGGCGACGGCGAAGCCCAGCCGCATGTACATGCCGGAGCTGTACTCCTTGACCGGACGGTCGATGACATGGCCGAGCTCGGCGAAGTCCACGATCTCGTCGAACCTGCGCTTGACCTGGCGACCGCTCATGCCGAGCAGCCGGGCATTGACGGAAACGTTCTCGCGGCCCGACAGCTCGGCATGGAAGCCGGCACCGACCTCGATCAGCGGCGCCACCCGCTGTGCCCGTCGCAGTGTTCCACTGGTCGGCGTCGTGACGCCGCAGGCGAGCTTGAGCAACGTCGACTTGCCGGCGCCGTTGCGGCCCACGATCGCGACTACTTCGCCAGGGTGCACATCGACGTCGACGTCCTGCAGCGCAAAGCTGCCGTCACCTCCGCGGTAACGCTTCGACAGGGCCC
>Ga0070658_10000992_pt1 | contig 24343 bp, 28 predicted proteins | sample KBSC13metaG_FD_64664 | JGI IMG/M metagenome (GOLD analysis project Ga0070658, IMG submission 64664) | Corn rhizosphere microbial communities from Kellogg Biological Station, Michigan, USA - KBS C1-3 metaG | ecosystem: Host-associated > Plants > Roots > Rhizosphere > Soil ...
CCAGGCGACGGCATAGAGCCTCTTCGTATCCAGATCGATCACCGGCGTGCTCAGAATGCCCCACTTCTTGTTGATCGAAAACATGTCGATCTCCGTGCCATTCGGCGTGACCGCCGGACCCAGAGAGGTTTTCCAAATGACCGCGCCTGTGTTCGCATCGAACGCCCACACGTTGTTGGCCATCGTGCAGACATACAGGACATCGTGCGTCTGCCCGTCGCTCATTGGCATCGCGGGCACATAGAGCGGTTGCGCCTCCAGTCGCGGGTCATCGTCGAAGTGCATGCTGAAGAGCTTGACCATGGCGTTGCCAGCCACCTTCTTGGGAGTCAGGAATGTTTCCTGGCGGTTCGCGCCGGTCCTGGCATTGTCATAAGATCTGGTAAGTACTTGCATAACTTGTCCTCCTAGCTAGTGGAGCGTGTCGTCCGCGGGAACCTCGATAAAACCGAAGCGCAGCACACCGTCTTTCCCGCCGTCCATATTCGGCAGGATGTCATTACGTATGCATCTGACATGAATATTGACAGCTCCGCGCCGTGTGCGGCCTCTCTGACCTCGTATTGGTACCCAAAGTGTCATAATGACAAATCGTTCGTCCCTGAAAAAGCAAATCCGAACGGAAACGTCGAGTTATTTTTTAAAGAAAGTGCGGTGTCAATAGTAAGTGACAGATAGATGGGCAATTGAATGAAGGATGTTTCCATGGGCTTCGATCACAAGAGCCGAACGAATGCGAATCGCCATTTTCAGGCGGGCTGTTGGTGGAACACTCAAAGATTCAAGTCCATGACCTCCACACCGCGCGCATTATAAATAGTGAGCGTCGTCCCTTCCGCCATTTTGATGGCCCGAGCGTGTTTCACGGCATCGATCATTGACGGGAAGACTTTCGTCTCGTCGCTGCTCGGAACTCGGAGAGTGAATTTCTCCCCGTCCGCGTCACAATAGATCATAAATCGTTGATTCGACATCGGGGGGAGCGATCCTGGAGATCAGGTGCGTCGTCCGCGGAACCCGTTCCGGGCGCTCGAAGGCAGAACGGCCTTCAAGGCGCGTCGGGTTTCCTTGTCCCATGCATACTGGCGATAGGAGGCACATAAGATCTGGCTTACGGAAAGCCGCGTTGGGGAGCCGCGTTGGCCTTGTCGTGCAGCCATGGGGGTTTCTAATTGCGGAGGGCCTCCCTCATCAGCGCCCGCAAATCTTCCGGCGCGAACGGCTTTCGCAGGATCAAAGCGCCAGGTAATTGCGCCCCGCACTCGTCCGCGGATGACATGAGGATCACCTTGGACTGAGGTTGCCGCTGGAGTAGCCAGTTGGCCAATTTGCGGCCCGACATTCTTGGCATCTCACAAGCGATAATCAAAAGCCTGATGTTCCTGGCAAGCGCGTGCACCGCTTTGTAGGCCTGATCTGGCGTGGTGAACCCGACCGCCTGAAATCCGTCGGCCAATAGAATCGTGCAAACCAGGTCGCAAATATCAGCGCAGTCGTCAATGACGAGAATGTCGGGTGGCGCGGCCGTATCCCGCCGCCCGATTTCGCCGGAGCCGCCTCTCGGAAGAGGGCTCGGGTCTGAAATGGGACGGTCCGTTGTCACCCACCCACGCTAGCGACCTGCCCAGGATCAGCATATAGGCGCCGGGCCTGTTCATCGATCATGAACTCCCCTCATGGCCGATAGGGAAATTGCTTATTCCGCGGCTTTTCGGACCGATTCCAAACCCATTGCGGAGAACGTGCCCGATGAGGACGAGCAGTATTCGAAGCGGGGCTGTCCATCGGGGACATTCCTGCCGCGGTGCAGAAACGCGTCCACCCAATCCCGGCCGGCAATCCCACCGCCACTCAGTCCGACGGTTTTCTCCAATCAGCGGAGCGGGCCATTTCACGTGAGCCCCGCAAACACATCCGACGACCTGCCGTCAGCGTCCCGCTGCGTCGGAGCGGAGAGACGACGGGTGATCCAGCGAGAGCAGGTGGCTTTTCGATTTTCCGTGCTTCTTCGTGTTCGGCTGAATGTTCGTCGCATGGACGAAATCAGCGGTGACTTCCACGTAGCCCGCGGGCGTCCCGTGAGTGCCCTGTACGTTCATCACAAAGTAGCCTTCGAAGGGCTGGAGAAGACGAGAGACCGCCGCCAGTGCCGGCGGGGAGATGGCGGTCAAAATGCGCACAATCACCTGGCCGACGAAAATCTCGTCGTCGTTCGCATCCGACAGCCGGGCCTTCTTGAAGCTCAGCACCATAATCCGCTGAAGGTCAGGATCACTGGTATCCAAAAAATCCATCATCTGAACGATTTGGGTATCCATTCCGCCGATCCGGAGAAGCTCCCCCGCAACTTGCGTCGGTGCGATGCGCTTTGATTTTTGAGCTTTTGCCATCTCGAACTCTAGACACGCCGGCGGGGCGGCGCCACGAAAACCTTCGCCCGCGGCGGTGACAGTTCGCGCCAATCGCACATCCATCCTTCCATCAACGCGGCTTTAGCGCTTGCCGGCTTCTTTCTTTTTTCCGGCGGCAGCTGGCTCTTTGACGAAAACAAAATCGAATAGCGTGTCTTCGCCAAAGGGCTGCCCGATGTAGGATTCGCTTCGGATCGCAGAGACGAGCATCAGCTGCCCGCTCTTCTTCTCGAGCACATGCAGGCGACGATATTCGCTGTTTCCACCGACAGCGGGTTGCTTCGAGTCCAACAGCAAAACAAAACCCTCGAGCCGCCAAGTGCCTGTCTCCAGTAGCACAGGGCGCGGTCCGGTCCGGTTTCGACAGTAATCGTGTAGTGGCCGGTAGTGCTCAATTGGAGTCTCCAGGTGCTGCCCGGCACTTGCCAGGAATACACCCCCGCCAACCTCGGATTCACGGGCGGAGGCCCCGCTGGATCCAGGTGCTCGGGAATCACGCGTGACAAAGGCGGACACGTTATTGACGCTCTCATGCCAAGCCCGGGAAACTTCTTTGTGAGCTGCGTGATCGTCCGTCCCCGCGGTGAAATACGAAGATATTCCCGGATCATCCTGATAAATAATCGGGTCACCACTCGGTGCGATTGCACACTCATCGAGCTGACAGAGCTTGCGGTCGCGATAGAAAAGATGCGCGAAATGCCCGAAATCGAATGAGCTCGGTTCAGCAATGACGCCACGGTGAAAGCTAACCCGAGGAGCTACGCCGAGGGGTTTAATATGTCAGCCCAGGGTTGCCGAGCTTGCGAGGCTACCCTGGGTTTTCAGGCGCGAAGCGCCAACCCTGTATGGGTTTCACGCCGTGTGCGTAATGCTGCACCATTGATCTGGCATCAAGGTAGGTGGCCCAATCGGAGGAGTTCCTCGGGAGTCTGCGTGATAATCGCCTCCCCATCCTGAAAGGATTGAATCGTTCTGGCGGTGTAGGCTGATACCTTACGGATTCGGTTCAACCTTTGATAGGGTTGGGAGGCAATTTTCGCCCAGGTTCCCAAAGTACTCCTCCGATTGGAATGCATGCCTTTTTGCAAAAAGCCGGACGGGGCTATCCGCACACGGCGTGAAACCCTTTCAGGGTTGGCGCTGCACGCCTGAAAACCCAGGGTAGCCTCGCAAGCTCGGCAACCCTGGGCTGACATAGTAAACGCCTTCGGTGTAACTTAGTAGCGCGTGCGAAAAAAGTACAGAACACGCTCTAGCTAGCTAGGTTTCCGCCAGTTAGCTCAGCGTGGCTATGAACCATGAGGAAAGAGCTCCGAGCCCCAACGCAAAATCCCAATTCGCAGTCGAATGGTGCCTCAATGGCTTGACGGCAACAAACCAAGCGAGGCCGACAACGATCGAATCGGTCAGCAGTACGGGTCGCTGCAAAGCGTCGTGCCTTCCATACCTGATCGCCCACAAAAATCCGGATAGATAGCCGATGGTTGCAGCACCCGCGGCGATGAGGCGCAAGACGGTGACAGAGCGCAATTCCGCCGCCGAACGACATGCAATCGTGCGAGCGAGTTCCTGCACCGCGATGCCAATTAACAAGGCGTATCCGAGCGCCAAAAAGGAAATGTGGGCTCTCAGTTCAGCCGGCGAGGCGACGGCCCTGGTCCAGAGGTTCCAAAAGACAGCCAATGCGGCCAGTCCGAGAACCTGGATAATCAGAATCCTGACCTTCGATGTCATCTGAAATTACGTTTGAAGTCGTCTAACGGCCGCAAGCCCGGCGAGCGCGTTCGCTGGCCTGGATGGTCTATTCACCTTTAGGTTCGATCGATCCGCGCTTCCACGGGTCATTGATAGTGACCCGCCCGGCTTGCCGGCCCAATGGAAGATCCGCCAATAGGCCAACGCTGCGGTCCTTCTGATACGCGCAGCCGAAGCAAATGCTCGCACAGTCGTTCGGAGTGTTGCATCCACGGGATCGGAAAATTTAGCGCCCATAACCAAGCTTTTTCAGGGCGGCCATGCGTGAAACCCACCAAATGAGGCCGGGCGCGACGGAAACAAACAGGCCGATCGCGATGGAGACGCTACTCAGTGAAGTTCCGCCCATGATGCCCAGCAAGATCGTGCCCATGGGAATGACGACTCCAAGCAGGACCAAGGGATATCGTGCGGTGGCCCGGCGTCGGCGCTCTTCGAGGCCGAAATTCGCGGCAAGCGTGGTCAAATAGCGGAACCACCAACGGAACAGGAGCGCGACCCATGCTCCCAGAAGCAAGAGTGCGAATATGCTGATCATGTATTGCACGTCGGTTGTCATGTGTCCCAAGAGATCAAGAAGTAGGCCTAGCCAACGATCATTCGAGTCTGCCAATCCACCCATTTCGTGGTGATAAACCAACGGATCACCGAGATGTGGAAAGGCGGGAAGACGCTCATCTCATCGCAAGATAGCAGGGGAGGGTGTAATGAGAAGCGGTTTTCCTCCCTCCGGTGGTCGGAAAGTTCCGATGGCAGGCAGTGTGCATCGGATGTTGCGCAGAAGTTTCTGGCATTACCACGGGTGAGCGGCCTGGGGATCTGCTTGTTCCCGTGCCCGATGCTGCGCCGCACCACTTCCCCGATGCCGGAATCAAGGCCGATCCGCGGTCCACAGCCGAAGTCTCGCCACCGGCGCCATCGTCTCCATTCCCTCTGCACTCCGCCGGGGGCACGCACGCGTCGCCGGACATCTCATTATGTATCATCACATCAAGAAACTCATGTTCACCGTCCGCGTGGGCACGCCCGATCCGCGTTTTGGCAATATGCTCCTCGAGCAGTTCGGAGGCGCGAACGGCGAGCTCGCCGCCGCCATGCAGTATTCGGTTCAGGGGATCAACTGCCCCGATATGGCCTGCAAAGATCTGCTCATGGACATTGGCACGGAGGAACTGAGCCACCTCGAAATCATTGGCACCCTGGCGCGCATGCATCTCAAGCCGATGAAGGCCGATGCCGACGCGGCTGAGCACGATCCGCTGGTCGCCATCGCCGGAGGCGGCGGGGTCACGCTCTGCAACTCGATGGGCAGCGCGTGGACGGCCGACTATTTGAAAATCACCGGCGAACTCGATGTCGATCTGCGCAGCAACATCGCCGCCGAAGCCCGCGCCAAGATCGTCTACGAGCGCCTGATCAATTTCTGTGACGATCCCGGGACCAAGGAAGCGCTGCAATTCCTTATGACCCGCGAGATCACCCACATGCGCGCCTTCATGCAGGCCCTCGACTCCCTCGGCAAGCCGGCCCTGAGCATCGGCCTCATCCCACCGACCCCGGGCATCGTCGACCAATGGTACAACGATTCCACCGGCGAAGGCGACGACGGCGAAGTGGATGTCACCGCCCCATGGAACGAAGCGGAAGGCATCACGGTCGTCGAATCCCCTGCGTTGAATGAATTCCAGGTCTTGAAAGCCACGCCGAAAACGAGCAAGACCACGCTCACGGAGAGCGAGCCAAAAAAGAAGAAGTAACAGGCGCACCAGGTCGCGCCTCGACGGATAAACGTTGATGTTAGAAGCGCAAGCGCCGAGTGCCGTTGCGTATCTCGAATAGAGCCTGTTCTTGCGCGAAGCGCGACTGGTTACGCCGAAGGCGTTTAATAAGTCAGCCCAGGGTTGCCGAGCTTGCGAGGCTACCCTGGGTGCGGAAACGCGCAGCCTCAACCCTGAAAGGGTTTAACGCCGTGCGGCAACCTTCTCGCCCACCCACCGAACACTCCGACCGCCCTCTGCCTCTTCGCTGGGCTAACTTATCGAACGCCTTCGGCGTAATTCATGCGCGCGATCGCAAAAGTCATTCGCGCGAGCGCAAAGTGAAGACCTCTCTCCGGTCCTCCCCCCTCCTCGCGAGGGCCATCTTTATCTGGGGCCTTTTTGGCCGAGTTCCGGGCGACCAGGCAAGCGACGACCAGCGATGCTGCTGACAACATGAAACCAACATCCAAACTAGGAATCGTCGCCGCGGCCTTCGCGGCAATGTTAGCCATCGCCGCCCACGCCGAGCCGCCGCCCGAACCCGCGAAGCCCGGCTCCCCCGGCTCCAAGCCCGCCCCGGAGGAACCGGCCGCACCCGCCAAGCCCGGCGGCACCGGCGAGAAAGATCCGGCTGCCGGCGCGCCCCGGGCTCCCGGGGCGCCCATCGCACCGTCGAGGCCGGGCACACCCTCGGAGAAGCCCGTCGCCCCGGATAGCCCGGAAGCGCCCAAGCCCGCGAAGTAAGCCAATTCCACATTCTGCCTTTCGAGCCGGTGGCTTTTCCAAGCTGCCGGCTCGCTTCGTTTCAGGATCCAGCGCAAGAAGGCGGGCCTGCCTAGGGATGCTCCATGGCAGCAAGGCGCCAGCGCCCCCGCGGCGGCGAATGATGATATTGCGTTATTCGGACCCGCAAACCCGGTGGCATCGGCGATGCCCTTGTGCAATGCACGCTCGATCAGAAGACCTATGTCCGGGAGAAGAATCCATCACGATCGGGGGAGCGAGCACGGCCCGGGAAACCCAAGAGCCATCCCATTCACCGCCGCCCATCGTCCGCGCAAAGCTCGCCGGCGAGGCCGCGCGCCGGTGGCGGGCGAGCTTGCCCGGCGCCCTGCGGCAGAGGAGTCTGGCCCGCGGGGTCGCGCTTCCTGCCGTCGCTCTGGCGGTTTATGCCGTATCCATCGTGGGCGCCGTCTGGCTGCCGACCTTCCTCGGGCGATCGCTGGCCGTGACCGCAGCTACGCTGCTGATCGGCACCCTGTTCGTCATCGGCCATGATGCGGCCCACAATAGCCTCACGCCCTACACCCGGCTCAACCGTCTGCTCGCGCGCCTCGTTCTGTTGCCCGCGTGGCACCCCTACACTTCCTGGGTCCATGCGCATAATACCCTCCATCACGGCGGCACAAATTTGCGCGGCAAGCACCCGGATTTCGTGCCCCTCACCAAGGAGGAATACGACCTTCTGCCGCGATGGCGCCGGCTTTTGGAAAAGTTCTACCGCTCGCCCGTGGGCCCCGGTCTCAGCTATCTCATCGGCTTTTACCTGGCCTACATTCTCTTTCCGGCCCGCGAGCACCAGCCCCCGCTGCGCCGCCAATTCGCCTTCGATCGGCTGCTCGTCCTCGGCTTCGTCGCCTTGGAAATTCTTGGGGTCTACCTCATGGCCCGGCACGCCTCGGGACTCTTCCTGCCGCCCCTGCCGTATGCGATCGTTACAGTTGTGCTGCCCTGGGTGCTCTGGGTCCAATTCATGGGCTTCGTCTCTTACATCCAGCACACCCATCCCAAGCTGGCCTGGTACGATGACCCTGCGGAATGGTCCTTCTACCACGTCCAACTCAAAAGCTCGACCCACGTCGTCTTTCCATTCCCGATTGAGCGCCTCTTCAATAACATCATGGACCACGCCGCCCATCACATCGACCCGGCGATTCCGCTCTATCACCTCCCCAAAAGCCAGCGGCTCCTGGAACAGAGCTGCGAAGATCATGCCGCGGTCATCCCCTGGACTCCGCGGCAGTACTGGGAACTTTGCCGCGTCTGCAAACTCTACGATTTCGACCGGCACTGCTGGACGGATTTCGCCGGTCACGCCACCTCGGAGATGGACCTGCCAAACCTGGCCTTCAAAGCGCGGTCGGCCGCTTAATGGTTCCGCGCGGCGCCGTCTAGCGTCTACGTCGTGGCGAACTTCTTCGGCGAACCTCGACCGCACCCCAGCGCGGGAGATCCATCGAAGGAGGCTGTCTACCTAACAGCGAATGTATGCGCTGAACCCTGGCCTCGAGGTGCGTGTCGAGGATGGACGCAAACTTCGTATCGGAAGCCAGCGTCGCGCGCACATGCCGCGGAAAGGCCAGGGGCGCGAGGGCTTCACTTCGATCGAGAATCCGTCGACATACCCGATCCCCAACCGTCGTGATCTTTCTTTACCTTCGCGTATTTGTTCGGCTTGAGTTGACGCGTGCGCACGAGAATTTCCTGCTGGAGGAGATGCATGACATCGCGCTGCCAGAGTACCTTCCCGTCCCGTATTCCACGCGAACCACGCCTCATCGATGAACCGTCTCGTCCCAGTTACCGGCTTATTAGCGGCCGCCTCGGGAGCCGCCTGGCTGGTCCCGGCCATCGCGGCGTGGTTTGAGCGCGGCACTTTGGGGCTGCAGGGTTACGCCGTCGCTTCCGTCGGGCCCGTGCTCATCTTGAGCGGAGTCGCCGCGATCTGGTGCGGATTTCGTGAACTGCGCATCGCCGCGGTGCCACCGCCGGTGAGAGCGACCATCGCCGGCAATGGCTTGTTTGTCGCGTTTTGTATGTTGGAGTTTAGCGATGGATTCATTCGTTCCGACAGGATCTTCTATTGGACTTCGGTCCTGTTTCTGCCCGCCCTGGCGCTGTTTTACGGCCAGGTGTCCGCGCAACGATGGGCGTGGTGGGCGGCGCGCATCACCACCGCCCTCTTCACCCTCTGGTTCGTCGGATTCCTCCTGGTGATCCCGTTCGCGCATTTGCGAGGCAATGGCGGCGCGATTCCGTGGTGGGGGAGGATTTATGTCGCCAGCGTCACCCTGATCTTTGCCAGCGTTGCGGCGTACGCCTTCTGGTCCCTTGGGCGCCCCGCGGCGAAGGCGTATTATGGAATACCGCAAAAGGTCTGAGGAGCCGGGCATACCGCCTGTGCCGAGACCTACGATCGCGGAAACGCCCAGAATTCCCGCCATAACCGGAGAGACAGGCTTGTGGCCCGGGACGCTGCACTCGAGCCGTTGCGATGGCCGGAAACCACGGTCAGGCACCAAGCTTTATTCACGCACTAATGTGACGGCACTAGAGCGGCGAAGGAGGGGGCCAGGAGTCGTGCGCGGCGCGATAACTAGGGAGATGAAACCGTCCACCAGCGAGAGTCCCGATATTTCCGAGTTTGAAAGAATGATCGATCAAAACTGGAACGAACGGAAGCGGCTGATCGACCGGGAGTGGGAATTGCGCGGCGAACTACAGGCGATCATCCAGCAAGGGATGCCGCCCAAGCAATTCGAAGAGGTCCGGACGCGCGAGCGGGGATCGAGGGCGGACCTGGCGCGAAATCTCGACCAGTATGACGTGCTGATCGAGAAGTGGGCGGAGGAGGTTTCGCGCGCGGGGGCGGCTGCGGGGAGTATTTGAGTGGCGTTTCGGCAGGAGCTAGTCGTCGCTCTCGGCAAAAAGCCGCACCGCGCTCACGATTAGGTCGTCCACCCGGATCGCGGTGGCGATGTGGGTGAAATCGATCCAAAACTCGTAGGGGACGGGAGCGCTTTCAACCTGGACGAGAACCCAAGGCCACGAGGCGCTCTTCAGCACGGTGACGAACCTGATTTCCTTTTCCAACGCGCCGCTTTCGAGACGGAGATGATCGCCGGGATGGAAGGGGCCGGCAGCCGCCGACGGTGGTTCGAGGTGGAGGGTGCTGCCGGGATCAGCCACGGCTGATCCACCGAAGCATGGGAGCGAGAGGACTCCGATCAGAGAGAGAAGTCGCGCATACACATCGCGAAATAAAATCTTTTTTGCCGCCGCTGGCAAGCGAATAATAAGTAAAAATGCGTAGTGTCTGGCGTTGATGATTTAACGTTCGTCCATTCCCACTGCTGGAAAGCATTCATAAATCGAAGACCCGATACAACGGAGGTTATGGAGATGTGACAAAACAGCGCTAGACACTGCGTAGAACGACGCATAAACACGGATGATGGAGAGACTGATCATTGATCTGGAAAGAGTGTCCTTGCGGGGCGATGGTCATCGCCTGCTCCGGGGAGAACTGGAGAGGTTGGGGCTGACCTTCGGCTGCCTGACGGTGGGTGACGTGGTGGCCGCGCCAGCAGTGGCCTATCTTCTGTGGCATGAGGACGGCGACGTGCCCGTCTCCATGTTGGTCGTGCGGGACGAACTCCAGGACATTGATGGAGCGTGCCGCGCCGCGGCGGTGTTCGTCTCCAAGTGGCGAAGGAGGCTGGCGAATCAAACGGAGGCGGGCAACGGAGGTGACCGGCCTGTTTCCTGAGGCCGTGCGATCAGGCGCAGGGCGATTGGGCTGGTGGGCACGCTGACGGCGCGGACTGGTGGGGAGCCCGTTCGGCAGGCTCAGGGCCGCGGCAGGGCGGGGGGGCAACGCGGCAGGCAACGTACCAAAAAATGGCAGCACCCCGACAACGGATGGAGAGCAGGTAGCCGTCGAGCGGCTAAGATTCCCACATGTCCCCGATCCCGTGCACGACCCCGCGTTCCAAGTTGGCTCTGACTCTCTTGAGCTTGTCGTGGGCCTTGGAGAAGGGTTTCACCGATCGGGTGCATGGCGGGAGAAGTTGGCCGCCCCCAACTCCGAACCCATTTCCGCGCCGGCGGCCTCGACTTCACGTGAGAGACGCGAATTATTTTTTTGAACTCCGTCGATTTCCCGCGCGCCGCTCGTGGCCCGGCCCGCTGACGGTCGATGAGGTATGCCGCGCCCCCGACAAAATCATCCCACGGGCCTAGAGGCCCACGACAGCAGCTCCGGCCCAATAACGTCCAGCAGTCACACTCCACTCTGACCTTGTCCCATGGATCGCAAAGAACCCCACGACAAGGCGGACTCTCCACGGCCCAAGCGCCTGCCGGCGGTTCCCCTCTCTGAAAAAGCACGGCGGCGCTGCCAGTTTCGACGCCACGCCTTGCAATGCGCGGCTTGCCAAAACATGGAGGACGGCTTCTGCGTTCTCGGAATGCGTCTCCTCCGGGAAGCCCTGGATTGATTCATGTCCTTGCGAGCCTGCCGCGACACAACCCTTTCCTGGCGGGCGGTCAATTGCCATGAAAGCCGGCCGGAGACGCCGGGGTTGGTGAATGTTGCGGGCGCGACACCCGGAGCGCCGTGCGCGGCGCTGAAGCACCTGGACGGAAGCGAAAGGCGACTCGCCAAAATATGGTAGCGTCCGGACAAAAGAGGGGGAGCAGGGGACGGCCGAGGGGCTAACTTTCCGGCATGTCCCCCAAGCCGCGCACGGATCCGCGTCGTTCCAAGTTGGCTTATGCCCTCCTGGGCTTGTCATGGGCCTTGCAGGAGGGTCTCGCCGGTTCGAATGCATGGCAGGAGAAGTTAACCGTTCCCAACTCCGAACTCATTTCCGCGCTGACGGCGTTGAGCGTGCGCGAAAGGCAGGAGTTGATTTCCGAAATCCGTCAATTTGCCGCGCGCCACTCGTGGCCTGGCCCCTTGACGGTCGATGAAGTATGCCTCGCCCTCGACAAGATGATTCCACGGGCCCGGAAGCGAACGTAGGCGGGTTGCCCCAATCTCCGAAAAGGACGGCGCCTTTGGACTTCAGCTCCCAGGTCTGCCGGGAAAGATCTTCCGTGGCCTCGCCGAAGCGGGGCACTTTGCAGAGGAGACCCGAAGCCTCAGGGGCCTCGCTCGTCATGCGGAACGCCGCGGAAGGCCCCGGCTCCAAGTAGCTTGCAGCCCCTACCCGGGCCTCGGGGAATTCATTTGTGCTGGACATTCTTGCGCGCTTTCCCTTGTGTCGCCCGCGAACAACCAACCCCGCTTGTCTTCAAGCATCCCTAAATCGCACTAGATCATGAAACATAAATTCGTATTCCCGCTTCTCGCCACCGTCGCCCTTGCCTCCACCGCCCTCGCCGGCCAGGAAATGAAGGCTGGCAAGGAGATGAAAGGCGAGCCCGCCGCCGAGCCTTGCTTCCGCGATCAGGAACTGCAAATCGACCTCTTCGGCAGCTACACCGACGCCGTGAAGCGCAGCGACCACGGCGATGGCATCGGCGGCGGCGTGGCTGTGAACTACTTTTTCATCAAGTACCTCGGCATCGGCGCAGAGGGAAATATCTACGGTGGCGACGTGCATGGCGCCTGGGACCTCGGCGGACGCCTCATCGCCCGCTACCCGATCGAAGGCAGCGTCTGCCTCGCTCCCTACATCTTCGCGGGCGGCGGTGTCTCCACCGACGGCACCACGGTCGGCACCTGGAACGCCGGCGGCGGCATCGAATGGCGCGCCACGCACCACATCGGCATCTTCGGCGAAGGCCGTTACACGTGGGGCGAGGATCGCGACGCAGCCCAGGCTCGCGTCGGCATCCGCTTCGCCTTCTAATCGGTCACACACCATCTCGAAAAACCGCCGGGAGAAGTCCCGGCGGTTTTTTCGTTTTGAGGAGGGATGCGGCTGGCGGTCTTCCCCTATCCCCGTCGTCCACACGCATGGGCTGTTTTGATCCGGGACGTCCGCGGAGCAGCGATCGTCCGATTTGCCATCATGAAGAAACCACGAGAAGACGAGAGATGATGACGCTTCCACGATTCGTCGCCGCAGCAGCCGCTTGGTGGCCGGACGCGCGGTTCGCCATCCGGCAGGAATGAACTTTGCGGTGCATCCAGTGGCGGACCCAATTTCATGAAATTTCCTCTCTCTCCTTCCGGATCCAACCAGCTCCCGGCTGGGACCGTTGTCGCCTTTCACTCGACATGGCTCTGCTTCTCACTCACGTGGGAGTCGTCACGCGGGCGGCATATCATTCATTCAAAAATTCCGGCGGCCTACGCGTCTGAACACCAACTCTGGCCGCTTCTGGAAAAGTCGGTTCGCGCCTTTGCTCTCGCTGCCACTCTCGAGGCCCAGGACGACGCCACCGATCGCGGCTTTTAGCCTCAGCCGGAACGATGCAGTCGCCGCCCTTCACTTCAATGGGTTCGACCGGCCGCCGTAGAAACGGTAGGCGAGCACCCCGAGCGCGAGGAGGCCAGCCACCAACAATCCCGACACGCCTTTCACCCTCGGCTCTTCCAGCCGGTTCCGGTCCCGTTCCGCGACCCATTCACGTTCCGCTTCCAGCCAATCTCGCAGCGGATCTTCCGGTTCGCCCCGAGCATGCCGCTCCAGGGCGATAAAGTAAGCTCGCCGGGCAAGGTCGTCCTCGTTGCGCTCTGCTCCCGTCTTCCCCGCGATTGTTTCGGATTGCATGCTCATGGCATTGCGTCCTCCAGCGCGGGAGCGTCGCCACGCAGATCGTTGGTTCGATTTCTCCAATTACGTCCCTGCCGGACATGGTCCAGACGACGTAGCCGCTCGCTCATAGTGGAACCAGTTTATCGCGGGTTTTCGGGGTGGCAACATCGGGTTGCAATCCAGCCCGGCGCCGACCATCGCCTACCCTCCTGCCACGGTCTAACGTTACGGGAGGCCGGGAGGCGCGCAGAGCTGGGATTGATCCGTCTCCGCATCACGCGCGCCGGCATGGAAACCGGGCGCATCCTCATGCCATCCACTCCACGGATTTTGCCATCACCTCACGCAGCCGTGCACGGGCTTCCCCAAATTTGATCAGCGCCTTCGAGATGGTATCGCGCATCGTCGCCGCCGTGTCCTCGTAGCCCGCCACTGTCTCGTGGCAGTCCGCGATCGTCTTCCGCGCGAGCGCCAAAGCTTTTTCGCGATCTTTAAGCATATCCATGTGCGTGAAATCGTTCAGTCCGCTCGCTTGCCACCCGTGACGAAGTGCATGATGAAAGCGATCGCGGCGATCACCAGGACCACGTGGATGAGCCCGCCCGCGATATGGAGCAGAAAGCCGATGAGCCAAAGAATAACGAGGATGATGCCGATCAGTGCGAGCATAAGCGGAACGCCAAATGCATCGGGCGGCGTGGCACCTTCGGTCGTGTCCCGTCGGTGTGGATGCGGCTACGGGACGCACGGTCAGGCGGTGAATCTGGGCGTCAATCTTTCGCCGCGCGCAAAAGGTCGAGAGCGACAGGACAGAGTGAGCCCTCGCCACTATTGCACGCGGGACACACAATCACGTGCCGGCGAAAAAGGTAACGCGCGCGGGCGCGATCCAGCGTGCCGAAGCTTGGCTGGGGCTGGCCTGGCTTGCCTTGGACAACTGGCGGCACGTGCATCTCCATGAATCGCACCTCGCAGTCTCGCGACGGGCACGAAACGGGGGATTTCGCTCGCTTTTTTTTACCGCGTTGCGCGTACGCTCGGTCTCGTTTCAAACAAACATCGCTCCTGCAAAATCGTCTTGGTTTTGTCGACGCTGACGCCCCGTCCCAGCCGCTTGCCCGGCCTGTCGTGCCCGCCATGAGCCTGTCGAACGGACCGGCCTCAGTGTCTCCCAAATCCCAGTGGCAGATCGATCTGCCAGCGTTCCGGATGCACTTCCCGTCCGCCCGAGATCCAAATCTCGCCGGTCCAGGAGCCGTGGGCGATGCGTCCATCGCGGAAGAAAAGACGCAACCGGCAATTCGGCCACGGCTTTTGATTCGCATTGATGACCGGACAAATCTTCAGGGATAACTGGCCCTGTCTTGCGACGACGCTATCGGCGTCCTGCGACGGGCTCTCCACAGGGCTGGGATGGGCAATCGGAGCGACTGGCATGCAGCCATCGTCGCACATCCCGGGAGAATCCAGGCGGGGCACAACTACTTATTTCGCGGCACGGGCATTGGGTATGGTTCCCGGTCCGAAGACCCGCGGGAAATCAACGGGTTTGCACCCGCCGCCCCAAAGCACAGCGCAGCACCAGACGCGCAATCTGCGCCTGTTTTACAGTGCCTCCGCTTCCTGCAACAAGTGATGCGGATACTCCCCAGTCTCCACCGCCACCCGCATCCGGTAAATGCACGCCTCCAGTTGCTCGATCGAAACATCGAAGTCCTGCTCCAGCATCTTCCCGATCATCACCGCCGCCGTCAGATCGTTGAGCGTCGCGTGGCAATTCGGCCGCAACGCCATCAGGCGTCGTCCTTCGGCGAGAAGAGCATTTCGGAGCGATACGGTTTCTTGGGGAAGGGACGACATGTAGTAGCGCGCAACTACGCATTCCTACCCGATGTTGTCTAGGGATAAATGACGATCCTGTCATCCAGTCGGCCGATTTCTGGCTGCTCCAGTGCCAGATCTACCGTCATCTATGCGATTCGGGCGTCCGCGCGCTGGCGAAGTGCCCAAAAATGGGACGTCAGCCGCGGGGGTGTGACCTGAGGATTGACTCAGGGAGAGCCCTGATGGCGGGCGTTCGTCTTTGACTCATGATGCTCAGCCCCAACGCGCTATGCACGACTGGCTCCCTTCAACGCTCGCGATGATCCTCAGCTTCCCGGCGCTCTGCATCGTCCTTTTGTGCTACGTTTACGGCGTTGTGGAATGTGCACCCATGGTCATTCGAGAACATCGGGTCACCTATCGGCCGATCAGAACGCACATCCGGGAAATAGTTTTGATCCTCCGTCTCGCCTTCGTCAGTTTACATAAGAAGGCGGACCGGCGTTTGTAAACTGCCTCCGCTGGTCCCGTACGCCGCCAGCCCGGAGGTTCTTCTTTCCTCAGAAGGACGGGACGGGGGGAACCCGCGAAATGGCCCATCCCATTTTGGCACCCGCGCGCGGGCTTCCCTCAGCCTTGTGTCATACGCGCGTCCCGGCGGCGCTTGGGCACGTCGCGCTGTTCCTGCTGCGTGGCAATTTCGCCGGCCACCTGCTCCTTCAGCGCCTCGTCTCCCGTAATTTGTGTGAGGGCTTCCGACCGGTTGGCCGACGCAGCCTGGGCTTCCTGCACGATGCTGAAGGTGCTGGCGCAACGGGTTTTTTGCGGGCTGGGACGCTTTGTCATTCTGCACGCTCCAGCCGCTCGTGCGTTTTTTCCACCGGGTATTTGGATAGGGCGCGCCTCTGCGCCGTGCGTCGCGCCGCTCTTCGTTTTTCCCTCCTTCAAGCATCTCCCCGCTTTTGCCGATGCCCGTCTCAGGCCGCGCCCCGAGTGACGGTTGCTCCTCAAGGGGCGACACAAAAGAATGCATTCGCACGAGCACGACGAAAACAGCGCCCCGAACCAAGCCGATGATCATAAGCCCACGGATCCCGATGCTCATCTCGCCAAGGGCGTGAGCGGCGACGAGCCGCCGCTCGAGCGAGAAGGCGCGCACGACGGGCGCCGGCATAAGACTGCGGCGGGCTTCTGGTCCATCTATGAAACCGTCCATCACGGGATGAGAGAGATGGGGGCCACGCGCACCGTCCATACGCTTCTGAAACTCAACCAAAAGAAAGGCTTCGATTGCCCGAGTTGCGCCTGGCCCGATCCCGACGGCGAACGCAAGACCGCCGAATTCTGCGAGAACGGCGCCAAGGCCGTCGCCTCCGAAGCGACCACCAAGCGGCTCACCCCCGAGGACTTCGCCAAACTTCCCATTTCCGAGATGCTCACCCGGCGGGACGTCTGGTTCGAGGAACTCGGGCGCATCACGCATCCCATGTTTCGCCGTCGCGGTTCCGACCACTATGAAGCCATCTCCTGGGAGGACGCATTCGCCCTCATCGGCACGGAACTCCGCTCGCTGGCTTCCCCGGATGAGGCCTCATTTTACACCTCGGGCCGCGCCAGCAATGAGGCCGCCTTTCTCTACGGCCTGTTCGCCCGGCAATTCGGCACCAACAACCTGCCCGATTGCTCCAACATGTGCCACGAATCCAGCGGCACTGGCCTCAGCGAGGCCATCGGCTTCGGCAAATCCACCATCCGCATTTCCGACTTCGCCGATGCCGACGCCATTTTCGTCATCGGCCAAAACCCCGGCACCTGCCACCCGCGAATGCTGACGGAACTGCAAAAGGCCGTGCGCAATGGTTGCAAGCTGGTGAGCGTGAATCCGCTCATCGAAACCGGGCTGATGCGATTCAACAATCCCCAGGAACCCATGCGCATGCTCCTGCCTGGCACCAAGCTGGCCTGCCTCTTCCTCACCGTCCGCATCAATGGCGATGTCGCCCTGCTCAAGGGCATCATGAAAGAGATGCTCGAGGAGGACGAGCGCACGGGCGGGAAAGTTCTCGCGCGCGATTTCATCGAGCATCATACCGAGGGTTTTGAGGCCTTCGCGGAGGATATTCGCCGGGAGAGTTGGGACCGTATCGTCGCCGGCTCCGGAGTCTCCCGCGACAAGATCCGCGAAGCGGCGCGTATCGCCATCGCTTCCGAACGCATGATCTGCTCCTGGGCCATGGGCATCACCCAGCACAAGAACGGCGTCGCCAACGTCCAAAGCATCGTCAATTTCGCCCTGCTGCGCGGGCAGATCGGCCGGCGCGGGGCCGGCGTCTGCCCCGTACGCGGCCACAGCAATGTGCAGGGGGATCGCACGGTGGGGATTTGGGAAAAGATGAGCGACGAATTCCTCGCCGCGTTGGGCAAGGAGTTCCACTTCAACCCGCCGCCCAAGCACGGACTCGACACCGTCCGCACCATCGAGGCCATGCATCAGGGGCGCGTCAAAGTCTTCATCGGTCTCGGCGGCAATTTCCTCGCGGCCACTCCCGACACCCATTACACGTCCGAAGCCATTCAGCGGTGCCGGCTCACCGTGCAGATTTCCACCAAGTTGAACCGGGCGCATCTCATCACCGGCGAGCAGGCGCTCATCCTCCCGTGCCTCGGCCGCACGGAGAAAGACCGGCAGAAATCCGGCGAGCAGTTCGTCAGCGTGGAGGATACGACCGGCGTCGTCCACAGCTCGCACGGCATCCTGCGTCCCGCCTCGGAGCATTTGCGGAGCGAACCGGCGATCATCGCCGGCATCGCCCAGGCCACGCTCCAGGACAAGACCACCGTCGATTGGCAGAGCCTCATCGAGGATTACGATCGCATTCGCGAACATATCGAGCATGTCGTGCCCGGTTTCACCCAGTACAATGCGCGCGTCCGCCAGCCGGGCGGATTCTATCTGCCTAACAAGCCCTACGAGGGCAAATTCGCCACGCCTTCCAAACGGGCGAAGTTCACCGTGCACCCCATCGCCGAGCACGACCTGGCCGGGGGAAAGCTTCTGCTCACCACCATCCGCAGCCACGACCAGTTCAATACCACCATCTATTCCGAGGGCGATCGTTACCGCGGGATCTCCCACGGACGCCGGGTCATCTTCCTGAATCGTGAGGATATGAAGGCCGGCGGATGGGAGAAGGACCAGTGGGTCGACGTGATCAGCCACTTCGAGGGGGAGATCAGACGGGCCAAACGCTTCAAGGTCGTGCCCTACGACATCCCGCCGGGATGCGCCGCCGCCTATTACCCGGAAACCAATGTGCTCGTTCCGCTGCGCAACACCGCCGACGGCAGCAATCAACCCGCCTCGAAATCGCTGGTCATTTCTCTCGAGGCCGCGGAGCCGGCGGAGGCTCCCGCGGGCTGATCCGATTTCAGAAGCGGGGTTGCACGCCGAGGACCCGCTCGCGCCAGGCGCGCCGGCCTTCATGGTTCCAGGCGCCAATGAGAAGCCACTCGACCTGGAGATCGAAGCCAAACGTCTCCGGTGGAGTAGGCAAGGCCGTGGCCGTCGTGACGTCTGGGGGCGAACCCGGGACGCACAGAACTTTGGAAACGAGAGTGGCAAAGGCGAGCCGCTGGTGCAGGAAGTACGCTTGTTCGGGGCTCGGCTCCCCAGGCGGCTGGCCGCGTCCGAAGGTCCGCACCATGGCGTCGATGGCCGGGACGCTCTGCACTTCCCGGTTGATCAATTGCTCCGCCTTGAGACTTTGCGGGACGCTGCCTGGCGGCAGCCGGCTCGCCCAATTGCGTAGCGAGTTGTGCAGGATCTGCCAGGTGTTCATGGGGAGAAGGGGATTAAAGTGCGGCGGTGGAATTTGATCGGCGATCGATCATGGGTGGGCGGGGCGAAAACGCCACCTACCATTCGGCCCCGCTCTTCTCCTTGGGTCTGCCGGGAAGAAAATGAACGAACCTGCACATCCAACCCGCCTATGCTCAGCGATGCGTCGATGGATGCATGGAGAGTCGTTGGCCGTTCGTAGTTCCTTCTATGAAACAGATTGTCGTGGTGGTTTTGATCGCGATTGCTTGCTCGGCTTGGGGCGATTTGGAAACTCTCGTGTCGAAGCTAGGCGCCGCGTTTTGGTCACCACCGGAGAAACGCCTCGTTCGCGCCACCATTTATCAGAAGGGGAGAAATGGGAGTGATACGAATTCGAAGAAAGGGAAATCCGACGAACACATCGGCCTGCTATACGCGACCAAGGACACTTCTGGAACTTTGGCCGTTCCAGACTGGCTGCCTCGCGGGAGTATGGTGAAGATTCACACCCAGGGCGGAGTCCTGTCCTTCATCGCAGCCGACGAAGGCAGCGGCGTGACCAAGTGCGCCGCCGCCAAAACGGCGGGAAAAACCGAGGAGGAAAAAGCCGCGGCCGTCCTTGATTTCTGCGCGGAAAAGCAACTCTGGCCCGACTTCGTCATCGTCGAGATTTATTACTATGCGGGGAAGGTCCCCTTCAGCGAGTTGTCGCTCGCAGAACAAAAAATCCTGTTTGCCTATGCGATGGAGTATGTGACGAAGCGGGAGTGATTCCCGTGACATTGGCAAGGCCGAGGCCCTGGCCGCTCGCCTACGATTCCGCGATCAGACGGTTCACTGTCTGTAGAAGCTGCCCGAAATCGATGGGCTTGGTCAGGTGATCCCGAAAACCGGCCGCAATGCAATTTCGCACATCGCTTTCCATGCCGTAGCCGCTCAGCGCGATCGCGGGCGTCGCGCGTTCCGCGCAAAACTCCGTGATCAATTCCAGGCCGGAGCAGTCCGGCAGGCCGAGATCGCTGATGATCAGGTCGAATGTCCCTTCCGCAAAGGCCTTCCGCGCCGCCTCGCCGCTATTCGCGCCCACGACGCTGTGCCCCTTCTTGCCCAGCAGCCGGGTCAGCGTGTTGAGCGTGTCCTCGTGATCTTCGATGAGGAGGATTCGCGCCTTCGCGGCGCCCTCCGCCGGAACCGGGGCCGCCGCGGCTTCCGCGCCCACGGCGGAACCGCTCGTCAACGGCAGCTCGATCACAAACTCCGCTCCTTCGCCGAGCCCTTTGCTCCGGGCGACGATCGTGCCGCCGTGCCGCTCCACAAAAGTCTTCGAGATGGCCAGCCCGAGTCCCAGCCCGCCGAAACGGGCCAGCACCTGGGGCTGGCCCTGCTCAAACGCGCCAAAGATGCGGTCCAGCGCCTCCGGTTCGATTCCCCGGCCGCTGTCCTTCACGACGATCTGCACCTTGCCCTCCGCCTCGTTGGCCGTGCGGATGGAGATCAATCCCTCCTGTCCGGTGAACTTGATCGCGTTCTTCAGCACATTCCAGAGCACTTGTTGCAGGCGGGCCGCATCGCCCGCCACGTGGAACTGCCGGGCCGCGAGCGACACCTCCAGGTGTTGTCCCGCGTCATCGAGGTCGCCCTGGCAGATGTCCACCACCGAGGCGATGACCCCGTGCACATCCACATTCACGAGGTCGAGTTGCAGCTTGCCGTTGATCAGCCGGTTGAAATCGAGCAGATCGTCGATCAGCCGCGTCTCCAGCCGGATATTGCGGGCGATCGTCGCGACCTCCTCCCGCATGTCCGGCGGGACGCGCGGGTCGCCATGCCAACTCGACACGATCGCCATCACGGGATTGAGCGGCGTGCGCAGCTCATGGCTCAGCATCGCCAGGAATTGGTCCTTCGCCTCGCTGGTCGCTTTCACTTCCTGGAAGAGCCGCGATTTCTCGATGCCCGTCACCGCTTGCGCCGCGATGCTCGACACGATCCGCTCGCTGCGCTCCGTGAAGGAATCTGGCAGCGCCGACGCGAAGATGATTGCGCCCATGACCACGTTCTCCGAATCCACCAGCGGCGCCACGAGGCAGGCCCGCACTTCGAAATTGTCCTTGATGGCGCGTGCAAATCCCGACCCCGAGCATGGGGCCGCTTCCTCGCGCAAATCGGCAACGCGGCTCAAGCCCACGGTCGCCAGGTTCTCTCCGAAAAAGCCCGCCCCGGGCGCGGTGCTGAGCGCTTCCAGCGCCCCGGCCTTCTTGCCCGCCGTGGCATACAAGCTCCAGACCTGGCTCGCTTCGCTCCAGAAATAGAATGCCCCGATGTCCGCGTCCGTCAGTTCCGTGGTCACGTCGATGATCGATTCGATCAGCGCCTTCAGTTCCAGTTTGGAGCCGAGCAGGATGCTCACCCGATGCAGCGTCTCCAACTCGTCATAGAGCGCCAGCACCCCGGTGTTTGTTTCCGCCAGTTCCTCGTTGATCCGCCGGATTTCCTCCTCCTTCGCCTTCGCCTCGCTTGCCACGCGCAGCAGTTCCTGGTTCTGCACCTGCATCTCCTCGATCGCGCTCGCCGGCGGCCTTTGCAGGATCGCATCCACCGAGGCCCGCACCTTCGCCGGATCGCGCACGCCCGCCGCCGCGGGCAGGATTTGCCGCATCGTCACGGTCGTCCCCGCTTTCGTGCTCTCCACGTCGAGCCGGTCCATGAGCCGCTGCGCCCCCAGGATGCCGAGGCCCATCCCGGTCCTTGACCGGTAGGTCCCGCCCAGGACCGCCTCCAGCGCCTTGATCCCGCCTCCCGTATCCCGGACCACGATCACCAGGCTCTGCTGCACCCGGCCCACGCCCGGCCGCGGCTGCGTCTCAAACAAGAACTCCACCTTGCCTCCGCCCGCGTACTGGAACGCATTGCGCGCGATCTCCGAGAGTGCTGTCGCCAGCCGGATCTGCGCCTGCGGCGCAAAACCGAGCACCTCGGCAAATTGCCGCGCCCGCTGGCGGCATTGCACCACATCCTGCTCGAAGCGCACCTCCATCAGGAGGAGGCGAATGGATTTGTTCGCCTCCTTCTTCATGCCCGCTCCCGCAGCACGACGACTGTCGCGTCGTCATTTGGCCGATGAAAATCCCGGTAGAGCACGCCCGCCATCAAGCCGGGATGCCGCGCCGCCAGCCCCGCATAGCGGCTGAGTTGCCAGTCCACTTTGATGCCGTCTGATTGCATGACCAGCGATCCTCCCGCCGGCCAGTCGTAGGTCAACTGCTGAAATTTGCGGTACTGCACGCCCACCGTGCCGTTCTGCGACATCAGCCGCGTGGTCTTGTCCCCGTGCACAATCATCGCCGCGATGTTTCCCACTGCCGCATAGTAGAGCTTGCCCTTCTGCGGATCGATCTCCGCCACCGCCACCGCTGCCCCCCGGGTGCTGCGCATCGCCCCGTGCATCGTCTCCAAAAGGTCGAATAATGACAGCGCGGGGCTCTTTTGGAAAACCTCCACCGCCTTGCGCGAGGCCGTCGCCGCAAACTCCCCATGCCCCAATCCGTCCGCGACCAGCAGCCGGGCGCGTCCGGGCTGCGGAGACAGCGTCGACCAGGCATCCCCACAGGCCTCCTCCCCGGCCATCTCCACGCTGGCCGCTCCCTCGTAAAAGCCGCCTTTCGGTTTTGCCGGAGGTTTTCCCCAGACCTCGCTCAGAATCGCGGTGCCCAGCCCCATCTGGGAGTGGACTTCGAAAATATGCGATGCCCGGCGCACCGCCCCGAGACCCGTTCCCGCGGTCCCCGCCGTCGAAAAGCCGTCGCGCAGGCACTCCGAGAAATTCGCCACGCCCGGCCCCTTGTCGAGGGAGAGCACTTCCACTCCGCGCTGCTCGGGCGCCGAGATCCGCCGGAGCAGCAGCACTCCGCCGCTTGTGTGCAGCGCCAGGTTCGTCGCCAGCTCCGTCACCACCAGCGCCACGCTGCCGGCCAGTTCCGCCGGGAGCGCATACTCCTTGGCCCAGGCGGCCACCCGGCGCCGCGCCGCGCCCGCCTCACTCTGGTCGGTAACGGGCAGTCGGAGTGAGTGATTCATGCGGGGATCGATTTACTTCCATTTCGTGATCGTCACTCGCGTCCCTTTGCCCGCCTCCGAAACGATATTAAAATCCGTGACCAGCCTTTTCGCGCCGCCCAGGCCGAGCCCCATCCCTTTGCCGCTCGTATAGCCGTCCTTCAGCGCTTGCTCGATATCCGGAATGCCCGGCCCTTGATCTTCGAAAGTCACGCGCACGCCGTGCCTCATCCTTTCCTGTAGAATTTCGATCCGCACCTCACCGCCCCCTCCGTAGATCAGGAGGTTGCGCGCCAGCTCGCTCGCGGCCGTCACTACCTTGGTCTGGTCGACCAGCGAGCACTTGATTTCCAGCGTCGCCGCCCGCACCGCCTGGCGCACTTTGACGATGTCGCTTTCATCGGTAACCGGCAGTTTGTTGAGAGGGGCAAGGGCCATGGCAAAGCGCGGCCGCTCAGGACCGCCGGAGCAACGCCATCCCCTTGGACACGTTCAGCGCCGTCTGGATGCCTTCCAGCGAAAGCCCCAGCTCCACCAGCGTAATCGCCACCGCCGGTTGCATGCCCACCACCACCGTCTTCGCATCCAGCACCCGCGCCATCGACGAGATATTCGCCAGCACCCGCCCGATAAACGAGTCCACCACCTCCAGGCTCGAGATGTCGATGAGCACGCCCCGCGCGCCGGTCTGACTGATTTTCTCCGTCAGGTTATCCTGCAACTGCAACGCCAGCCGGTCGTGCATATCCACCTGGATCGAGACCAGCAGCAGGTCGTCCAGTTGTAGGATCGGGATGGTTTCCGTCATCCCTTACTTCTCCACGGTTTCCTTGGTGATGCGCACGCCGATTCGGCTCAGCGCTGTCTTCAGCGCGTCCGCCATCGTGGCCTTCGTCGTCACCGCGCTCAGGTCGATCTGGAGGTGCACCATCGTCTGCGCGATCTGCGGCCGAATTCCGCTGATGATGCAGTCCGCGCCCATGAGCCGCGCTGCCGCCACCGTCTTGAGCAAATGCTGCGCGACCAGCGTGTCCACCGTCGGCACGCCCGTGATGTCGATGATCGCGATCTCCGAACCCGTCGAAACGATCCGCTCCAGCAGCGACTCCATGACGACGCTCGTCCGCGCGCTATCCAGGGTGCCGATCAGCGGCAGCGCCACGATTCCGTCCCACATCTTCACCACCGGCGTCGAGAGCTCCAGCATCTCTTCCTGCTGCCGGC
>Ga0070658_10000993_pt1 | contig 24318 bp, 18 predicted proteins | sample KBSC13metaG_FD_64664 | JGI IMG/M metagenome (GOLD analysis project Ga0070658, IMG submission 64664) | Corn rhizosphere microbial communities from Kellogg Biological Station, Michigan, USA - KBS C1-3 metaG | ecosystem: Host-associated > Plants > Roots > Rhizosphere > Soil ...
AAACTAAATAGGGAATGTGTAACTTATCTTTGAGCAGTGCTTAAGGGGTAACTAGGATAGATCGACCTGGATAGCGCGCTTGCTTCTAGGCCTTGCGGCTTAGAAAGACTAGCAGCAGCTATAATCCTTAGAAAGGAGGTGATCCAGCCGCACCTTCCGATACGGCTACCTTGTTACGACTTAGTCCCTCTCTCTCCCCACACCTTAGACGACTCCCTCCTTGCGGTTGGGCCATCGGCTTCGGGTGCAGACAAATCAAGTGACTTGACGGGCAGTGTGTACAAGGCCCGGGAACGTATTCACCGCAGTTTAGCTGACCTGCGGTTACTAGCGATTCCGACTTCATGCAGGCGAGTTGCAGCCTGCAATCTGAACTGAGACTGTATTTTTGAGATTGGCTCCACCTCGCGGTATTGCGTCCCTTTGTTTAACAGCCATTGTAGCATGTGTCAAGCCCAGGATGTAAGGGCCATGCCGATTTGACGTCATCCCCACCTTCCTCCCGCTTACACGGGCAGTTCCCAAAGAGTTCCCGACTTTACGCTGGCAACATTGGGTGAGGGTTGCGCTCGTTGCGGGACTTAACCCAACATCTCACGACACGAGCTGACGACAACCATGCAACACCTGTCTTCCAGTCCCCTTGCGGGGAAGGCCCACTTTCATGGGATGTCCGGAGATGTCAAACCCTGGTAAGGTTCTTCGGTTAGTGACGAATTAATGCACATGCTCCACCGCTTGTGCGGGCCCCCGTCAATTCCTTTGAGTTTCAACCTTGCGGCCGTACTCCCCAGGCGGAGTGCTTATTGCGTTAGCTGCGGCACCAGGGGGGTCGATACCCCTGACACCTAGCACTCATCGTTTACGGCGTGGACTACCAGGGTATCTAATCCTGTTTGCTCCCCACGCTTTCGCGCCTCAGCGTCAGTTTTAGGCCAGCGAGCTGCCTTCGCCATGGGTGTTCCGATCGATATCTACGCATTTCACCGCTACACCGACCATTCCACTCGCCTCTCCCATACTCAAGGCTCCCAGTATGAAAGGCAGTGTTTGGGTTGAGCCCAAACCTTTCACCCCTCACTTAAGAGCCCGCCTACGCGCGCTTTACGCCCAGTAACTTCGGACAACGCTCGCCCCCTACGTATTACCGCGGCTGCTGGCACGTAGTTAGCCGGGGCTTATTCAACGGGTACCGTCATTTGTTTCTTCCCCGTTAAAAGGAGTTTACATCCCGAAAGATTTCATCCCCCACGCGACGTCGCTGCATCAGGCTTTCGCCCATTGTGCAAGATTCCTAATTGCTGCCCCCCGTAGGAGTCTGGGCCGTATCTCAGTCCCAATCCGGCTGATCGTCCTCTCAGACCAGCTACCCGTCGAAGCCTTGGTGGGCCGTTACCCCTCCAACTAGCTGATAGGCCGCGGGCCCATCCCAGAGTGATAAATCTTTAGACATTCTCCGATGCCGGAAAAGTCCACATGCGGTATTAGCACTCCTTTCGGAGTGTTATCCCCCGCTCTGGGGCAGGTTGCCCACGTGTTACGCGACCGTTCGCCACTAGGTATTGCTACCCCGTTCGACTTGCATTTCTTAGGCACGTCGCAAGCGTTCGTCCTGAGCCAGGATCAAACTCTCCATTAATGGTATTTATCTTACTCCGAGGAGTAAGGCTAAAATCTGGATGCGTTTGAGATGCAGTAGCCGGCTAGGTCTACTGCTCCAATAATTTGCGCTTACTTAACTGCAGCCCCCTAGCTCTCCATTTAAAGAGCATCAAACAGAAACTACTAAGTAAACTAAACTATCCTAGCCCCCTTAGTCACTTATACAATTTATGGAGGTTAATCCACAAAGTATCGCTCAAAGGTTTGTTACACGATTCCACTATTTAGTTTTTAATGTGCACCTTAGCGGCAGCCAGGGTATGAAACCCGACCGACACTCGACGCTTACGAAGTAGTCTCCGGATGAAGACCCTACCTCTTAGAAGGACTGATAATCAGGCAATAAAAAACCACGCCATCGTAAGGATGGTCCAAGCACTCGGTAAGGAAGCATCGACCTTGCGGCCTTCGACTTCGCTTACACCCCACTCGGTTACCCTACAGCGCGGAGGTTTTTCGCTCGATCACTTTGCTCTTCAGCGTCACTGACAAGGGATATTATATCGTAACGCAGATGCGTTTGTCAACCCCTATCAGAAACTTTTTTCTTAGCGGACTTTTTGAACTTCAACGTTACACTACTGTTCAAAACTTACACTGCTAAGAGTTATTCACAAAAATTGTTAAAGATCAACACTGATCCGTACCGGTTCTCTGTCCGGCGGCGAAGAGTAGTATTCCACAAACGAACAGCGGATGTCAACCCCTCAACAAAATCTTTTCAAAAGTCTTAAACAAAACTTAATGTCACGAAGCACGATGGCCAGGCAACGAGCGATATTATACCGACAATATACAGACCAGAGTCAATAGGTTTGGAAAGATTCCTCAAAACTATTTTGTTGCCAATGACGACACGCCCCGGGGCGACGTAAACGTGCCTTACCAATGGCGTCACCATGCCCAAATCGTCGACACCGGCGATGTAGGGGCCGGGTACGTAATGGCCGTAGTCGACGTGTTCGTCGTGGAGTGCGGCGCGGGACTGGTCCACCGGAGCGAGCGAGTGACTAAAGCCGAGGCCGGTTTGAGGTTTGGCCTTCGTTGATAGCGGACTGTTTCCTCCGCGACGACCTTTCCCCGTGAGGTCGAGTACTTGGCGTCGACAACGGCGCCGTCGACATAGAGCGGAGGGATAGGAGTTACCAATGGACCTGATCCGACGACGAGCGGCCGCCCGGGCGTGTCGGCCGATGCGATAGCCGTCGACATCGACCCGATGTCGACTGGGTGGGTGCCTGACACGCGTCCACCAGCGACAGTAACCTTCCCGTGCTGGATTGTAATCGTCGTCCTCATACGGAGCCCAGGGGTCCACGACAAGATGGCGGGCTCGCCGCCACCCACCCGTATGCCCAGCATCCTCGACATCACCGGCGTCTTGAGGGCAACGATGGTGGTTGATCCGTGAGCAGGTCCAGTCCACGATTTCGCACCGGCAGTAGAAAGCCGTAGTTCTACTGGATCCAGAACTAGATGGATCGTTCCAAAATCTAGATTGAGGTGTCCCTTAGTGCCGGCGAGGGAGAAGCCGGCGGTCCCCTTGTCAACGGTCCCATTCCACAGGACTGTTCCCGCCTTGTCGATAAGCTTCGCCCTGTTGTGCTGATCGACGGATACCGTATAATCCGGCGGAGGCGATTGCAGACGCAATAGCCGTTTCCCCGTCGAATCGGAGACGCTCACCGCGCTTGCCGTAGCAACCAATTGAAATACCGCCGGCGAGTTGTAGAGGCTTCGCTGCCAGGCGACTGTTCCCACTCCGGCAACTGGCTGTGTCGAGAGCATTTGACCGAGAGTTCGCGGGTTGAGCAGGGAGCTGAAGTGAAGCGCGTCGGCAATGGTGATGTCGGGACCGATCGAGCGAACTTTGAGCATACCGTGCTCGCTGCTAAACGACAGCAAGGCCTGTGCCGATTGTACGGACGCCGTCTCTAGTACGGGATAGGCGATTGGACGCACTGTAATTCTGGATTCATCGAGCCCATTATCGGCCTCGCCCGCGTGACTTGTCGCTATCGCAGACAGAGGCTTTCGAATATTGGAGATCGCCACCCCCCAGGTGGCAGCGACGATCAATACCGCGCTGATCGCAATTCCAGTTCGCATTTGTCTTGGCCCTCGTCGGCGTAATATCTTAGTTGCTCGCTTCCACGGAGTCGTTATAGATGTTGGCGGGCACAAGAAGAAGCGGAGTCTCGCGGCCATCCAGGCGGCCGTAGGCAAGAATTTCGCCCCGGCTGTCGATAGCGAACGCACGTGAGATTCGCCATTGCCGGGAATGGTGGAGCAGGTCGTTTAGATCGTACGCCTTACCGTGCTTCCACAGGACGCCATCGCCGGACCGACCGGTACCGACGTAGCCGACTATGTCACCGCTGCTGTTGACCCCGCGCGGGGCAAGCTGAGCATGAACGAAGTTGTCCAGCCCGCCGAGTTTGTAACTTTGTCCGGCCGAGAAGCAGACGGCGGTCTGAGCCGAACCGGCGGTGCCGATAACAAGGCCGGAGTCGTTGACGTCGCTGAAGTGGAAGCCGGCAGGGACAGCGACCACTGCACTCAGGTCGCCAACCTGGCTGTCGGAATATGAGAAGCTAACATCCCTTACACCAACGTCGGAGAGGTCACCTGGCGCGGCGACGAGATCGGCGGCGACACGGCCGTCGTCCAGAAACCGCGCCTGAAAATCGCATGCCGCGATATTGACGATCGAACCCGGCTTGCACACGAAAGAGGCCGGCGCTCCGGGTGATTCAATGAAGACGCCGGACTGGTTGATGCCCAGGACGTTGCCGGAGTCGTCGATACTGGCAGCGACGGACGGTAGCCACCGAAGAACGACGTGTTCGCGCGGGGAGTCTGCCCCCTCGTCCCCAATCCTGGGGGAGCGGTCCGGCGATATTGACGCGGTATCATCGGCGTCGACAGCGATCTGTGTATTCCCTTCCTGAACTAGCCCCACCCGATGTTCCTCCTTAGGCTGACGCCGGGCCTTTGGCGGAGCCTGCAGGACAACACGTCGGGGGAGGCCAGTAGTTCGACGCTCGAACGATAACGTCGATCCGTCCCAGTGATAGACATCGCCGCATCGATAGAGGATGTCACCGTTGTCATTGATGCTGACCGGCCGGTCGGCGTCGAGGAAGTCCTTGCCGGACTCGCGGTAGGCAACGTTTTGAGACTGCGGGTCGTTGTCGGGAATCGGAACGACAATGTAATAGGGCGGTCGATCCTGTGTCGACGGCCACGATGCAATCGACGTTGCCGGCGCGATGGGAGCGGGAGCCACGACGACGGGTGTGGCGATGGTCGGGGCAGCGGCGGGCACCACTGTCGATGATGGCGGCGGCGGTGCGGGCGCGGAGTCGTCAGGCGCCGCAATGTCCTGCGCTAGCGACCCTGGCGCGTTGTTCTGGGCAGCTTGTCTGCTGTGAGGCTTGCCCCGGCGAACATTGCGAGAATTGAGGCGACGCTGCGTAGATGTGGGCGTGATGGCGGGATCGATGTCAACCGGCTGCATCGACGCGACGGTGACTGTTCGACGGATCGACGTGATTTTACGCGGCAAGTGGTGCACGCCCGTCGCAATGCCATATATGAGAAATACACCGGCTGTAGATGCGGCGACGCCACTCGTGATCTTGAGGCGCATCACTCGCGTGCTACGCGCAAGTTGCTGCGTGATCGACGCGGCCTTCGCGGTGATAAGCGCGGCATAGGCATGCGGGGACCCGGATCCAATCTTAAGGACGGTCGCGGTGAGGTCCTCGGCTACGGCATGGGCGCTTCGTTCGAGGAGTAGCGCACCGAGCGCTGAGACCGACGCGGCGAAACCGGCGTTGACGAGCTGGCGGCGAAGCTTGACGAGAGCACGAGCGACCCGCCGTTCGGCAGCCGCTTCAGTGAGTGACAACTGCTCGCCGACCTCTTTGTACGACCGCTGCTCGAAAAAGCGCAGGAGGACAGCGTCGCGATCGATCGTGCTGAGGGACATGAGGGCGTCGTTTAGGTTGGGGTCGATGAAGCTCCAGGCGAAATCTTCGTAGCGGAGGCTGCTCGGATCGACACTATCGAGATCCGTTTCGTGCCGTCTCCGGCGGAGTTCGCGGCGTCGCAAGTCATTGCAGGTGTATCGCGCGGTCACGAAGAGCCAACCGGCGAGGCTTTGCCCGAGCATGAGGTTGGGCGCTTTGCGGGCGAGGATCAGGAAGACGATCTGTGCGGCATCCTCGGCGAGTGCGGCATCGCCAAGTTCTCGGAGGCAGGTGGCGTAGACGAGGCGGAGGTGGCGCTCGACGAGTTCGTGGAAGGCCGGTTCGCTTCCTTCACGGGTATAACGCTGGAGAAGCTTGCGGTCGCGCACCACCGTGGGCATTGGCGGAGTCGTTTCGTCGATTTGGTTGGCCGGCATCGTCATGGTCTTGCTTCGCACCCCTGTGAAGTCTAGTGGCACGCGATCGACGGAATCCAACAAACGTCTTCAACTATTTTAGCATAGACGATAACAGTCGTCAAAGAAGTCGTCGTCACCGGACGCGGAATGGCGTCGGTGAGGGTTAGACAGTCTTCGTGGCGCGGGCTATGCCGCGGGGAGCGTCGGGGTTGAGGCCCTTGGCGACGGACAGCCAGTAGGCGAAGAGCTGGCCGGCGACGGCGTAGACAATGGGGCTCACCCATTCAGCAACGGCGGCCGGTATTCGGATGGCGGTTTCGCTGCCGGCGAGGAAAATGGGGTCGTGCGCGATACAGATAAAGGCGGGGTGCTGCGCGCGGAGCTTTTCGGCGAGGCTCGCCATGGCCGAGAAAGCCTTGCCGTCGGGGGCGAACATGACGCAGGGGAAGCCGTCGTTGATCTGGGCAATGGCGCCGTGCTGGAACTCGGCGGCAGAGTACGGCTGGGCGCTGATTCCGGACGTTTCCGTGATCTTGAGCGCGGTTTCCATGGCCGTACACTGATTGAAGCCACGGCCGAGAACGACGCATCCGTTGATGTCGGTGTACTTGGCGACGAGGGAGTGAATGGCTTCGTCGAGGCCCAGAGACTTCTCGATGGCGTTGGCGGCACGTCGAAGATGTTCGAGGCGCTCCGGGTGGTTGTCGTCGAGGGCGGTCGAGAGGAGGGCGAGAAGTGAAAGCGAGCCGGTGTAAGTCTTGGTGGCGGCGATGCCCTTCTCCTCTCCCGCGCCGATCAGTAGTACGAACTCGGCGGCTTTGGCGAGATCGGATTCCGGGTCATTTGTGATGCAGGCGGTCAACGCTCCGGCTTCGCGAGCGCGGCGGACGACCTCGATGACGTCGGGGGCGGCTCCGGAGGCGGAGATGCCGATGACCAAAGTCTGAGGGCCAAGGTGCGGAACGGATTCGTATACGGTGAAGACGGAAGGCGCAGCCAGGGCGACGGGTATGCCGTGGTGGATCTCGAGGACATACTTGCCATAGACGGCTGCTTTGTCCGAGGTCCCGCGGGCGGCGACGAACCCGAAGAGGATGTCGCGACGCTTGATTTCGGTGGCAAGGGCCTCGACGGCGTGAAACTGGTTGTCGATTATGTTACGGATGACGTCCGGCTGCTGCCGAATTTCGTCCAGCATGAAGTTCATCGTTGGGCCTCGGAAGAAGGAAGAGCCAGGAGTATTATCCACAGATTACGCAGATTACACGGATTTTCGGAAGGAGATGTTTTTGTGTGTAGTCTTGCTTGCAATATTAACCTCGCGACCGCTGTTTAGCCTTCAGGCCATCGAGCAGGCCACCTTGAGCGGAGCGCTTCTGATAGACAATACCCAACGGGACATGCGGTTTTGCGGTCCCGTGGAAATCCGAACCGCCGGTGACGACCAGGCTATGTTTGCGGGCAAGTTCGAGGAAACGGTCCGTCTGCGCAGGGGTGTGCTGCGAATAGTAGGCCTCAATGCCGTCCATACCGGTGTTGTCGACAAGCCAGGCGAGGCGCTCGACAAACGCGCTGTCCGACAGGGGTACAAGGCCGGGATGGGCCATGACGGCGACCCCTCCCGCCTGATGGATCAGCGCGACGGCGTCTTTGGGCGTCAGCACTTCCTTCGGGAGATAGAGCGGCTTGCCGGTGGCAAGGAACCGGTCGAAGGCGTCTTGCACCGAATTGACGACGCCGGCTTTGAGAAGGGCCTTGGCAAAGTGCGGACGGGCGATGACTTCGCCTTTGTCGCCGGCCTGTGCGCGGACGTCGTCCATGTTGACCGGGAGGCCAAGCTCGGCCATCTTGACAGCCATCTGCTCATTGCGCTTCGCGCGGCTGGCCCGGATCGACGTCAATGTCGACGCGAACTTGTCATTGTCCGGGTCGAAGAGGTAGCCCAGCAGATGGAAGCGGCCACCGTCGTCCTCGACGGAGAGCTCGACGCCGGGGACGAGTTCGATGCCCGCGTTGACGGCCGCCTTTGTCGCCTCTTCGATCCCGCCGATGGTGTCGTGATCGGTGACGGCAATGGCGGTGAGGCCGATGGCGGCGGCTTCGTCGACGAGCTCGGTGGGACTGAAGCTGCCATCCGACGCCGTGGTGTGCGAATGGAGGTCGATGCCGCCGCGTGTTTGGGCCGAATCAGGTCTGGCGGGAGAACTAGTGGAAGATGCTTGCATTGTCGACAATTATACCACCTCATCGACGGCGGGTTACCTCGTGTCGATTACCGTTTTATTGGCAAAAGGGTCTGAACTCACAGCGTTGAGGTAAAGTCGGTATAAGGAGTAAGAGGTGTTGACAAAGCGAGCTGCGACATTGGCGGACGTGGCGGCCCTGGCGCAGGTGCATGTGGTGACGGCCAGCAAGGTATTGCACTCGACGCGCGCGGGCACTCGCGTTTCCGAGCCGACGCGTCAGCGCATCGTGGAGGCGGCGGAAAAGCTCCAGTACCGAGTGAATGCCGTGGCACGATCGTTAAGGACGCAGTCCACTAATGTCCTTGGTCTTTCCTCGCCGAGCATCACGGTAAGCGTCAAGACACCGTTCTGGACCGATGTTATCGAAGGGCTCCAATTTGGGTGCGAAGCGAACAAAAAGGACCTCTTGCTTTTCAGTAGCTCGCGCGAGGCTTCCGTCCAGTACATTTACTCGGAACTTGTGAATGGCCGGATTGACGGACTGTTTCTCCTGACAAACCCATTTCACGAGATTGGCGATCTCTTCGTCAACTCAGGAGTTCCGGTGATTGCGATTGCGGATCGGATTCCCGGACTGCCTTCGATCTTTGCCGACGACGACGCTGGGGCTCGAATGCTGGCCGAGCATCTGGCAGAACGCGGTCACACCCGGATCATGTATCGCCTGCGGACCAATCCGCCGACCTCGATCGCTCGGCGGCATGAGGTCTTCTGCGACGTTGCCGCAAAACTCGGCATGACCGTGACAACATTTGAGACGAACTGGACGGAGGAGCCGTCGGCGGAACAGCGGTCTGCGTTGATGGGACCTGTCAATCGACGGCCGACGGCGGCGGTCAACATGGAAGATGTCACCGCGTATCACTTCGTCGACTACTGCATTTCTCTCGACCTTGATGTTCCCCGAGACATCGCGGTCGTGGGCTTCGACGGGATCCAGCCGATGATCCGTCCGGCATACGAGTTGACGACGGTGCGCGTGCCGTGGTCGACCGCGGCCAGGACCGCGGTCGACCTTATGATGCAGCGCCTTGGCGGCGAAGATATCCCCCTGGAAACGATCTTGAAAACCGAGTTGATCATTGGCAAGACGACGTAGCGCGGTTCACCTAGAAATACTGCATATCGTACATTTCGATTTGCTGACCGCTCGCATTCCAGCCGGTTGACGTGCGATGTGTGTTGCCTACGAAGCAATACGAACGGGACCAGTAGCTTTCAGTTCCATTGCGAAGGGATAGCTTCCAGACGCCGTCAACAGTGTAGTTCACTACGGTGTGGTCGTTAGGATCGACGTAGCATTTGTACGTGTGATAGCCATTGTCGTTGGCTGAAATCACACCGAAGACTGTCTTACCGTTGCCCTGCAGGTAAGCCTTAAGTACGTTGTCGTGGAGGGTTTTCACGAAGCCCATTTCGTGACCGGTCCAGTGGACGACATCATCCGCGACGAACACCGCCTCCTCGTTCGATCCATCCGGCGCGTTTGCTGCGCCTTTGAAGCAACCATAAAACTGCATGCCGTTGGCGATTTGGGAATACTTCTCCTGACCGGCAATAAAGTTTGAATTGCATTCCAAGCCCCCCACCGGAATACACATGCCTGTACTCCCGATCAGATAAGGCAGCGTGGAACATGTCCACCACATATTGAAATTGGACTGTCCTATAATTGTAGCATTAGCAACCAGCTGCGTCATTGCGAGCAGTCCCGTCAGAATTGCCGTCACATAGAACCCACGTACATGCCGGCCGAGGGACGAGAGCATCGAGGGTGCGATCCGTGTGTAACCAAGAGGAGAGTGCATAACTGTTCCCTTTCGTCTTAAGTGTTGATCTTCATTGATTCGGTCAATAGTACTTTGTCTGTCGTCCCCTCTCGCCGCGTGCGGGCTGCGAGAGGGGCACACTCTATCAGTGGGCGAAGCGCTTCTTTGCCGCCTCAAGCGCCGGCGAACTTGGCGGGGGAGGCTGAGCGACGGGAGACGATGCGCCGCCCCGGGCCGTTTGTGACGGCGACGGATTTGCTTTCTGTCCACAGCCCGCGACGACTGCGCATCCGATAAGGACGATTATGGGAGCCGTCATATGCAGCCATTTTTTCATCTTGCCTCCTACCGGTACTCTTGTTTGACGGCATTCTGGGCGGCCCAATCGAAGAAGCCCTGATTGTCGCCCCATCCACAGAACCAATCGCCCGGATCCTGGCTGCATTCGTAGGCCGTCATCCACATATCGCTGGGCGACAGCGTACGGGCGAACTTTGTCGCTTTCGCGTGTCCGTCTGAGAAGATTGTGTTGATGAAGTGGTTGTGGTGAAATGCATCGCCATCACCCGCGCCTGGCTTGGGAGCTCCCGGCGCGTAATATCCCGCAGTCCATTCGCCCAGGGCCGAGTCCCAGATGATTGAGTTTGCGGACAGCGCAGCCCAAGGGGCTCGCGACTCGACGACAGTCACTGTGTTTGCCGGAGAGTCAATCCGGGCAAGCGACGTACTCCATGTCTTATCCCAATTTGGCATGAGGGCTTCATTTGGCGCATAACTGATCGGGTAGTCGACCTGACCACCGGCGACCTTGACGCGATTATAGGGATTGGACGGACAGCGATAGACGTCATGGCTCTTCATGTAAGGGTCGATTGCATCCTGCCACGTTCGGAAAGTCGACGCGGTGGCTCCGTCGTAGAACTGATGGTGTGGCATAACCTCGTCGTAGTCCTGGACGTATTGGATGATACCGAGACCGATCTGCTTCTCATTCGACAGACAGACCGTTTGGCGTGCCTTCTCCCTGGCCTGAGCAAACACAGGGAATAGAATGGCGGCTAGAATCGCTATTATTGCGATAACCACTAGTAGTTCAATTAATGTAAAGCCGTTGCGAGTCATGTTATTATAAATTCTCCTTGCTTACCTACCTGCTGGCTTCATAGGAAGCCGCCGGGTCTGAACTATCATTAGTTCATAATCAACTATAACATGAAAGTACATCCGTGTCAACTTAGTAATTCAACAATTTTCGCCAAACGGTGGCGCAAACGGGCCAACTACCCGTATAATTAGGCTTAACTTGATATGAACTAATGATAGTTCATGTGATCAATAGGAGGCGTCGACGGAATGCTACCCATAACATACGGATTATTGCTACGAGTGGTCCTTTTAACAATACTGATGGGCGTGACCACCGCGCGGGCATCAACCGCCCGCCTGACCGCAGATGCACAGCCCGTTCTCGGTTGGGGATGCTTCCAATTGCGCGGACTGGAAGACCAACCCGCTTCCACCCAGCAGATGTTCTACGACCTCGGGATGACATATGTGCGCCTGGAACTACGGCCGGAATGCGGCAATGCCGAGGGAATGGTCGATGCCGCCTCGATGGATCACCTGGTCGGCCAGATCAAACTGGCCAAGCGCCATGGCATCACCAAATACATCCTGTCCATTTGGAGTCCACCCGATGGGATGAAACTTCCAGACAAAACCCACCTCGGCAAGAGTGCGGCCGGAGGCCCCGAATACCTCAACCCTGATTATGAGGACCGGTATATGAAGTACCTCACTGCCGCCGTTAACTACCTCAAGGCCGCCGGCTGCAATGGCCCAACCGCTATCTCGATTCAGAATGAACCGGACGCCGAGCCTGAGCCGTGGGACGGGTGTCGATATGTCGACAGCCCCGCTGCCGTCAATCTGTGGCGGCGGGTCCTCGTGAAGCTCCGCGCGACCCTTAACTCGCATGGCGACCAGAACGTCGAAATCATCGGGCCGGAAACGTCGAAATGTGCTAACGCGACAGCTCTCCTCTCGCCCGTCGAAACGTTGCCGCTCGGCGGAATCGCGTATCACTCTTATGATGTGTCACAGACTGGGCCGCTGGCCGGGATCATTGCCTCGCTCCATAAGCCGGTCTGGATGACGGAGTGGTCGGATGTGGGGCAACACGACGACCTTGTGGCCACGGTCGACACCGTTCGACGAATGAATTCCGACCTGGTGGACATGAAGACGAACTACTGGACCTGGTGGTACGGATGGCGTCAATGGAATGACTTTGATGGAGAGGAATTGCTGATAACCAGGGACGACGGAACGCTACGGTCGACGCGGCTGTACTCAATGTTCAAGCGGCTTTGGTCGACTGTGCGGCCGGGTTGGCACGTGACGCCGATTGCGAGCGTCGACCCCGACCTACGCGGATCCGGCGCCGGAAGTGGTTGGCCTCAGGTGGAGATGATCGCTTTCCGAGATCCGGGGCATCGAACGGCGGTGATCCTTGTCGCTAACCCCACCAAAAGTCCAAGGACCTTTACGTTTACCGGCCTGCCATCGCGTGCGCGGACAGCGTCGATATACGAGTGGAGCGAGGCAGACGTGGTTCCGGTGCGAAGTGTCGCAGTAACAAACGGCGAAATTGCCGACGTGCAACTCCCTGCATACGGCGTTCAGATGTATGTCACCTCGACCGGCGGCCGGCGCTAGCGCGTTTTGACCATGTCGATGGTGACCACGAAGTCCGGGCCGATGTTGGAGACGCCGGGCCAGTGGAAGGTCTGGTAGTCGCCACCTTCGGTGAAGGCGAGGGTCCAGAGGGTGTCCGGCTTTGGCGTCCACTTGTAGCCGACGCCGGCGATGCGAGGGGCGCCGTCGGCGAAGGTGTTGCCGGTGCGGAAAGTGGTCTCACCGCCTTCCATCTGGACCAACCAGCTTTCCTTGGACCGGGGATGGAACTCGACGGCGGCAGTGTAGGCAGTGGCCGTGTGGGCGTAGTTGTCGAGCTTGGTGGGCTTCTGCATCCACACCCGGTTCCAGCCTCCGTGGAAGGCGACTTTGGGAACGATCTGCTGGGTCAGATCGATATCGACGCCACCGTCGACACCGCCGCTGCCGATGAGTTGGGATGCATTTCCCGTGGGCGCCTTGACAGCGGCGCGGGCGGCGACCGACGTGCGTCGCGATGTCCACAGGCTCTTCTTGAGGAAGAAGGACGTATCGCCAATACCGATGGCAGGGCCGGCGTTGACGGCCACGGTGCCGTCGGCGCGCTCGTCGTAGATGGTGCTGTGGAAGAGGGCGGCGTGACCTCGACCTTGGTAGGCGTCGATGGTCGGGTCGTTGAAGTGGATGAGGTCGTGGTAGGGTCCGACAAGCGCCCCCATAAATCCGCCATTGCGCCACATAATGGGGACGGATATCGACGCTTCCCAGCCATGCCCAAGTCCCAGGCTTTCGCTGTACTCGAAGCGCTCGGTTTCAGTCTCCTCTTTGACGGTTGCTCCGAAGGCCGGGCTGGGGTTCAAGAAGTCGAAGCCGAGGTCGAGCTTGAGGGCGGTGGCGCGTCGATGATTGCCCAGAACGGCCGCGCTCTGCGGTGGGAATGCCAGGAAGAGCAGCTGGTAGGGCCGTTGATTGGTCGTCTCGATGGGGCCGAGGTAGGTAGTCGACGAGTCCGCGTGCGCAGGGGTTGACGATAAGGCGACGGCGAGCGTGAGAGCCGCAATCGCAGGGGCGAGATTTTTCATAGTGTCGATGGGTGAAACCGGTGTTGGTGTTGTGACGGGGATTCGGCAACAGGCTGCCGTTTACCTGCTCGAAGCAAAAAAAAACCCCTTCTCGCGAAGGGGCAACACAGGGGTAATTTGCATCGAGAGCGACGGCGACGAGAGAAAACGACCTCGACGATCGTCAGCTCCACGGCAGCTATGGCTCTCAAAGGTAGTATATCATCTGTGATTGCGAACGTCAAGCACTAAATAATCGATTATTCATGTCGAAATATCGATTTCTTGAATGACGTTAACGTTTAACAATCCCATCTTCTTGGTACCACAAGATGGCTCAAAACGTTTCAATTGATTGATTGGATTAGGGATAAATCAATAGCTAGAGATTCTGATCTGGGTACAGCCTACCGATGCAGGTCGGGATTCGTCTGGACCGCGCGCGTGCGGACAGTGAAGATGCCGTCGCCGCTGAGGATCGCACCGCGGGCGAAGAGGCGCCGAACGCCAGTTGGCAGTAAAGGTCAGCGGTTAGTTACCGGTTTGGCTTCGATCGGTGTGAGCAGGAACTCGGTAGGTTTGCCGTTGTGGATGCCTTCGCCAACGATCTGTCCGAGGTTGTTGGTCGCGGCGGCTCTTTCCAGTGTCCACCTGCCCTTCTTTCCGGTGGGCTGGATGCAAGTGTTGAGGTCGTAGCACTGACCATCTTTCCAGAGTGATGCGTAGCGCCTCTTCTTTTCGGCCAAAATGAGACCTACTACCTCGCCACGGTTGTTGATCGTGCTCATGTCCAAGACTTCCGTCCTCGGCGGAGTTCCTAACTGGGTCAGAACTCCTTTACGCCAGATGGCGGGTCGGTTCGGTAGCTCAACACAGTCGATGTCATCATTGTCGTTAATTCCCCTGACGGCGAAGTCACCGATATGCATCACTTTCCCATCTTTCAAGATACTGGACTGTAGGATGGCCTTTGGCCCGACGCCGAGCACTTCGGTGTAGACGACAGTTCCCTTGCTATTCAACGCATAGCATCTGACGGAGCCGGTTCCCAGGCGCGGAGCCTTCGAGACGTCTCCGCCTGTGCTGAAGAAAGAGTACAACTTATCGTCATCCACGTCGCAGGCGCCGCCAAGTATTTCGTCCTGGTCGTCGAGATATTCTGCTTGATAGGCATATCCCAACGGGCCTCGGTCAATCCTCTTCCCGTTCGCCCAGATCACGGCATGAAGGTCGCTGCCGATATAGGCCTCCCCCACCACTTCGCCCTTGGAATTGATACCGTGCGCGTCGTCACCGTCGAGGAGAACCAGTTTTCCATGACTCCATAGAAAACCACGGCCGTCGGAAGTCCCAAGTGACGGGTCCGGATCGACGACTTCGGTATGTCCAGACAGTTCGCCGGCGTCGTTAAATCCACGTATGTCGTAGATGCGATTGGCCGGCATTCCGAGGGATTGTATTTTGAATATGGGATGTGCGTTGGGCTGCGTGACTTCAGCGGCGTAGACTTGCGATGCTGAAGCCACGCAGACAGCCAGAGCGAGAACCAGCGGAGGATAGTGGCAATCAGGATCCATAGACATACCTTAACGGTGCAGATTTGGGATGGCGTGTGGCGACGCGAGCGCCGCTTCTGTCGGGGTCATAAGGAAGATTACAGGCTTGCCGTTATGTTTGGCGTTTCCGATGATCTGCCCTCGGTTATTGATGGCCTGAGCATCCTCGAGTACCCACACATCATGTTTGCCTGCTGGCACAATGCAGTGGTTCAGGTCAAAAAATCGACCATCCCGCCAAAGCGCTGCATAGCGCTTACTGTCCTGCCTTTGGATGCTGCCGACAATTTCACCCCGATTGTTTAGAGGGTCGACACCCCATATCTTGTCTGTTGAGACAGGGGGTTGTTCCAGGCTCGTGACAATTCCGTCGTGGTAAAAAACAAAGCCACCTTGCGGTGTCGACCCGTTGATGTCGCCGTTGTCATTTATCCCGATCACGAAGAACTCGCCGATCTTTCTCGCCATGCCCTTTTCCAGGAGGAAGGCATTGAAAGTACCATTATCGAGCAGCTCTGAATAGACGATCGCCCCAGCATTGTTAATCGCATAGGTATAAACGTTGCCGGTTCCTAATTTCGGCGCGATTGATACGTCTTCGTTCGTGCTCGCGAAAGCGCTATGACTATTCGTGTCGATGTCGACCTTTAGAGTGCCCAATATCACACCATGGTCATTAATTACGTAGACTCCGCCACCGAATCCCAAAGCGCCTCGGTCGATCCGCTTGCCGTTATCCCAAATGACTGCATGAATAGATCCATCGATATCGGCCTCGCCGAGAACTTGCCCTTTCGAACTGAGCCCTCGAGTAACAAGCATATTGAGAATGTTGAACTTGCCATTGCTCCAGCGAAAGGGTTGGAAAGCTGGCTGTGATGAATCGGGATCAATTATCCCCGCTTCACCAGCGATCTGGCAGGCGTCGTTGAATCCTTTGATGAGGTAGATTTGGCCGTGCGGGAGACCGGAATCTCGAATCGTGTATCGCGGAGACGGTATGGACTGATTAGCGGAGTCCGCTCGTAACTTCGTGACTGGGTAGACGACCAAAAAGGCCAGCGACAAAGCAATAGACAAAGCGCGGGAAGGTTGAAATTGAATCAAGGTACAGCCTACCGATGCAGGTCGGGATTCGTCTGGACCGCGCGCGTGCGGACGGTGAAGATGCCGTCGCCGCTGAGGATCGCGCCGCGGGCGAAGAGGCGACCAAACTGCCAGTTCGACAGTCCTAGCTCGGGGCGGCTGAGCGCATACTGACCGTCAGGCCAGCGGGTGATGCCATTGCCGACGAACGGGGCGTTGACGGTTTCGAAGAAGCGGTGATGGGCGTTCTGATCCTCGGAGATGAGCGACGCCACAAACTGCGGACTGTACTTGTTGAAAAGGGCAACGGCCTCGTCGACGCTGTCGACAAGCTTGACCGTCAGCTCCGGCGTCACTTCCCATTCCCACTCGCGGCCGAGTTGATCTTCGGCGATGACATCGGCAAGCTTCTCATCGAAGTCGCCATCCGCCCGCTTCACCTTGACCACTCGACTGAACCAATCGTTCGGGACCGCGGCCTCGTCGCCATGGACAACATGGACCTTGATGCCGCGATCGTCGACCGAGGCGGCGGCCATGATGGCATCGCGGGCGACGTCGATGAGGTCGGCGCGGTCACGGGGAAGGCAAAGGACATTTAGCGTGTTGCAGACTTTGCGGTCCAGGGAGTTAATGATCGTCGATCGCAGCTTCGCGGAGCTAGCGGCTTCACCCGCGACAAGCCACGCGCCACCGGTGCCGTGCAGGCTGACAGGGATCCCCGATTGCCTCGCCACGCTGCCGAGCTGCTCGACGGCTCTACCGGACCCGCGGGCGACGGCGAGCGAGAGTCGCTCGTCGGAGAAGAGTGCCCAGCCGGAGGCGCGGTCGGCGCTGTCCAGGAGAACGACAACGCCTTCGGGCAAGCCGGCACGCTCAACGGCAGGTGTGAGTGCGGCATCGACGATAGCGCGGGCGGTGCCGAGGGCGTCGCTGCCAATCCGGAAGACGACAGTGTTGCCGCCGCGAAGGACCCCGGTGGCGTCGGCGAAGACATTCGGACGTCCTTCGAAGACAAACGCGACAACGCCGAGCGGCGCGGTCACCTGTTCGGCCGACCAGCCTTCATGCTGGATTCGTTCCAGGATGCGGCCGCGCACAGGCGTAGTGTCGCGCCACTCCCGCAACCCGGCGATCATGCTGCGGCGCATCTTTTCGTTGACGGCGAGGCGCGTTGTCGAGCGCCCCCTGGCCTTCGCAGCGTCGACGTCGATGGCGTTCGCCGCCTCGATGACGGACCAGACTCCGTCGTCGCCCAACAAGGTCGCGAACTGATCGTAGAAGGTGGTGATCTGCGCGTCGCTGACGGTCGACATCGACGCAAAGGCGGCCAGGGCCCGGTCGACGGCGGCGGTGGCGACGTCGTGACAGGCGCCGGGAATGTGGAGAAGGTCACCGGTCTGGTCGACGATGGCGAGTCGATCGCCTGGGCGGAAGGAGGCGGCGAGTTCGGGCGACACCCGGGTCACACGATTTCCGCCGTAAACGATCTTCATTCCCGCTTTGAGTTCGTTAAGTTCGCTGCCCATCTCTCGCCCCGTTCTTAAAAGTCGTCTTCGACCCGATAGGGACATTGTACCCCGCCTAGGGCAACCCAGGCAGGTATAATAGCGGCAGCCTTCCCGGTTTGGCAATGCCGCAGGAACGGCCGAGCCGAGCGAGCCGGACAATTGTCTGTAGTGAGGAATTGCGATGAAGCAGGTGGTCGTGATTACGGCGGTCGGTCAGGATCGACCGGGCATTGTGGCGGCATTGGCGAAGGCGATGTTCGACATCGGCGCGAACCTCGACGATGCGACGATGACGCGGCTGCATGATGCGTTTGCGACGATGGTGTCGGCAGCGCTCCCTGAAGGCATGTCCGTAGACGATTGCCGCGCGGCGCTCGCCCCGATTGCGGCGTCGAGTGGGTTGACGGTGACGGTGCAGGCCGTCCCCTCTGACCGTGTCGACGATGCGCCGCCGGACCACTTGCTCACCGTGTACGGGACCGATAAGCCGGGCATCGTCTACCACGTCACTCAGCGGCTGGGCGAGCGTGGGATCAATATTACGGATATGGACACGCGTCGAGCGGGATCAGACGAATCGCCGCTGTACATTATGCTGCTCGAAATTGCGTCGGGCGATGCCGACCTGACGAAGGACCTTGCCGAACTGCGCGAGGAGCTGCAGGTCGACATCACTCTGCAAACATTGAACCGGGAGGCGCTGTAGGCCAATGCCGGCCCGCCCGATTCTCCTCTATCCCGATCGACGCCTCAAGACACCATGCGAGCCTGTCGCCGACGTCGACGCCGCCACGGTCATCCTCGTCCGCGACCTCATCGACACCATGGACGACGGCCCGCCGCGCACGGTGGGCATCGCCGCGCCTCAGGTGGGCGCGCTCGTACGTGTGGCAATTGTCGACGCGTCGCGCAATCCCAAGTTCGACCCCGGAAATGGGCTGTTGACCCTGATCAATCCTGTGATTGTGGCGCATGAGGGCGAGCAGAATTTCCGAGAGGGCTGCCTGAGCATTCCGGACTATACGGCGAATATCCGGCGATGGCAGCGGATCACTGTCGAGGCCCTCGACGTCAGCGGGAGCGAGATCACGATCGACTCGGAAGGGTTCGAGGCAGTCATCCTGCAACACGAGATCGACCACCTCGACGGCCTGCTGTTCCTCGACCGGGTCGCGAACGTCAAGACGGATCTCTTCGCCAGGAAAGGCAAGTAAGGTTTGTTTCCCACGACCCGATCGATTCTCTCCATAAGCCACCTACGGAGCGATATCCTCACGAGCTTCGACATTGGCGAGGTGACCGAAATCACCTTTCTTAAGATGGGATTAAACGACACCTACGAGGTGAGGACAGCAGCGGGCAAGCATATCCTGCGAGTTTACCGCGCGGGCTGGCGCGCGGAGGGCGACATCCGCTTCGAGCTCGACGCCCTACTCCACCTGAAGCGAAAGAACGTCCCTGTTTCCTACCCGCTACCGTCGAAGTCCGGCGATCTGATCGTCCGGATTGATGCGCCTGAAGGAACTCGCTACGCAGCGCTCTTTACGTTTGTGGAGTGGGACAACTACGAACCGACCGACGACCTCGCGGCTAAGTTCGGGGAGTCGGCAGCGCTAATTCACACCGGTGCCGACGATTTCGTGACCGGCCATCGACGGTTCGAACTCGACCTCGCATACTTTGTCGACCGCCCGCTCACACTCATCAGGCCCTTCCTAAAGGATCGACCCGGCGACATCGACTATGTTGGCTGCCTCGGCAAGCGAGTGCGCGCGGCCTTCGACGCCATGCCGGCGGAGGCTCTCGATTTCGGTTTCTGCCATGGCGACATGCACGGCGGCAACGCGGCCAAGCAAAACGGCGTCGTCACCTATTTCGACTTCGACTGTGGCGGCTTGTGTTGGCGCGCGTATGACCTTGCCGTCTTCAAATGGAATGCGGGACGCGAAGAGGCGGAAATCAATCAGTGGACGGCATTCATCGAGGGCTACCGACGACATCGACAACTGTCCGACATCGATCTTCGGTCGGTCCTCCTCTTCGTCGTCCTGCGCCAGATCTGGTACATGGGGCTGATGACGGGCTTCACGCACGAGTACGGAACCATCGCCGTAGGCGGCGGGTTCTGGGATCATAATCTGAAATATCTGCGCGATTGTGAACAAGACTGCATCGCGGAGGGACTACTCAATGCCGAATGACGAACGTCTAATCATCGGCACGCGCGGGAGTGCGTTGGCGGTGTGGCAGACGAACTGGGTCGCCGGACGCCTGCGCGAGGCGCATCCGGGCCTGGACATCGAGATCAAAACGATCAACACACGCGGCGACGCGACGCAGGCGGCGAATGTGCCATTGTCGAGTTTCGGCGAGAAGGGCATCTTCGCTAAGGAGCTGGAGGACGCGCTGCTTGCCGGCGATGTCGACATCGCCGTCCACTCGATGAAGGATCTGGCGCATACGCTGCCGAATGGGCTGACGATCGGCGCGGTCCCGCCCCGTGAACACAGCGGCGACGCGCTCGTCGGCAGCACCCTCGACGCGCTGGCGCAGGGCGCTCGCGTCGGCACCGGTAGCGTGAGACGGCGGGCGCTACTCGCGGAACGTCGACCGGACTTGCAGTTCTTGGAATGTCGTGGCAATGTCGACACTCGCCTCCGCAAACTCGACGAGGGTCAGTACGACGCGATCTGCCTGGCGGTGGCCGGGTTGAAGCGTCTCGGGCTGGGGCACCGGATCACGGACCGGCTCGATCCGGCCTGGTTCGTTCCCGATCCGGGGCAGGGCGCGGTCGCGGTGGAGGCCCGGATCGACGATGCGCGGGTGATGGAACTGTTGAAGGCAATCGACGATGCCGAGGCGTCGACAACGACGCGGGCTGAGCGGGCATTCCTGGCGGCTGTCGGCGGCAGTTGTCAAACGCCGATTGGGGCGAGCGCCGTGGTAGTCGACGGAGAGTTGTCCATGCGGGTAATGTTGGCGACGAGTGGCGTGGTGCGCTTGGCGGAAGTCAAGGGCGACGTCGACGGGGCGGAGGCTTTGGGTCGACGTGGCGCGGAGTTAGTGCTACCCGGAAACTAGGGTGGGCCTCGAAACGTAACGTTTGAGGCCCACCGCTAGATTCCACTAGTTAAGAAACAAGCCGCTGACGACACAGTTAGTGCCGGCAAGCTTATCAACGGATATCTTAACGTGACCGGAGATTTTGTACACCTCGTAGGCTCCGGCGTTAAAGGAACTGATCGTTCGGGTATCGAGGACCTTCCCGGTCGCGGTGTCCACTGCGGTCAGCGTCTCGATCCTGCCCGTGTTCTTCCAATCAAGCAGATACAGAGCGATCTGGTGACTTTTTCCATCGGTAACGTTTATGTCGATGCTGAAACCGAGGAGCGAGGACCATGCCCCGGCGACTCGAGTTGTGTCGGTCGGGTCAACCTTTTGCAGACTCGATCCCAGGGTGCTGGTCTGCGACCAATTGATGGTCGAGGCTCCGTGTGTGGCAACCTGGACATAAGTTGGATAACTGGGATTGGCGGCGCTTGTGTCGCTGATAATATTGTATCCGTCGCTCCCGTAAATCCCTTTCCAATTGCCACGCGTCCGCAGATCAGATTTTACGAACTGGACGCTGCTAATGGGCGTTCCAGAAACTAGCTCTGATTTGTCACTTTCTCCGACTGCGCTTACCGCTGTGACCCGATAGTAGTAGGTTCGCCCTACAGGTAAACCGGTATCTGCAAAGCTCGTCTCTGTTATCCCAGTTCGGTACGGTTTGCCGGCGATGCTCGCTTCGGAGGTGGTTCTGTAGACGTTATAACTGGTCGCCCCATGGCTAGGCGCCCACGATAGGTCGACCCTCGCAACTCCGCCGTTTGCAGCAACTGAGGTTGGCGAGAATGGGGGCCACTGCCCACCTAAGAACATTCCACTCACGACGCAGTTGCGGCCGGTGACAGTCGAAATAGTGATCGTCACATGACCAGAAATCTGCCACGTCTTATAGATCCCCCCGGAGAAGTCGGTGATGAGCTGGCGATCCAGAACCTCGCCGCTAGACGCGTTCGTAATGGTGACCATTTCGGAACGATGAGAGTTCATCCAGTCAAGAAAATACAAGCTGTATTGATGGCTCTTGCCATCCTTCATTGCCAGGTCAATTTTGAAGCTAGTGGGCCAAAACCATGCTGCGGCCATCCTTTTGGTGCTTCCCGCTGCAGTCACTTCTAGGGCCGGGGCAAGCGAGGTGTTGTAACTCCAGGTATATGAATCCCCTTCGTATACATAAAAACTGGCGTAACTCGGTAACGTTGGATTGTTCGCGCTGGGGTCATCGGCGATTCCGAATCCATCCACGCCGTAATTTCCTTTCCAGTTGCCCTGGGTGGTGGTATCGGTGGATACAAGTTCCGCGCCAGCCAATGGATAAGAGATATATTGCGCCGATCGAACGCTTTCACCGCCCTTGTTGACAGCCGTAACCCAATAGTAATAGATCGAATCATCGGAAATACCGGTGTCCGTAAAGGAAGTCGAGGTCAGGCCTGCCCTGAATGGCGTCGTGCCTCCGTCGCCGGATGAAGCGGAACGGTAGACATCATAGGTGTCCGCACCCGGAACCGACGACCAGGTAAGCTTCACCTGCCCTCGCGTCCGTACTCCCGTCAAGCCAGTAGGGGCGACCGGCTCCACGGTAATCGCGAAAATCGTTCCGGTATTTAACACGCCGGTACGCGGAGTTGCGCCATATAATCGGCCGTCAGCCCCGAAAGCCAGGGCACCGCCAGGATACACACCAATGTCAGTCCTCACGAATTCCTTGAGAACGGTCATCTCGCCCTGCGGACTCAAGCGAAATACGCTACCTACACCTACGATTCCGTAGTCGCCAGACGTCGTTCCGTAGATGTTGCCGGCGGCATCGATCAAGAGGTCGCTAAGTGGCCCACCTTGACCATCATAGCCATCAAAGCGGTACACCGTTGAGAACCCGCTGGAATTGAGTTTGAAGATCGTTCCATATCCTGGCGTTGACGCGTATGTGGTGCCGTAAATTGCTCCGTCGGTGCCTTGAGTCAAGCCGCCAGTGGGAAAATTACCGTCGTCGTCCGCAGCAAACCTGTGGACAACGGTATAGACACCTGACTTTGTCATCCGATAGATGACACCGTTACCCTCGGTTCCATTGAACCCGTCTGTCGGCGATCCGCCCCAGGCGGTTGCTCCATACAGGTTGCCGTCGTGGGCGAGGATGAGGCCACCTCGAGGATCCCAACCTTCGGGTCCCGCAAATTGATGAAGTATCGTCTCCGTCCCGTCCGGTGAGATCTTCCATATGTCTTCGACGCCATTATCAATCACCCCGATACCAAAAATGGTGCCGTCGGTATCGACCGCGACCTTTTGGGGGTAGGCGGTTGTGTGGACAGATCCAATAGCGTTCAGAAGTGAAAGGGAACCTTCAGATGATCTGCGGTAAACGAGTCCGGCCTTTAAAGAATCCACGCCATAAAGCGCGTGATCAGGCCCCTCGACAAGCGGTCCTCGTTCCTGTATTCTGTCGCCGGTAAGGTTATACAAAACCCGCAATGTGCCGTCCGGGGTTACGCGAAAGAACGTTCCTGATCCATGGGCTCCTCCGTAAGTGGTCACGCCATACAAGGCGCCGTCGCTCCCGGCAATAACTCCACTCGACGGAGTGATTCCAGTCGCAGGCTGGAAGATGTACACATAATCAAATGAGTACGCTTGAACAGAATGCGTCGACAAGGCGAGCAGACTACATAGCCCGCTAAAAACAGTACAAACCACACGAAAACTACGATTTATCGCTCGTAAATCGGCCATCGGCCTAACCTTTCGCTATCAACGCACAACTTAATCGATGAAGACACGCATGCATGCCTGGTTCCATTATGACCGTTCGCTATGCCAAAACGACGATTGTCGCCAAATGGGATTGACTGAGCAAGTATACTTTCATCACTTTAATGGACCAAGCTCGTCCTCAGAAAAGACACGACTTCGGCTAAACTCATGAAATCTTACGACTTTCTCGTTCTTGGCAGCGGCAGCGCCGGGTTGACGTTTGCGCTTCGGGTGTGCACGCAGGGCACGGTGGCCTTGGTCACAAAAAAGGAGCGCACGGATAGCAATACGAACTGGGCACAGGGTGGGATCGCGGGGGTGATGGGGCCGGATGACAATCCGGAGTTGCATATTGAGGACACCCTGATTTGCGGCGCCGGCTTGTGTGATGAGGAGGCTGTTCGGGTGCTGGTATCCGAGGGGCCGGACCGAATCCGCGAGTTGATGGACTATGGCGCTCAGTTCAACAAGTCGGATGACGGCACCCTAGCGC
>Ga0070658_10000995_pt1 | contig 24311 bp, 23 predicted proteins | sample KBSC13metaG_FD_64664 | JGI IMG/M metagenome (GOLD analysis project Ga0070658, IMG submission 64664) | Corn rhizosphere microbial communities from Kellogg Biological Station, Michigan, USA - KBS C1-3 metaG | ecosystem: Host-associated > Plants > Roots > Rhizosphere > Soil ...
TAGCTGCAAGGTCGAGGTCGTCGCCTGCAGCCACGTCACCACCGACTGGCCCGCGTTGTTCGCGGCCACGTTCGCCGAATAGGCCTGGCCGCCCGTGTACGACTCGATCAGGCTGGCGGCGCTCCACGTGCCGGCCGAGAAGCGGGCCTGCCACACGCTGAGCTGATCGTTGGTCGTGCCGTCACTCTGCTCCCAGGCGACGATGCCGGTGCCGGTGCTGGTCACCGCCACCGCGGCGTAGTGCTCGCCGGTATCCACGCCCGCCAGTAGCACGTGCGGCGCCGTCCAGGTGCCGTTGACGCGGGCGCTGGCCGTCAGCGTGAAGTGGTTGTCCGGGGGGACGTTCTCGGTCCAGGCGACGATCGCCATGCCGTCCTGGTTCATGGCCAGCACCGGCTCGTAGATGTTGCCCGTCGTCGTTATCGCCGCCGGCGCGGTCCAGTGCGTACCGTCGGTCGACGTGCTCTGCCAGATGCCGTGCTGGGGCACGTCCGGATCCTGCTGCCACACGGTCAGCCAGTTGCCGTTCTTGTCGACGGCGATGGTCGGGGTCTCGTTGATGGTGGTCATCGCGCTGTTGTCGATGGCGACCTCGGGCCCCCAGGCGCCCTTGCTGTAGTCGTAGTACGCGGACGCCAGCGCCGAGCCGTGCAGGTACACAGCGACGATGTTGCCCTTTCCGTCGACGGCGAAGAGCGGCACGTAGTTGTCCACGGTATCCATCGTCTCGGCCAGCGCGGCGCCCTGCCAGGCGCGGCCCGCCTTTCCGCCAGCCGCCCCCCCGCCCGCGCCGCCCGCGGCGCCGCCTCTGCCTGCCGCGCCGCCGCTTCCCGGACCACCGCCGGCCGCCCCGCCCGTGCCCGGCATCGTCATGCCGCCGCTGCCCGGCATCGTCAGGCCGCCGGTGCCCGGCATGGTCAGGCCACCCGTCCCCCCTGGGTGGCCGCCGCTGCCCGGATTGGTGACGCCGCCGGTGCCCGCCGCCATGCCGCCCGCGCCGCCGCTCCCAGGTGCGGTGCCGCCCATACCGCCGGTGCCCCCCGTTCGCGCGGAAAGAATGATGGCGACGGGCGCGGTCTTCTGCCCCGGCGTAACGGAGGTCATGCCCATGCCATCCGCGATGGGGGTCCCGGACGCGTTACCGACCACGCTGACGGTCACCCCGCCGCTGACGCTGCTGTCGACGTAGACGCCGAACGTGTTCTTCACGGTGCGGTCCGTGATCGGGAAGTTCGCCGACGAACTGGGACCGCTGCCCATTGGCTTGACGGTGACGTCCACGCTGGACAGGGTGGCCAGCGCAGCGTCCGTCGCCGACACCGGCTCGATCTCGACCGTCACTACCGACTTGCCCGCTTTCGTGCACCCGGCCGCCAGCGTCAGCCCGGCCACCAGGATCACCCGCGCCAGGCGGCGCTTCGTCATCACTCCCGTCGTCATCACTCCCGTCGTCATCGTCATCCCCCGCAAAGCATTCCCGCGCCGCACGGCGCGTCGTTGGTCTTCGTGAACACGCCGGCCGCAGCCGCGCCAGCCACGCCCCCGACGATCACCACGCCGATGATCGTCCAGAACCACCACTTCGTGTACACCGGATGCGACTCTTCCTGCGCCGGCGGCGGGGGAGGATTGTGCAGCGTCAGCGAGGGCGGCGGCGTGGCCGGCACGGTCACGGCGGCTGGCGGCGTGGTCGCCACGGGCGTCCTGGCGGACGGCAGCGGTTCCACCGGCGGCGGCGCGGCGGCCTGCTCGCGCTGCTTCTTCAGGTCCTCCATCTCCTTGATGTAACCCTCGACCTCGCTGCGCTCGTCGGGCGTCACGTTCTTCGCCTTGCGCAGGTACTCGCGGAAGCTGCTGATCGCCTTGTCCGGATCGCCCAGGTTCTGGTAGCAGCGCCCGATGTTGCGCAGATAGTTCGGGTGCAACTTCTCCGCGTACAGCTTGACGAAGATGTCCAGCGCGTCCTGGTACCGGCCCGCGCCGAAATCTTCCCGCGCCTTCATCTCGCGGCGATCCACCTCGGCCGCCACCGGACGCGCCACGGCCGCCAGCGCCAGCGCGGCCACGATACCCACGACGATTCGCCTCTTCATCTCACTCCTTGCAAGCACCACGACGACTCACAGCTTGGCGGGCTCGTCTTCCTGTTGAACCGCCGGATGATGGGGATGATCCTTTTGCGGCGCGTGTTCGCCCGCGTGCTTGGGATGCCCGCCCGGCTTCGCCTGCGACGTGGCGGTCTCGCCGTGACTGGCGGGCGGCGGCGCGAGCGCGGCCAGGCTCACCATCTCGCGCGTGTCGCGGGCCAGGCTCAGCTCCAGGGTCGACGGCACGAACCCGGACTTCTCCACGCGCACGGTCAGGGTCCTGTCGGCGGCGGGTCGAACCATCATCAGCGGGGTGGAGCCCAGCGACGTACCGCCGGCCACGTCCATCACCGAGGCGCCCGACGGCTCGGAGTCGATGTTCAGTTGAATCGTCGCCGGGACCTTCTTGTCCGGTCGCGCGGTGCCCGCGCCCGGCTGCGGCTCGTCGGCGGTCGCCGTCTTGGTTCCCGCCCCACCAGCGGGAGCCAGCTTCTTCGTCGCCACCCATCCCCCGGCCGCCAGCAGCACAATCAGCACGGCGGCGCCCGCCAGCAGGCCGCGGTTGCTCCTGGTCTTCACGGTCGGCGCGTGACGCTCGCCGGTGCTGCCGCTCATGGTGGTGGAGCCGACCCCCAGCTTGCCCAGCTTCGCGGGCGTCGGCATGGTGGTCGCCGCCGCGCGCGCCCCGGCGGTGCTCCCGCGCATGGTCTCCGACAGCAGCTCGGGCGACGAGACCCCGCGCATCATCACCGACTCTCCCGCGGCGTTGCGCAGATCAATCTGCAGCTCGGTCGCCGAGCGCTGCCGCGCGTCCGGCGACTTCTCCAGCGCCTTCATGATCACCGCCTCGACGGGGCCGGTGACCTCGGCGTTCAGATCGCGCAGCGACGGCGGCCGCACGTTCAGGTGCATATTCACCAGCTCGCCGAACCCCTCCGACACGAACGGCGGGTGGCCGGCCAGCATCTCGAACATGATGATGCCCAGCGCGTAGATGTCGCTGCGGTGGTCCACCGCGCGCGTGCCCAGGCACTGTTCGGGCGACATGTAGACGGGCGTACCCATCAGCATGCCGGTGCGCGTCTGCATGCCGCCGCCCGTGGGCAGCGTCTGCAGCTTGGCGATGCCGAAGTCCAGCACCTTGATCATCTCGCGCGCCGGATCGCTGGGATACGGCACCAGGAACAGGTTGTCCGGCTTCAGATCGCGGTGGACGATCCCCTTGCCGTGCGCCGCCGCCAGCGCCGAGGCGGCCTGGAACGCGAACTCCATCGCCTCGCGCAGGGGCAGCTTCCCCACGCGCCGGATGCGCGCGGACAGCACCTCCCCCTCCAGCAGCTCCATGACCAGGTAAGGCACGCCCTCGGGCGTGGTGCCCGAGTCCAGCACCTCGATGATGTTCGGGTGACGGATGGCGTTCGCGGCCCGCGCCTCGTTCAGGAAGCGCACCAGCAGCTGCGGCTCCCGGATCATCTCCGGGCGCAGCACCTTCACGGCGACGCGGCGGCCGATCTGCGGATGTTCGGCCAGGTAAACGGCGCCCATGCCTCCTTCTCCCAACAAAGACAGGGCACGATAGTTGCCGAACCGCTGGCCAATCACGGCTGACCACAATACCGGGTTTTAACCGCCCCCGCGACTCGACAGCGCCGCGGATCGCGGGGATCCTAGCGGCCATGAAGTCGGCACCGAACCATCATCGCCATTTTCGTCCACTCCGGCCGCAATCGGCCCTGGGGCGGTCCCTGGAGGTCATGTCGCGTGACGTGACCATCTTCACCGGCAGTTCCTGGGCCTTCGCCGTCGCGGCGCTGGTCATCGTGGGCTGGCTCATCAGCGGGCCCCTCTTTCACTACTCGGACACCTGGCAGCTGGTGATCAACACCGGAACCACCATCGTCACCTTCCTGATGGTGTTCCTGATCCAGCGCTCGCAGAACAAGGACTCGCTGGCGCTGCAGCTGAAGCTGAACGAGATCGTGGCGGCGCTGGCAGGGGCCAGTAACCGGCTGATCGACATCGAGGACCTGACCGAGCAGGAGCTGCGCGCCTTGCACGAGCACTACAAGGTGCTGGCCGACATGGCCAGGCGAGGCATCGACCTGAAAGAGTCGCACTCCGTCGAGGAGGCGATGTCCCGTCACGCGGCCAAGCAGCGCGCGAACAAGGAGCACGCCGCGCACCCCGCCGCCCCGCTGAAGCCGGACGTTCCCGGCGGTTCCCCTTAGCGCGGCCCGGAATTTTCGAGACCGCCTGCCTCGATCCGTCAGATTCCTGAGTGCGGTGGCCGCGCCGCACGGGCACGGCGGATGGCCTCGTTGTTGCTGCGCTGCTGCGTCGTCCGACGGACCTGGCGCGCGCGGCACCCCACCCTGTTCAACGCACGCGCGCCGACCAACCACCGACGGGAGGTGCCACATGAAACCACGAACGTATCGACGCCGGAACCTCGCCACCGCTTCTCAGCCTGCCCGGCTCCCTAGCCTGCCGATGCTCGGCGTGCTCGGCCTGGCGGGCTTGATGGCCGGCTGCCTGGGAAACGACTGGATTGACGGGATCGGCCACGGGCACCATGGCAGCGACGGCGGAGCCGGGGGCGCGGCCGGCGGTGGCCAGGTGGGAGACGCCTGCGGGGGATTCGCGGCCAGCGTCCGCCCCTGCGCGCCCGGGCTGTTCTGCGATGGTCCCTTTCCCGAGCTGGCCTGCGCGCCCGACGTGGGCGGCACCTGCCAGGTCCGGCCCGAGGTCTGCGATCTGATTTACGCGCCCGTCTGCGGCTGCGATCTGAAGACGTATGGCAATGATTGCGAGCGCCAGGCGGCCGGCGTCTCGAAGCTGTCGAACGGGGCCTGCCCGTCCAGCGGCACGGGGGGCGCCACGGGTAGCGGCGGTGCCGCCGGTGGCGGCGGCGGTAACACCGGTGGCGGCATCGGTGACGCTTGCGGCGGCTTCATCGCGAACGCCCGCACCTGCGCGAAGGGACTGTTCTGCGACGGTCCTTTCCCCGACCTGGCCTGCGCGCCCGACGTGGGCGGCACCTGCCAGCCGGTGCCCGAGGTCTGCAGTCAGCTGTTCGCGCCGGTGTGCGGCTGTGACTGCAAGACGTACGGCAACGATTGCATGCGGCAAGCGGCCGGCGTCTCGAAGCGGGCGGACGGCGCCTGCAGCACCACCGGTTGTTGATCGGTCGCCCCGCGCCGGTTCACGAGGCGCGGTCCCACCGGCGGTCGATGCGCCGCCGGCACGGTGACGGCGTTCACGAGGGCCGCGTCACGGGCTTGCGCAACAGCAGCTCGACGCGGCCCGCGCGCACGAGATCGGGCAGGCGACCCACGCGCGCGAAGCCCAGCCTGCGATAGAAGGCCAGCGCGGCGGCATTGTCGGCGTCGGCGGAGACGTAAAGCCACCGCCGGGGGGGCGTGCGCGCCTCGACCGCCGCCATCAGCGCCCGCCCGATCCCCTGTCCGGCCAGCTCGGCGCGGACCGCCAGCAACGAGACGAAGTTCCCCAGCAGCACGCCTTCCTGCATGGCCAGCACGCCGGCCACGCGGCCCCGTCCGCCCGGCCGTGCGGTCTCGACGGCCACCAGCACGCCGCCCCCGGCGGCCACGCGGCGCAGGAAGCGCGACAGCCCGGCCGCCTGGTATCCCATCGACCGCCAGGGTTCCAGCGCCGCGATCCAGGGCGCCTGTCTCCCCGCCAGGGCGGCGCTGGCGGGACGCACCTCGAGCACCAGCGCCGTCCCCGTCATCGCGGGGCGCGGCGAGCTGCCTGGACGGGCTCTCGATTCGTCGCCGGGACGCGCTTCGCCCTTTCCGCCGCCCAGCGCATGCTCGCCGCCGTGGGCGCGTGCCCGGTCGCCTCGATGATGACGGGCCGTCCCCCGCCGTCCCGCGACGCCGCGGAAGCCGGCGCCCGCGAGACGACCGCGGGCGCCCGGAACGGGGGCGGCTGAACCGTCGCCGGCTCGGGGACGGCCTGCGGCGCGATCTCCGGCGCCAGCACGAAGGGCCCGGTGATCGCTCGCGACGCGGCCGGCGGCGGCGCGGCCGTCTTGGGACCCATCACGGCGGCGGGCGGCGCGACGGGGGGCGATGCTGCGGCCGCCTCGAGCGGCGTCGAACCGGCGGCCACCGCCGCGACGGGCGGTGACGCGGCGGCGGGCGGACGCGGCGGCACCGCCGGCGAAGCCTCAACGGCCGGCGGGCGCGGCGAGGCGGCCGCCGCCAGCACCGGCGGCGCGGGCGGCGCGCCCAGCAACTCCGAAAGGTGCACGAACGAGAAGCCGCGCGACCTCAGCTCGCGCAGGATGCTGGGCAGCGCCTCCGCCGTCTTCCAGCCCCGCCCGTTGATGTGAAAGATGACGATCGAGCCGGGCCGCGTGTGCCGCTCGACCTCGCGGATCATGCCCTGGGTGGTGGTGGCGGCCGCCGGATCGCCGGAGACGACGTCCCACGACACGACGGGCAGCCCGCGCTCGCGCACCACGTCCAGCATGCGCGCGTTGAAGTCGCCGAAGGGCGGGCGAAATGCCACCCCGTGCTTGCCGTAGCGGCCCAGCACCGCCTCCGTCTCGTCCACCTCGCGCTCCATGTCGTCGTTTGTCAGCCGCGACATGTGCGGGTGGTCGTACGAATGGTTGCCGAACTCGATGAGCGGATCGGCCGACAGCTCGGTCATGACGGCGGGGTGAAACTCGGCCCAGCGGCCCGACACGAAGATGGTCGCCGGGACCTGCTCGCGCTGCAGGACGCGGTAGACGTGCCGGTCGAATCCGTAGCCGTGCGTCTTCGTGGCGCAGGCGTCGAAGGTGATGGCGATGCGGTTGTCGGGGACGTCGAAGCGGGTGACGATCGGCTCGCGCGCGCCCGCGCGCGGGGCCCAACCCAGGGCCGCCAGCGTGACGAAGCCGAGCAAGGCGTGGCGCGCGCGTATGAAATTTCCGGTCGGGTTCACGTCAGGACAGCTCCAGCAGCATCACGATGGCGTCTTCCTGGTCCTCGGCGTAGTAGTTCGGTCGCACCCCCACCGAGCGGAACGCGAAGCGCCGGTACAGGCGCTGCGCCGAGACGTTCGAACGGCGCACCTCCAGCGTCATCAGGCGGCAGGGCACCGCCCGCGCGACGTCGATCATGTGCGCCAGCAACCGGGTGGCGTGCCCCTGGCGCCGCCACTGGGGGTGCGTGGCGATGTTCAGGATGTGCAGCTCGTCCGCCACCAGCCAGTAGTTCGCGAAGGCGGCCAGGGTGCCGGTCGCCCCGTCGCGCACGACGTCCAGGCGCGCCCAGGCCCGCCCCAGCTCCTCGATGATCGCCTCGCGCGACCAGGGAGAGGGGAAGGACAGCCGCTCGATCTCCATCACCGCGTCGATGTCGGCGCGATCCAGGGCCACGATGTCGACGGGTTGGGGAGCTTTCGAGAGCGCCATCGCAAGAACCAAACGGGGAACCAGCTGGGCCGGACAAATTACGCGGGCGGCTTGGCGGCCGCAACGTCGCCGGCCAGGGCCGGCGACGGACCGGCAGGCAACGCCCGGCTGATGGCGGCCCACAGGTCGGCCACCCCCTCGCCGGTCTCTCCGGACACCAGCAGCGGCCGGGCCGAGCCGGCGGGAAGAACGTCCTTCGCGGACGAAGCGAACGCCGTGCGCAACGTGCCCCGCTCGCTGGCAGACATCTTGTCGACCTTCGTGAACACCAGCTGCACCGGCACGGTCAGCGTGCCCAGCCACTCCAGCAGCTGCGCCTCCTCGGGCGCGATGCCGCGCCGGGCGTCCACCAGCACCACGAACAGGGCCAGCGTGGGGCGCCGCTCGGCATATCCCTCGATCAGCGGTTGCCAGGACGCCCGCTCGGTCTGTGACACCTGGGCGTAGCCGTAGCCGGGAAGATCGGCCAGCCGGACGTCGCGCCAGGCGCCGGCGCCATCGCCGAACCGAAGATCGTAGAAGACGATGCCGCGGGTCCGCCCGGGCGTCTTCGAGGTGCGGGCCAGCGCGTTGCGGGCCGCCACCTTGTTCAGCAGCGTCGACTTTCCCACGTTCGAGCGGCCCGCGATGGCGACCTCGGGGGGGCCGACGGGCGGCAACGAGGCGAGCGCGCGCGTCTCGGCCACGAAGACCGCTGACTGGACGCGAGGGGCGACGGCTGAAGGACGAGTCACCTTCGTAGGGTAGCATCGCCCGTGTGACGACGGGACATCCGACCGGACTTCCCACAGGACTTCCCACCGGACTTCCGACAGGAGCCCCAGCGGGTCTGGCGCGGGCGCTCCCGGCGGGGTTTCGCCTGATCGGGTTGACGGGCGGGATCGGCACCGGCAAGTCGACGGTGGGACGCCTGCTGACGGCGCGCGGCTTTCCCGTCATGGATGCCGACGAGCTGGCGCGCGCCGCCGTCGAGCCCGGGACGCCCGCCCTGGCCGAGATCGGCGCCACCTGGCCCGACGTGATCGGCGCCGACGGGCGCCTCGACCGCGCGCGGCTGGCCCAGCGGGTGTTCGCCGATGCGGCCGCCCGCGTCCGCCTGGAGGCGATCCTGCACCCGCGCATCGTGGCGCTGTCGAACGCGCGCGCCGCGGCGCTGGCGGCCGCGGGCCACCGCGTCGCGTTCTACGAGGCGTCCCTGCTGGTCGAGACGGGCCGTCACGGCGAGCTGGACGGCCTGCTGGTGGTCGACGCGCCCGAGGACGTCAGGATCGCCCGCGTGGTGGCGAGGGACGGCGCCACGCCCGAGACGGTGCGGGCGCGCATGGCGGCGCAGCTGCCCATGGCCGACAAGCGGCGCGTGGCGACGGCCGTCATCGACAACGACGCCGATCTGCCAGCGCTCGAGCGCCAGCTCGAACGGGCGCTCGCCAGGCTGGGCCTGGCGCCGTCACCCCCTGGTTGACCGCGCCTACGGATCGCTGTTCGTGTCTTCCAGGTCGTGCTCGACGGGGACAGCGGAGGCGTCGGGTTCCAGGTCGGTCCTCGTGTCCTCGATCTCGACCACGTAGTCGGATTCGCCCTGCAACAGCACGGCGCGCGTGTGCTCGCCCAGCTTCGACGTCATCTGCGGCTCGGCCAGCATCGGCACGCCGTCGTCCACCACGTTCGCGGGGACCAGGCTGGCGCCGCTGTTCCCGTCGGCGGCCGGCCCCTGCATCCGCATCGACGCGGCCATCAAGGCGGGGATGGGCGAGGCCAGCGTGGGCCGCCGCGAGCGTTCATTCGTCCCCGCGGGCGTGCCCGACTTTCCGGGCGTTCCGGGGGGCAGTCCCGAGGAGGAAGGGGGAACCGGCGTGGCGCGCCGCTCCGGCGCGTACTGGGGCTCGGTCGACTCGGCCACGAGCTCCGGGTCGATAGACTCGGACTCGCTGGTCTCGGCGAAGGAATCCATCGCCCCCGTCATCGACATTCCGGGTCCGGTTCTTTACCCAGCCCCCCGACCCGGGTCGCGGGGGTACGTCGACGTCAGCCGGCGTGCCCGCGGCGCCGCGGGCGGCCCGGCGATGGGCCCGCCAGGCGGCGGAACCGCGCCAGGCGCTCCGGGACCAGCCGGCCCGTGTCCAGGGCCGCCTGCACCGCGCAGCTTGGCTCGCCCGCGTGGTTGCAGTCGCGGAAGCGGCACGCGGCTGCCAGGGCCACGATGTCGGGAAAGGCCTCACCGCCGTCGTCCGGGCTGGTGAGCTGGATCTCGCGCAGGCCGGGCGTATCGATGATCAGCGCGCCCCCCGGGACGGTGAACATCTGCCGGTTGGTGGTGGTGTGCCGGCCCCGCCGGTCGGACTCTCGCACCTCGGCCGTGCGCTGCGCGTCGCGAGCCAGGATGCGGTTGATCAGCGTCGACTTTCCCGCCCCGGACGAGCCCACCAGCACCAGCGTGCGCGCCGGCTCGAGCGCGGCCACCAGGGGCTGCGGCAGCCCCGTATCACCCAGTCCCGTGGTCACGACCGGCACGTCCACGGTCACCGCGCGCAGCTCGTCATCGTTGCGCGCCGCGGGCGCGATCAGGTCGGCCTTCGTCAGCACCACCAGCGGGCGCGCGCCACCGGTCCGCACCATCGTCAGGTAGCGATCCAGCCGGCGCGGGTTCAGGTCTCCGTCCAGGCCCATCACGATGACGACCGTATCGACGTTCGCGGCCAGCACCTGCTCGTCCGTCCGCTCGCCCGCCACCTTGCGGGCGATGCGCGTGCGTCGCGGCAGCACCGCGTGCACGGTGGTGGGCTGGCGGTCCTCGGCCGGGCGATAGGCCACCCAGTCCCCCACCACCGGCAGGTCGGCGGGGGTGCGGCACAGGTGCCGCAAGCGCCCCGAGACGCGCCCCTGCCATTCGTCGCCCGCGCCGTCCGCCAGCGTCAGCACCCCGCGACCATCGAAGAAGACCCGCGCCGCCGCCCACCCGGGGCCTTCCAGCGCGGCGAGCGCCGCCGCCAGCTCGTCGGTCCACCCGAGGGCCAGCAGCTCCGCCGGGGCGGACGAAGGGGACGTCATTCGCGGGGAAGATAGCGCGCCCGCCGCCAAAACGGCGACTGGCGGGCCCCCGTGGCGTTGCACTTTCGCCGCCCGCGGCGCTGGTCACCTGCGACGGTCCGTGATTTCATGCGGCCCATGTCGATGCGCCTGACCAACCTCTCGCTCCTCGCCGCCCTTCCATTCGCCGCGTTCACCGCCTGCGCGACCAGCCAGGGTTCGCCGGCCCCGGCCGCGCCAGCGAACGGCAGCTTCCCCGGCGCCGGACCGGCGACCGCGCTGCCAGCCCCCGCGTCCGGCGCCTTCGAGTCGCTGGAGGGGCCGCTGTGGGTGCCTGCCCAGAACGCGCTGCTGTTCTCGGACGTGGTGGAGAAGAACGGCCCCTCCGCGCACATCTACCGCTTCGATCCCGGGACGCGGGCGTACACGGTGATGGCGCGGCCCGAGACCAGCCCCGCCAGCACGAACGGACTGGCCGTCGATCCCCAGGGTCGGCTCATCGCCACCGAGCGTTACAACGGCCGCCTGGTGCGGATCGAGCCGGACGGCAAGCTGAGCGTGCTGGCCTCCCGCTGGCCGGCCGCCGACGGTCCCGCGCTGAACGCGCCCAACGACGTGGTGGTGCGGGCCGACGGAAACATCTACTTCACCGACAGCGACTGGGGCGTCCGCCCCGACATCGCCCACGCGCCCATGGCCGTGTACCGGGTGTCGCCCGCCGGCGAGCTGTCGCGCGTGCTGGAGCTGCAGAAGCCGAACGGCATCGCGCTGTCGCCCGATGGCGCCACGCTGTACGTGGGCAGCGACACCCAGGCCAAGGTGTGGCGATTGCCGCTGGACGCCGGCGGCGCGGCCGGCCAGCCGGAGGTGTTGATCGACGGCGCCGCCGTGCCGGGGGGCTTCAAGGTGCCGGACGGGATCTGCGTGGACGACACGGGGAACCTGTACGTCACCAACAACGACGACGCGGTGAAGGCCATCGTCGTGTTCGATCCGGCTGGCCACCTGCTGGGCCGGATCGCCATCCCGTTCCGCCCCTCCAACTGCACATTCGGCGGCGCCGACCGGCGCACGATGTACGTCACCACGCTGCATTCGGTCTACGAGCTGCGCGTTCCCACCCCCGGCCTGCCGTGAGCCGAAGCGGCGGCCAGCGACAGCGAGAGATTTGACAACCGGGGCGAACCTCCCGAGCATCGCACCGTGCGTCTGTCATCTCTCGTCTCGACGGCCTTCACGGCGACCTTTCTGGTCGCGACCACTCCAGCACGGGCCGCGGACGTCGTCCCGACCGCGCCGGCGCCCACGCCCACCGCCGCGTTCAGCGTGGTGGAGATCGGACCCAGCACGCTGCCGCGAAGCCTGACCGCCGACCTGGAGGCCGCCGCCGCCGCCGGATTGGCCGCCGCCGGGGCGAAGGTGGTCGCGCGGGTACCGGCGTCGCCTGGTGAGCCTGGGCCCGACACGCTGCTGCGCGGGACGTGCCAGGTCGAGGGGAGCACGTATCGCGTGCACCTGATGCTGGAGGACGCACAGACCGGGAACACGCTGGTGGCGCGCGACGACGTCTGCGAGATCTGCACCGAGAAGGATGCCGCCGAGACGGTCAACATCGCGGCGTCGGCGTTGAAGACCGCGCTGGATCACACCCCGCGCACGATGACCCACCAGGCCGCCCCGGCGGCGCCGGTCGCGTCGCTGGATAGCCGGGCCGCGGCCCGCCCATCGCCGCGCTCGCGGTGGCGGCGGATCCTGCCCTGGGTGGCGGTGGGAGCGGGCGCCGTGGGCATGGGCATCGGAACGTACTACCTGGCCATCGACGGCAAGGGGACCGACTGCATGGCCGGGATCTGCGGCCACTTCAACGACAGCAAGGCCTGGGGCATCGAGGGCCTGGCCATCGGCGCCGCCGTGGCCGCCACGGGCCTGGTGTTCGTCCTGCTACCCCCGCGGTCAGCAGAGGCGCCCAAGGCCTCGGCGCCGCCGCCGCGGACGGTCGGTGTGACGGTGCTTCCCAACGCCCTCGCGGCGTGGGGCACCTTCTAGCTGCCCGTCGCGCTATTTCGAGCCGGCCGCACGTCTTAAGAGCGCCCCGCGAAGGGAGATGCTAGATTGCGCGCCAAAGGAGAACACCACCATGCCGTTCGGACTGGGAATGGGCGAATTGGTCATGATCTTGGTCATCGTGACGGTCGTGTTTGGCGCCACGAAGCTGCCAGCACTCGGTGATGGGCTGGGGAAGGCGATCAAGAACTTCAAGAAGTCGATCGACAGCGACCCGCACGACGAGCCAAAGGGCAAGATCGAGAGCCCGCCGAAATCGGAGTAGGCATCAGGGGCGCGGCACGGTAGTCCCGCTCACTATTCCCGTTGACCTGTAGCGCGCGCCGGGTCCACTCTATACGGGTTGGCCCGCTTTCTCCGACGCGCGCTGCTGGCCCTGATGGCCGCGTTCGCGCTGCTGGCGCCCACGCTGGGATGGGCGGGCCGCGCCGCCAGCGGGGGCCAGTTCGACGTCGCGACGTCCGACCTGCTGGGGGCCCACTCGGAGAAGGTGCGCACGCAGGCCGCCCTGGTGCTGGGGCGGCTGGGTGACGGGCGGGCCGTCCCGTTCCTGCTTCGCGCGCTGGCGGACAGGAGCGCCGTCGTGCGCGCCATGGCGGCAGAGTCGCTGGGGGCGATCGGCGACGAGACCGCCCGACCCGGCCTGGAGGTCGCGGCGAAGGACGGCAGCCCCTTCGTGCGACGCCACGCCACCGCGGCCCTGCGGGCCCTGATGGCGAACCAGGCCGAGGCCGTCATCGCCGTGAAGTCGATGGGGGACCGCACCAACAAGGCCTCGCCGCAGCTGCGCGACCACATGCGGCGGGTCGTCGCCTACGATCTGAGCGGGATCAAGAAGCACGCCCCGGGCGGCCTGGCGGTCGACGGCGCCATCAAGGTGCTGGGGCTGTCCACGCACGCGGACATGATCGAGGTGAAGTGCGCGGTAGAGTTGATTCTGAGCACCGGACGTGGCAACGCGATGATCATGATGTCGACCGGCGAAGCGAGCGTGCAGCGGTACAAACGACAGTTCCGGCCTGCCATGCAGGCCGCCATGGAGAAGGAAGCCCTGGAGCACGCGGTCCACGGCGCCTCGGACGAGCTGCGCGAGCACTTCGCCGCGCAGGGGATGTGACGTGGGGCGAGAAGCTGGCGCGGACGGGCGCCGCACCGTCTTCGTGGGCGACGTGCACGGCTGCCTCGACGAGCTGGTGGCATTGCTGCGCCTGGCGGACGTCGATCTCAACCGCGCCGGTCCCAGCCGCGCCGCCGGCGACGCTCGGGTGATCCTGGTGGGGGATCTCACCGCCAAGGGTCCCGACTCGCAGGGCGTGCTGGCGCTGCTCCGCGAGCGCGGCTTTCGCGCGGTGCTGGGCAACCACGACGCGAAGGTGCTGAGCCTGGCCCGTCACGAGGCGTCGGCCGCCAGCGATCCCGATCTGGGCGAGCACGCGCGCGTGGCCGCGACGTTGAAAGAGGCCGACTGGGCGCTGCTGGCCAGCCTGCCGCTGACCATCACCGTCCCCGAGGTGAACGCCATCGCCGTCCACGGCGGTCTGGTGCCCGGGGTGCCGCTGCAAGAACAGCCGCGGAAGTTCCTGCTGAACCTGCGCAGCATCACGCCCGACGGCCAGCCGTCGAAGCGCGTCAGTGACGGCGTGCCCTGGGCCAGCGTGTGGCCGGGTCCGCAGCACGTCGTGTTCGGTCACGACGCCATGCGCGGCCTGCAGCGCCACCCGTTCGCCACGGGGCTCGACACCGGCTGCGTCTACGGCGGCGCCCTGTCCGCGCTGATCCTGCCCGAGAACCGCATCATCTCCACGCCGGCACGGCGTGCCTACGTGCCGATGTGACGACGCGGGCGGCGGACTATTTTCCGGTGAACACGCGGAACAGGCGCTTGACCGGATCGTAGAAGCGGTCCGCCACCCGCTCCTTCAGCGGGATGATGGCGTTGTCCGTGATGGTGATGTGCTCGGGGCAGACCTTCGTGCAGCACTTGGTGATGTTGCAGTAGCCGATGCCGTGCTTGTGCTTCAGGTCGTCCACCCGGTCGGCGCCGTCGATGGGGTTCATCTCCAGCGCCGCCGTGTACACCAGGAAACGGGGGCCGATGAACTCGTCGGTCATTCCGTGGTCACGGATGACGTGACAGACGTCCTGGCACAGGAAGCACTCGATGCACTTGCGGAACTCCTGGGGGCGCTCCACGTCGGCCTGATCGACCCGCCAGGTGCCGTCCGCGGCGTCGGGCTGGCGCGGCTGGAACTTCTTGATCGTCTTCTTCACGCGGAAGTTCCACGACACGTCGGTCACCAGGTCGCGGATCTTCGGGAAGGCCTGCATGGGCTCGATGGTGACCGGCTGGGACAGGTCCAGGTCCGACAGCCGGGTCATGCACATCAGCTTCGGCATGCCGTTGATCTCGGCCGAGCACGAGCCGCACTTCCCCGCCTTGCAGTTCCAGCGCACGGCCAGGTCGTTGGCCTGGTCGGCCTGCACGGCGTGCACGGCGTCCAGCACCACCATGCCCTCGCCGGCCTCGGTCTGGTAGTCCTTGAACCCGCCGCCGTTCGCGTCGCCGCGCCAGATTCGAAAAGTGGCCTTGGCCATTTTTACTTGTTCTCCTCGATGACCTGCTTCAGGTCGGCGCGCATCTCGGGAATGGGTCGCCGCTCGAGCACCATGCTTCCGCCGGGGCCCTTCTTGACGACGTTGTTGAACGTGGCGAACTTGGGATCCTTCTGGTCGTAGTCGTCGCGGAAGTGACCGCCCCGGCTCTCCTTGCGCTCCAGGGCGCAGCGGGTGACGGCCTCGGCGCAGGTGAGCAGGTTCTTCAGATCGAGCGCGGTGTGCCAGCCGGGGTTGTACTCGCGGTTGCCCACCACGCCCACCTTGGCCGCGCGCGCCTTCAACCCCTGGATGCCTTCCAGGGCGGCCTGCATGTCCCCTTCGGTGCGCACGATGCCGACCTTCTCTTGCATCATGTCCTGCAGCTCGTACTGGATCTTGTAGGGGCCCTCGCCGCCGCCCGACGTGGAGGCGCCGCGGTCGAACGGCTCCAGCAGCGCCCGGGCCGCCGCCTCGACCTGATCCGCCGCCGGCGTGATGGCGCGGTTCTCCTTGGCGAACTTGGCCGCGTACTCGCCGGCGCGCTTGCCGAACACCACCAGGTCCGACAGCGAGTTGCCGCCCAGGCGGTTCGCGCCGTGCAAGCCGGCCGCGACCTCGCCGGCCGCGAACAGGCCCGGCACGCTGGACATCTGCGTGTCGCCGTCGACGCGCACGCCACCCATCACGTAGTGGGTGGTGGGGCCGACCTCCATCGGCTCCTTCGTGATGTCCAGCCCCGCCAGCTGCATGAACTGGTGGTACATGCTGGGCAGCTTCTTCTTGATGTGCTCGACGGAGTTGGGCAGCTTCTCCTTGATCCAGGCGATGTCCAGGAACACGCCGCCGTGGGGGCTGCCCCGGCCGGCCTTCACCTCGCGGTTGATGCAGCGGGCGACGTGATCGCGGGTCAGCAACTCGGGCGGGCGGTTGGCGTTCTTGTCGCCCTGGGTGTAGCGCCAGCCCTCCTCCGGATCCTTGGCCGTCTGGTTGCGGTAGTTCTCCGGCACGTCGTCGAACATGAACCGCTTGCCGTCCTTGTTCCGCAGCACGCCGCCCTCGCCGCGCACCCCCTCGGTCACCAGGATGCCGCGCACGCTGGGCGGCCAGACCATGCCGGTGGGATGGAACTGCACGAACTCCATGTCCATCAGCTCGGCGCCGGCCTGATAGGCCAGGCTGTGGCCGTCGCCGGTGTACTCCCAGCTGTTCGAGGTGATCTTGAAGGCGCGGCCGATGCCGCCCGTGGCCAGCACGATGGCGCCGGCCCGGAACAGGCGCGGATAGCCGCGCTCGCGGTCGTAGCCGAAGGCCCCCACCACACGGTCGCCGTCCTTCAACAGCGCCGTCACCGTGTGCTCCATGTAGACCTGGATTCCCTGGTGGATGCCGTGATCCTGCAGGGTGCGGATCATCTCCAGGCCGGTGCGATCACCGACGTGGGCCAGGCGCGGGTAGCGGTGGCCACCGAAGTTACGCTGCAGGATCTTGCCGTCGCGGGTGCGGTCGAACACGGCGCCCCACGCCTCGAGCTCCCGCACGCGGGCGGGCGCCTCCTGGGCGTGCAGCTCGGCCATGCGCCAGTTGTTGATGTACTGACCGCCGCGCATGGTGTCGGCGAAGTGCACCTTCCACGAGTCGCGGTCGTCGACGTTCGCCATCGCCGCCGCCATGCCCCCCTCGGCCATGACCGTGTGGGCCTTGCCCAGCAGCGACTTGCAGATGAGGCCGACCGACACGCCGGCCGCCGACGCCTCGATGGCGGCGCGCAGCCCCGCGCCCCCCGCGCCGATGACGATGACGTCGTGCTCGTGGGTCTGGTACTCGACGGGCATATTAAAAGATTCTCCAGTCAGTGATGACGCCGGTGGCGCACAGGCGGATGTAGATGTCGGTCCAGGCCACCCAGACCAGGCTGCACCACGCCCACTTCGGGTGGTGACGGTTCAAACAGCTGACGCAGTCGTAGGCCTTCTTGCGGATGGGCCGCCGCGACAGGACGTCGTAGAGGCCGCCCACCAGGTGCCGCAGCGAGTGGCAGCCCAGGGTGTAGCCGCCGATCAGCACCACGTTGGTGATCATGATCAGCGAGCCCACGCCCAGGCCCAGCTTCTCGGTGCCCGCCGCCTTGTCGAAGAACCACAGCGACTTCCAGGCGTCGATCGAGAGCAGGACGATGAACAGCAGCGCGAAGTAGAGCGCGTAGCGATGGATGTTCTGGATGATGAGGGGCAGCTTCTGCTCACCCCGGTAGCTCTTGCGGGGCTCACCGACGGCGCAGTTGACCGGGTCGGCCCAGAACGCCTTGTAGTAGGCGCCGCGGTAGTAGTAGCAGGTCATGCGGAACGCCAGCGGGAAGATCAGGATCAGCATCGCCGGCGAGTAGCGCAGAAACGGCGGGAACAGCCCGGTCAACCAGGGGGGCGGCGCGCCGAACACAGCGTGCGGCGACAGGCCGAACAGCTCCGGCGAGTAGAGGGGCGACAGATAGTTGCCCGACCAGTAGTTCTCGCCCTGCAACAGCGCCCAGGTGACGTACACCACGAACGAGGTGAACACCACGAAGGTCAGCAGCGGCATGGCCCACCAGGCATCGCGGCGGGTGGTTTGACCGAACTTGAGCCTCTTCAGCGGAACGTCGACGGCTGCCATTTTTTGTCTTGTCGAGCTTTCGGGCGGGTTGGCCGATGACGGGGGTCGGCTGGCGGCAGAGCATATTCGTCCGTCGGCTCGGGTCAATGCTAATGGGAACCCCGAAGGGGTTCCCGAACCCTCCCGCGATGAGAGTCGCCGGGCGAAGCCCGTCGACTCTCGACGCGAGCTATGGGTTCATTTTGTCGGGAACCCTGGGAGGGTTCCCGGGCCCTCCCGCGATGTGTGCCGTCGGGCGGAGCCCGCCGGCACTCGACGCGATCGAAGGACGTGTCGATCGCCGCGGGGCCGGTTTTCGGGAACCCTGGGAGGGTTCCCGGGCCCTCCAGCGATGAGTGCCGTCGGGCGGAGCCCGCCGGCACTCGACGCGATCGAAGGACGTGTCGATCGTCGCGGGGCCGGTTTTCGGGAACCCTGGGAGGGTTCCCGGGCCCTCCAGAGGAGGCTGTCGATCGTCGCGTGGAGGGGTTTGGGGAACCCCGGCGGGGTTACCGGACCCCTCTATTGATTTTGGGTGGTCGGTTTCGGGGGGGCGATGGGAGTTTGTGGGTCGGTTAGGATGGCGGCACTTATGAGGTGGGGCTGGCTTGTTGCGGGGATTGCTATGGTCGCTGGGGGGTGTGGGAAGTGGGGGGATGATGCGGCTTGTGGGGGGCAGGGGTGCTTCTTCACGCGGGAGGAGTGGGCGCGGGTGAAGGGGTTGGCGAACGTGACGGCGACGGCGCCGCGGCCGGATGCCTCGAATGCTTACTTGCCGATCGTCGACTGGCAGGTGCGGGCGCGGGCGCCCGGGGGGAATGACGATCGGGATGGGACGTTGATGCCGCAGCCGTGGTCGGCGATCCCGGCGGTCAACCTGGGCTGGCGGCTTTATCACGAGCCCGCGCTGTCGGGCGGCGTCAGCGACGTCGACACGCTGGGGCTGTTCGCGCAGACCACGCGACCGACGACGTGCGGCCAGATCGGCCTGTCTTGCGCCAGCTGCCACGATCCGCGGCACGCGGGGTCCGACTTCACGTCGCAGCCGAACACGGTGTCCATCGGCGCCGGCTGGTACGACGTCAACATCCAGCAGACGCTGAACGCGGCCTACTACCCCATCCTGTACTGGAACGGCCGCACGGACACGCTGTGGGCGCAGGCGGCGCAGGTCATGGAGAGCGCCGTGTCGATGAACGGGCACCGCATGAAGAGCTTCTGGGTGGTCGCGAATCCTGTCTACCTGGCGGACTACACCGCCATCTTCCCGGACGGGCCCGCCGTGCAGGAACTGGCGGCGCGCCTGGCAGCGCCCGCCGCCGACGCCGCCATAACCACCTATCAGGCGCAGTATGCCGCCCTGGCCGCTGCCGATCAGGCGACCGTCACCCGGGCGCACGTGAACGTGGCCAAGGCCATCGGCGCCTACGAGTGGCTCCTGTCCAGCGACGGTTCACCCTTCGATCAATACGTGGCCGGAGTGCCAGGCGCGGAGGCGGCGTTCCCGGCGGCGGCGCAGCGGGGCCTGAAGCTGTTCGTCGGTCGCGCGTCATGCATCGACTGCCACGACACGCCGCTGTTCTCGGACGGCAAGTTCCACGACATCGGCATCCCCCAGCAGGGGACGCACGTGCCGACGGTCGCGGCGTGCACGACGGCGAAGTGCGACTGCGTGTCGAGCGGCGACGCCGGTCCCGGCACCGCCGGCGCCTGTTTGCCCCTCGGCGCCTTCGCCGGCACCGAGAAGCTGGCCACGCAGCCGTTCCGGCGCGGCACCGCCTTCGACGACAACTTCGCCGCCAACCCGGAATTACCGCCCCCCGCGCCCCCCGCGCCGCAGCCCCGCTGGATCGGCGCCTGGCGCACCCCCAGCCTGCGCGACGTGGCCCTGACGGCGCCGTACATGCACGACGGCGCGCTGTCGACCCTGGCCGATGTCGTCTGGCACTACGACCAGGGCGGCGCCGAGGGGAACGCGATCGGCACCTCCGAGCTGGCGCCGCTGCTGCTGAGCGCGCAAGACCGCGACGATCTGGTGGCTTTCCTGCAAACGCTGACCGGCGTGCCCGGGCCCGCCGACCTGATCGAGCCGCCACCGGCCGCGGCGCTGGTGGGCGTCCCCACGACCTGCACGGCGCCGGCCACGGTGACCCCGTGAGGCCGGCGTACTGTCTGGTGGTGGCCCTCGTCTTCGCGCTGCCGTCGCTGGCCCGCGCGCAGTTGCCTCCGGTCGTCGTGGCGCCGACACCCGCGCCGCCGCCCATCGAGACGCCCCCCGAGATGACGGCCGACGAAGCCACCACGGTGCTGGACCAGGAAGAAGCGCCAGCCGATCAGGAGACCGTCGACGCGCTGGTGGCCCAGCAGGTGAAGCAGAACGAGCAGCTCGTCACCAACAGTCAGAAGATCCTGAACTGGGGCGGCTACGTCGACTTCGGCTTCTTCGTCCCCCAGGGCGACGGCTCCGGGTACGTCCAGGACTACGGCCACGCCCGCTATCCCAACCTCTCCGGCTACAGCTGGGTGTTCCTGGGCGACCTGCTGGCGCCCGCGGTGAACTCACGGGGCGAGGTGGCCGACCTGGGCTCGGCGCCTGGCGTCGATCGCTTCGACAGCGTCAACTCGCGCGGCGCGCCCGGCTTCATCGTCAACGAGGTGAACCTGCGCCTGGCCGCCCGCCCCGCCCCGAACGCCATCATCACCACCAGCGTCAACTTCACCCCCCGCACCGGCGGCAACTTCTCGCTGGGCGACGTGTTCGACCTGGACCTCGCCCAGCTGGAGTGGCTGCCCACCGCGTCGCAGCGGACCTCGATCTTCGTGGGAAAGATGGAGTCGGTGCTGGGCATCGAGTACCGCGACCGCAAGTCGGACCACCGCTTCGGCGTCACGCCGTCGCTGATCGCCCGCTACACGACCGGCACGGCGCTGGGCGTGAAGGTGCGAAGCAAGTTCGGCGAGGACGACTGGCTGGTCATCGCCGCCGCGGTGACGAACGGGTCGAACACCACCGAGCAGTTTCACTTCTACGACGAGGTCGACAGCAACGCGGGCAAGACCGGCAGCGCGCGCCTTTCGGTGCGCTTGCCGCTCCCCTTCTCCCTCGAGGTGGGATTCTCGGGCAGCTATGGGCCGCAGGATCGCACCACCACCAACACGCACCCGATGTGGTTCTTCGGGCCTGACCTGCTGGCCGACATCGGTCCGGTGGCGCTGAAGGCCCAGTGGCTGCGCGGCCGCGCCGCCGGCGATCCCACGCAAGACGTCTACCAGCTGGACCTGCACGGAGGCGGCTACCTGGAGGCGGACGTGATGGCGACCGGTTCGTTCGGCCTGCTGGGGCGCATCGAGTACCGCGACGCCTTCGTGGCCCTGGATCCCAGCCGCGCCTACCTGACGAAGTCCTGGCGCGCCACCGCCGGCGTGCGGTGGGTAGCGACCCGATGGGCCACCCTGAAGGCCGAATATCTTTACAACGGCGAGTACGGGGCCGTGCCCCACGTCCGTAACAACGTCGCAACCAGCAGCCTGGTACTGAGCTACTGATGGGAGATAGAATGGGTGCTACGCCAAGCTCAACGCCGTCCTCGATTGCTCGCCTGGTGATCGGCACGCTGATCACGACGCTCGCCTTCGCGAGCCCCGCCGCCGCGGCCGGGCACGGACCGCCCACGGCCGCCGACTTCGCGAAGCTGCAAGACGAGCTGGCGCGCGTCCAGCAAGAGCTGCGCGACCAGCGACAGCTGATCTTGCAGCTGATGCAGATGCACGACGCGCTGCTGAAGTACGTCCAGCTGGGCGGCGCCGCGCCGGTGGGCGGGCGTCAGCCCGTGCCGTCGCCCGCCGCGCCGCCGCTGCCCGAGCCGGCCCTGCCACCGGCCGCCGCCAGCCGCGAGGTGGCGCCCGAAGCCGCGGCGGCGCCCGGCGGCCGGGCCTCGATCACCGGCAAGGTCCGCAGCGGCGCCGGCCCGCTGGGCGAGGCTTACGTCTATCTGGATGGCCCGAAGTCGATCGCGTCGCGGGCGCCCACCCTGGAGGTGAAGCAGGTGGGACGGCAGTTCGTCCCCAGCGTCGCCGTCGTCCAGGTGGGCGGCCGGGTGGCCTTCCCCAACGAGGACAAGGTGTTTCACAACGTCTTCTCGCGCACGCCGGGCGACGCGTTCGATCTGGGGACGCTGAAGGCGGGCGACAAGTCGGACCCGGTGGTGCTGATGAAGCCGGGGCACGTCGAGGTCTTCTGCAACATCCATTCGAAGATGCGGGCCGACATCCTGGTCGTTCCCAATGGTCACTGGACGCGCGTGCGCGCGGACGGCTCCTTCACGCTGCCGGCCGTCCCGGTGGGCACGCACAACGTGGTCCTGTGGGGCCCGTCCATAAAACCCGTCAGCCAGCGCGTCGACGTGACGGCGGCCGGCGGCACCGCCTCGTTCTCGGCCGACGCCGCCGCACACGGCCCCCACATGAACAAGCAGGGGGGGGCCTACGAGTCGTATGAGAACTAAGTCCGCGCGCCCGTCCCCCATCGGGTGGGCGCTGATCCTGATCGGGCTGATCGTCGGCGCGGCGGGGCTGGTGCTGCGGGCCCGCAGCCACAGCGCGCCGCCGCCGCTGGACGCGGCGGCCGACGCCGCCCATGGGCGCGTCGAACAGGCGCTCGACGCTCAGGCGCGGTCGCTCGAGCCTTCCGCCGTCGAGGCAGCGCGCGTCCCCGAGCTGGTGGCGGCGCTGAAGATGGGCGCCGATCGGGTCACCGCGCAGGATCTGCTGGAGAACGAGGACTGGTGGTCCCGCTTCCGCGCGCGCTTCGCGTTCACCGCCATCGTGGAGGACACCACGCTGGCCGTGCTGGGCCCCGGGACCAGGAACGTCGCCGAGAGCGCCCTGGTGCAGGATGCCCGGGCGCGCGGCGCCGACTCGGGGGTACTGCCGGGCGACGGGCGGGCTTTTCTGGCCGCTGCGGCCGCCGCCCCGCCCACCGGCCGGCCCGGTAAACCTCCGGTGGTGGTGGTGGGCCAGGTCATCGACGGCGCGAAGCTGGCGCAGGTGGCCGGTCTGACCGGCGACGTGATCGGCGTGGCCGACGGCACGAAGTTGCTGGAGGCGGGCGGGCCTGGGGTGCCCCTGCGAGAGCTCGGCCCGCTGGTCGGCCGCGGTGGGGCGCCCGCCATCGCCTTGCCCGATGGCCGGGCGGGTGCGGCCTGGCCGCTCGGCGGTGAGCTGTTCCTGCTGGCCTCGTTCTCCGCGCCACCCGCCCCACCCTCCTTGCTGGTGCCCGCCCTGCTGCTGGTGGGAACGGGCGCGTTCCTGGTGCTGGCCGGGGTGATCGTGGCCCTGCTCCGTCGCGGCGGTCCGGCGGTGGCGGCCAGCCAGCCGGCCTCAGATCCTGCCGGCGCGACGGCGTACGAGCGACCGCGCGGCAATGACGGCGCGCGCAGCACACATTTACCCGGCGCGGGCAGCGCGCCCGGCTCGCTGCGCCCGCGCGAGGGCAGCGGCGATCAGTCTCAGGGCGGCGGCGCCGGGCAGGCGGTCGCCCTGTCCTACGCGCCCACGGGCCAGGCTCGCATGGGGCGCTACGAGCTGATCGAGCGCATCGGCGAGGGGGGCATGGCGGAGATCTTCTTCGCCGCCGCGCGCGGCGAGAAGAACTTCGTGCGCTACTTCGTGGTCAAGCGCATGCACCCGCACGTGGCGCGCCATCGCGAGGCCGTCGACCAGTTCACCGACGAGGCGCGCCTGCAGGCGACGCTGGTCCACTCGAACATCGTCCCCGTGTTCGACTTCGGCGTCGAGCAGGGCGAGTACTTCCTGGCGCTGGAGTACATCCACGGCCGCGACGTCGGGCAGCTGCTGGAGCGCCACATGGAGCGGCTGGGACGGCCCCTGGACATGGCCACCACGTTCTACGTGTTGCACGAGGCGCTAGAGGCGCTGGCCTTCGCCCACTCGCAGGCCGACAAGGACGGGACGCCGCTGGAGATCGTCCACCGCGACGTATCCCCCGGCAACGTGCTGGTGTCGTATCGCGGCGAGGTGAAGCTGACCGACTTCGGCATCGCCAAGGCGGACCGGCGGTTGAGCCGCACCGAGGTGGGCACGGTCAAGGGCAACGCCGCGTTCATGTCACCCGAGCAGGCGCGCGGTGAGGACGTCGATCAGCGCTCGGACATCTTCTCGGCCGGCATGGTGATGTATTACTGCCTGTCCGGCCAGCTGCTGTACCACGGCGAGACCACCGTGAATCGCCTGCTGCGCGCGGCGGTGGGACCCGCGACGGCGCAGTTCGGCCAGATCGATCAGCTGCCCAAGCCGGCGGCCAAGGTCCTGAACCGCGCGCTGGCCGTCGATCGCGACAAGCGCTACCAGACGGCGGCCGAGTTCGCGCACGACCTGCTGCCCCACATGGGCACGCGCCAGGAGGTCTCGGTCCTGATGGACGAGCTGTTCCCGGCCGACCTGCGCCGCGATCTGCGCTGAAC
>Ga0070658_10000996_pt1 | contig 24299 bp, 23 predicted proteins | sample KBSC13metaG_FD_64664 | JGI IMG/M metagenome (GOLD analysis project Ga0070658, IMG submission 64664) | Corn rhizosphere microbial communities from Kellogg Biological Station, Michigan, USA - KBS C1-3 metaG | ecosystem: Host-associated > Plants > Roots > Rhizosphere > Soil ...
CCAGCGCGCGATCAGCTTCTCGTGGATCGAGTTGAACTGGTCGTGTTCCGGAAACACGTCCTGCAGCCAGTACCACTGCACCACGCTCGCCTCCAGCAGCGCGGTGGGCGTGTCCGCGTTGTATTCGAGCATCTTCGGCTCGCCGCTGCCGTCCCACGAAAGATCGAAGCGCCCGTAGAGCGACGGTTGGCGGTCTTTCCACGAATCCTCGATGAGCTTGTGGAAGGCGCCCGGAATGCGGAAGCGCTCGAAGTCGCGCTTGGCGACGACGCGATCGACCGCTTCGAGGCAACGCTCGTGCAGCTCGGCGGTCGCGGCCTCCAGCGTATCGACCTGCCCGGACGTGAAGCGATAGCACGCGCTCTCGTCCCAGTACACGCCATCCATCGAGTGATAGAGGAAGCCCAGCTCCTCGACCTTCTGCTGCCACCCGGCCCGCGGCGTGATGCGCTCGCGCTTCATCAGCCGGCCGAGGAGTGGCCGGTGGCGCCGAAGCCGCCGCGGCTGACACTTCGCGACGACGACGATCCGGAAGACGTGGAGAAGATCGAGCGATTGCCGCGCGAGCTGGAGCCCCAGCCGCGCGCGCCCCAACCGGAGCTGTACAGGTAGGCCGGCCCGTAGAAGTACCCGAGACCCGCGTGGCGCGGCTCGGTCGCGGGCTTGCAATCCTCGGGCTTGTTGCCCCAGTCGGCGAGGCAATCCTCGCGCGATTTGTAGACGTCGCGCCGCGTGTCGTCGCCGCCGCCGCAGCCGAAGAGCGTGGACGCACCGATCAGCACCAGCGTGACCTGCCCCGACTTGCGAAATTTGCGCAGCATCGTCAGCCGACCAGCTTCTTCACGTAGTTGGGCAGGGCGAACACCGCGCGATGGGTCTCGCCGTTGTAGTAGCGCAGGTCGCCCACGCCGCGCTCGGCCAGCCGCTTCTCGGCCTCCTCGGGCGAGATCGTCCGCGGATCCAGCGATTCGGACGCGCATGCGAATCCCCAGATCGAGCCGTAGAGCGGGATGTGCACGAAATAGGTGGTGACGAGGCGGAAGACCTGCCGCAGGTTATCTAGCGTGGCGCGCACGCGCTCCGGATGCGAGAACGGCGAGCCGATGTGCAGCGTGAGCGCGCCATCCGCGCTCATCGCACGCTTGGCCAGCGCGAACGTCTTCGGCGAGTAGAGCTCGACGGAAGGACCGACGGGATCGGTGAGATCCATCGAGACCAGGTCGTAGCGCACGTCCGTGCTCTCCAGGTAGGCGAGCCCGTCGCCGACCGTGAGCTTGAACCGCGGATCGTCGAACGCATTGCGATGCACCTGGCCGAATTGCGCGCGCGAGACCTCCACCACGACCGGATCGAGCTCCGCCATGTGCACACGCTCGAGCGTCGAGTGCTTGAGCAGCTCCTCCGAGGAGCCGCCGTCGCCGCCGCCGATCACCAGGGCGCGCCGCGGATGCGGGTGAGCGATGGCCGCCGGATGGACGAGGTTCTCGTGATAGAAGAACTCGTCCTTCTCCGAGGTCATGTTGAACCCGTCCAGCCGGAAGATGCGCCCGAGGTCCGGTGTGTCGTAGACCTCGAGCAGCTGGAAGGGAGTCTGCCTGCGCTCGACGAGGGTGCCGTCGAAGTAGACGCCGGAGGACGGCGTCAGGCGCTCGAAGATGCGCTCCGCCAATTCAGCCGTTGGCGACGCGTTTCTTCGCCGGAAGATCGCGGCCGCGCTGGATGCGCTCCACCATCACGTCGCCGGGCCTGAGCGCACGCTCCAGCGCCCTGTACACGGCCTCGGCCTTGTCGGTGTTGTCGGATGTGTAGTTGCAGACATACACATCGAGTGTCGCCCCGTCCCGTTCGGGCCAGGTGTGTATCGCCAGATGCGATTCCGCGAGCACGACCGCACCGGTGGCGCCACCCTGCTGGGTGCCGTCGATGCCGTCGAATTGGTAGAAGTGGTCTCCGAGGACGGTGAGGCCCGCCTCACGGCAGGTGTCCACGCAGAGCTCGCGCAGCTTGCCGGAGGAGACGAGGAGCTCGCCCTTCTGGCAGTTGTACAGGTCGGCGATGATGTGCAGTCCCTTCACTCCGATACCCCCTATTCATCAAGCAAAGATCCGCAAACGGGGGACTGCGCACGCGACCTCGGGCGTTCCGCGTTAGCGGGACGCCCTCAAACCCAGGGCGGCGGGCGAAATCCTTCTTGCAGAGGTTTACCCAAGCGAAAAATATCGCGGTGAAAAAGTGCGCAAGTATAATCTCATATTGGGTGCAACGTAAGCGTTTTTCAAGCGTTTCGCATCGTTTTCGACTCACTTCCGCAGCATTTTCGAGAAATCCCGAATGCCCGACACGCCCGCCGCAGCCGCTTCTTCCACCGAGCTCGCCAACGCCATTCGCGCCCTCGCGATGGACGCGGTGCAGAAGGCCAACTCCGGCCATCCCGGCATGCCGATGGGCATGGCGGAAATCTCCGAAGTGCTGTGGCGCCGCTTCCTGCGCCACAACCCGGCGAACCCGCGCTGGCCCGACCGCGACCGATTCGTGCTGTCGAACGGGCACGGCTCGATGCTGCAATACGCGCTGCTGCACCTCACCGGCTACGACCTGCCGATCGAGGAGATCCGCAACTTCCGCCAGCTCCACTCCAAGACGCCGGGCCATCCGGAAGTGGGATACACGCCAGGCGTGGAGACGACGACAGGCCCGCTGGGCCAGGGCCTCGCGAACGCGGTCGGCTTCGCCATCGCCGAGAAGCTCCTCGCCGCGGAATTCAATCGCGACGGCCACACCATCGTCGACCACCACACGTACGTCTTCGTGGGCGACGGCTGCCTCATGGAAGGCATCTCGCATGAGGCGTGCTCGCTCGCCGGCGTGCTCGGGCTGAACAAGCTGATCGCCCTGTACGACGACAACGGCATCTCTATTGACGGCGAAGTACGCGGGTGGTTCCGGGACGACACGCCGATGCGCTTCCGCGCGTACGGCTGGAACGTGATCGCCGATGTCGACGGCCACGACACCGCCGCCATCGCGCGTGCGATCGAGCAGGCGCGCGCCGAGACCGCGAAACCCACGCTCATCTGCTGCAAGACGATCATCGGCAAGGGCTCGCCCAACAAGGCGGGAACCGAAGGCGTGCACGGCGCGGCGCTGGGCGACAAGGAAGTCGCGGCCACTCGTGAAGCGATCGGCTGGAAATCCGCCCCGTTCGAGATTCCCGAGGCGATCTACCGCGCATGGGATGCGCGTCCGCGCGGCGCGCAAATCGAAAGCGAGTGGCAGAAGCGCTTCGACGCATTCGAGCGCGCGCAGCCGCAGGCCGCGGCGGAGTTCAAGCGGCGCATCGCGGGCGAGCTGCCGTCGAACTGGAACGAGGTCGTCACGGGAATGATCCAGCGCGCGAACGACAAGGCGGAGACGGTCGCCAGCCGCAAGGCCTCGCAGATCGCGCTCGAGGCCATCGCGCCGAAGCTCCCCGGGCTCATCGGCGGCTCGGCGGACCTCACCGGCTCGAACCTCACAAACTGGTCGGGCACGAAGGCGATGACCGCCACGCAAGCCGGCAACTACATCTACTTCGGCGTGCGCGAGTTCGCGATGGCGGCCATCGGCAACGGGCTCGCGTTGCACGGCGGCTTCATTCCGTACTCGGGCACGTTCCTCACCTTCTCGGACTACTCGCGTAACGCGCTGCGCATGGCGGCCCTCATGCGCGCGCGCAACATCTTCGTCTTCACGCACGACTCGATCGGCCTGGGCGAGGACGGACCCACGCACCAGTCGATCGAGCAGGTGGCGAGCCTGCGCCTCATCCCGCAGATGGATCTTTGGCGGCCGTGCGACACGGTCGAGACCATGGTGGCGTGGGCGTGCGCGATCGAGCGCAAGGACGGCCCCACGTCGCTGGCGCTCTCGCGCCAGAACCTGCCGTTCGTGCAGCGCGCGCCGCAGGCCATCGACGCCATTCGCCGTGGCGGCTACGTGATCTCCGAGGCCGCCAACGCGCGCGCCGCGATCATCGCCACCGGCTCGGAAGTCTCCATCGCGCTCGCCGCGCAGAAGACGCTCGCGGCCGAAGGCATTCCGGTGCGCGTGGTCTCCATGCCCTGCACCAGCGTCTTCGACCGGCAGGAAGCGTCGTGGCGCGACTCCGTCCTGCCCAAGGGCATGCCGCGTGCCGCCATCGAAGCCGGCGTGCGCGATTACTGGTTCAAGTACGTCGGGCTCGATGGGGCCATCGTCGGCATCGACCGGTTCGGCGAATCCGCGCCCGCCGCGGACGTCTACAAGTTCCTGGGCGTCGATGCGGCGCATCTCGTCGCGGCCGTGAAGGCCATTGTCTAGGGTCTCCGCCGACATCTCGGTGCGCCCGGCCACGGCCGAGGACGCGGGCGCCATCGCGCGCGTGCACCGCGAAAGCTGGCGCACGAGCTACACGGGGATCCTGCCGCTCGAGCTGATCGAGCGCGAGGCGAGCCGCAAGAGCGAGATCGTCTGGCGTCATCGCCTGGAGGCGGCGCGGAGCGTGAGCGGCCAGGTGTGGATCGCGGAGCTGCCTCGCGAGGGCATCGTGGGCTTCGCTTCCTGCGGCGATGCGCGCACCGCGATCGAAGGACTCGACGCGGAGATCTACGCGCTGTACGTGGTGCAACCCCGGCAGCGGCAGGGCGTGGGGCGCGAGCTCATGCGCGCCTGCGCGAAGCATTTCGTGCGGCAGGGGCTCTTCGGGATGTACCTCTGGGTGCTGCGCGCCAACCGCGCGCGCCTCTTCTACGAGGCCATGGGCGGAGACGAAGTCGGCACCCGCCAGGAGCGCCTCGGCCTGCACCGCTACGACGAGATCGCCTACGGCTGGCACGATCTCACCCCGCTGGTGTCGTAAAATCGTAGTCTTTCCCCCAGCAATCTTCTCCTTCCGGAGCTCGTTTCCATGACCGTCCGCGTCGCCATCAATGGCTACGGCCGCATCGGCCGCAACATCCTTCGTGCCCATTACGAAGACGACAAGTCGCACGACCTGCAGGTCGTCGCGATCAACGACCTGGGCCCGCCCGAGACCAACGCGCATCTCACGCGCTACGACACCGCGCACGGAAAATTTCCGGGCAAGGTCGAGGTGCAGGGCGACGAGATGATCGTGAACGGCGACCGCATCAAGGTCGTGGCGCAGCGCGATCCCGCGCAGCTGCCGTGGAAGGACCTCGGCGTGGACATCGTCCTCGAGTGCACCGGCTTCTTCACCACGAAGGAGAAGGCTTCCGCGCACCTCAAGGGCGGTGCCAAGAAGGTGATCATCTCGGCGCCCGGCGGCAAGGACGTCGACGCGACCATCGTTTACGGCGTGAATCACCAGACTCTCAAGGCGTCGCAAACCGTCATCTCGAATGCATCGTGCACCACCAACTGCCTGGCGCCCCTGGTCAAGCCGCTGCACGACGCCATCGGCCTCACCAACGGCCTGATGACCACGATCCACTCGTACACGAACGACCAGGTGCTCACGGACGTCTATCACGAGGACCTGCGCCGCGCCCGCGCCGCCGCGTACAACATGATCCCGGCAAAGACGGGGGCAGCGGCCGCGGTGGGGCTGGTCCTGCCGGAGCTCAACGGCAAGCTCGACGGCTACGCCATCCGCGTGCCCACCATCAACGTGTCGATCGTGGATCTCTCGTTCATCGCCGCGCGCGACACGACGGTGGACGAGGTGAACTCGATCATGAAGAAGGTGAGCGAGGAAGGTGCGCTCAAGGGCATCCTCGGCTACAACACCGCGCCCCTCGTGTCCTCGGACTTCAACCACGACAAGCGCTCGTCGATCTTCGATGCAACGCTCACCAAGGTGTCCGGCAGGCTCGTGAAGGTTTCGAGCTGGTACGACAACGAGTGGGGCTTCTCCAACCGCATGCTGGACGTGTCGATGGCCTGGATGGCCGCGAAGTAATGGCGATCCGCAAGATGTCGGAGGTGGACCTGCGCGGCAAGCGGGTCTTCATCCGCGCGGACCTGAACGTCCCGCAGGACGACAACGGCGCCATCACCGACGACACGCGCATCAAGGCATCGCTCGAAGGCATCCGCCAGGCGCTCGACCAGGGTGCGGCCGTGATGGTCACCTCGCACCTCGGGCGCCCGAAGGAAGGCGAGTTCTCGGAAGCGGATTCACTGGCACCTGTGGCCAGGCGCCTGGGCGAGCTGCTCGGACGCGACGTGCCGCTGAAACGCGACTGGCTCGAAGGTGTGGACGTGAAGCCGGGCCAGGTCGTGCTGCTCGAGAACTGCCGCTTCAACAAGGGCGAGAAGAAGAACGACGAATCGCTCTCGCGCAAAATGGCCGCGCTCTGCGACGTGTACGTGAACGACGCATTCGGCACGGCGCACCGCGCGGAAGCCACCACGCACGGCATCGCGCGCTTCGCACCCGTCGCCTGCGCGGGTCCGCTGCTCGCCGCGGAGCTGGACGCGCTCGGTCGCGCCCTCGCCGATCCGGCGCGGCCCCTCGCGGCCATCGTCGCGGGATCGAAGGTCTCGACCAAGCTCACGATCCTGAAGTCGCTCGCGGAGAAGGTGGACCAGCTCATCGTGGGCGGCGGCATCGCGAACACGTTCATGGCGGCGGTGGGCCTTCCCATCGGCAAGTCGCTCGCCGAGCCGGATCTCGCGAACGAGGCGAAAGAGATCATGAAGATGATGCAGGCGCGAGGGGCCGCGGTTCCGATCCCCGAGGATGTCGTTGTCGGCGAATCCTTCGCGGCGGACACGAAAGCCACCGTCAAGGCCGCGCGCGACGTGGGCGCCAACGACATGATCCTGGACATCGGTCCCGCGACCGCGAAGCAGTATGCCGGCCTGCTCGCGAAGGCGGGGACCATCGTCTGGAACGGCCCGGTCGGCGTGTTCGAGTTCGGCGCGTTCGAAAACGGCACACGCTCGCTCGCGCAGGCCATCGCGCAATCGCAGGGATTCTCGATCGCCGGAGGCGGAGACACGCTCGCCGCCATCTCCAAGTACGGGGTCGGCGATCGCATCGGATACATTTCCACGGGTGGCGGAGCCTTCCTGGAGTTCCTCGAGGGCAAGAAGCTGCCCGCGGTCGAGGTGCTCGAGAGCCGCGCCACCGGCTGAACCCGGAGGCATGATGCGCAGCACCAAGATCGTCGCGACGCTCGGACCCGCTTCGAGCGATCCCGCGGTCCTCGAGCGGATGTTCCTCGCGGGCGTGGACGTCGTGCGCCTGAATTTCTCCCACGGCACCGCCGAGGACCACATGAAGCGCGCGGAGACGGTGCGCGAGGTCTGCCGCAAGGTAGACCGTGCCGTGGGCATCATGGCCGACCTGCAGGGACCCAAGATCCGCGTCGGCAAGTTCCGCGAGGGCAAGGTCACGCTGAAGCCCGGCGATGCGTTCTGCCTCGACGCGGCGCTCACCGAGCCGGGCGACGCCACGCGCGTCGGCCTCGACTACAAGGAGCTGCCCCGGGACGTGAAGGCGGGCGACGTGCTGCTGCTGGACGACGGCAAGATCGTGCTCGAGGTCGGGCGCGTCGCGGGCGCCGAGATCCACACCACCACGCGCCACGGCGGCACGCTCTCGAACAACAAGGGGATCAACCGCCAGGGCGGCGGGCTCACCGCGCCGGCGCTCACGCCGAAGGACATCGACGACATCCGCTGGGCGGCGAAGATGAACGTGGATTACGTGGCCGTGTCGTTTCCCAAGAGCGGGGCGGACATGTACATGGCGCGCGAGCTGCTGCGCGCGGCCGGCGGGCACGCGATGCTCATCGCGAAGATCGAGCGCGCGGAGGCGATTCCGGCGCTGGAAGACATCATGCACGCGTGCGACGGCATCATGGTCGCGCGCGGCGACCTCGCCGTGGAGGTGGGAGATGCCACGGTGCCCGCGCTGCAGAAACGCATGATTCGCCAGGCGCGCGAGCTGAACAAGATCACCATCACCGCCACGCAGATGATGGAGTCGATGATCTCGAGCCCGGTGCCCACGCGCGCGGAGGTCTCGGACGTGGCCAACGCGGTGCTCGACGGGACCGACGCGGTGATGCTCTCGGCCGAGTCGGCCTCGGGCCAGTATCCGGTCGAGACGATCGCAGCCATGAACCGCATCTGCATCGAGGCCGAGCGCACGCAGGCGGTGAACCTCGACGGCGATTTCCTGAACCGCGTCTTCCAGCGCGTCGACCAGTCCATCGCCATGGCGGCCATCTTCACCGCCTACCACCTCAAGGTGAAGGCGATCGCCTCGCTCACCGAGTCGGGCTCCACCGCGTTGTGGATGTCGCGCTTGAATTGCGGCGTGCCGATCTATGCCCTCACCGCGCAGACCACGACGCGCTACCGCACCACGCTTTTCCGGGACGTCTATCCCCTGATCGTGAAGTACGTGGGCGAGAACCGCGAGGAGCTGCTGGCGGAGGCCGAGGCGGTGCTCGTGCGCCACGGCGTGGTGAAGGAGGGCGACCTCATCGTGCTCACTATCGGCGAGCCGATCGGCAAAGCCGGCGGCACCAACACGATGAAGATCGTGAAGGTGGGCGAGCACCGCGCCTAGGCGCGCCCCGGGCCGGGCCCGGGGAGGTGTGACGCATTTCCTTGCCTCGCCCCACGGGAACGGGCACCTTGTGGGCCATGGGCCGGCTCTCCACCTCGATCCTTGCCGTCGCGGCATGCGCCGCGGCCGGGGCCGTGCTGTGGTCGCAGCGGCCCGCCCAGCCTCCCGCCGTGCCCATCGAGTCCGTCCTTGCCCACGCCCGGCCCATGAGCGCCGATCCGGGCCTCCAGCTCTCACCCCGTTTCTCCCCCGATGCACGCCTCGTGGCCTTCGCGCTCGCCGAGGGCGACGACTCGCGCATCGTCGTGCAGGCGACGGACGGCTCGTCGCGCCGCTTCATCGGCGCGGAGGAAGGCGTGCGCGTCTCGCCCGTGTTCCTCCCGGACGGTCGGCGCATCGCCTTCTGGCAGGCCGCCCCCGAGGGCTGCGGCATCTTCGAGCGCGACCTCGATTCCGGCTCGGAGCGGCGCCTGCTGGACTGCACGATGCTGCCGCGCGTGCGCTTCGACATCTCGGGCGACGGCCGCGCGCTCGTCTTCACCGGCAGCCCCAGTGCCGATGCGCGCGCCGGGCTCTGGCTCCTGCCGCTGGACGGCGGGGAGCCGCGACCGCTCACCAATCCTCCGGAGGGCGCGGGCGACGACCTGCATCCGCGCTTCAGCTCCGATGGCCGCACGGTCGCGTTCTTCCGCGGGCCGGAGGGGCTGCGCCAGCCCTGGATCGTGTCCGTCGACGAGCCGGCGCAGGCGCACGCCGCCGGACGCGAGTGCGGACGCTGCTACGGGCTCGCGTGGATGGGCAAGGAGTTGCTCGTGGCCGGCGATTGGTACGGGCAGCCCGGATTGCGAGCCGTGGATTCGCGCGCCGGCAGCTCGCGCGTGGTCGGTGGCGAGGGCGCCCGCTTCCCGGACGTGAGCTCCCGCGGGGACGTCGTATACGAGCGCGCCCGCGGCGCCGAAGCGTCCGGAGCGCCCTCCTCGAAGGCGCGCATCGAGACCGCGGCCAACAGGGTGCGCGCGGACGAAGGCGTGGCACAGATCGACCTGGTGCTCGCGAGGCGCTAGCGTCGTCCCCAGCGGTGGGCGAATGCGTGTCCTGGCCGCGAGGCAGGAGGCCCGCGATCGACTTGATGATCGCGCGGTAAAATTGCGGTTTCCCCCCGTAACTTCGACCTCCCCGAGGAACGCATGGACACCAAGCTGATGACCGAGACCGCCCGCGCCATGGTCGCGCCGGGCAAGGGCCTGCTCGCCGCCGACGAGAGCGCGGGCACTTGCAAGAAGCGCTTCGATTCCGTGAGCGTCGAGTGCAACGAGGAGAACCGCCGCGCCTACCGCGAGCTCCTGTTCACCACGCCCGGCATCTCCGAGTTCGTGAGCGGCGTGATCCTGTTCGACGAGACGATCCGCCAGAAGACGAAGGACGGCGTGAACTTCGCGGAGTACATGAAGAAGAACGGCATCATCCCCGGCATCAAGGTGGACGCGGGCGCGCACGACATGGCGCTGCATCCCGGCGAGAAGGTCACCGAAGGCCTCGACAAGCTCTCCGAGCGCATGGCCGAGTACTTCAAGCAGGGCGCACGCTTCGCCAAGTGGCGGGCGGTCATCACCATCGGCGAGGGCATTCCCACGCAAGCGTGCCTCGATGCGAACGCGCACGCGCTCGCGCGCTACTCGGCGATCTGCCAGGAGAACTCCATCGTCCCGATCGTGGAGCCCGAGGTGCTGCTCGACGGCAACCACAGCGCGGAGACGAGCGAGCAGGTCCACCTGCGCACGCTGGAGACGCTCTTCACGGAGCTTGCCCGCCAGGACGTGATCCTCGAGAACGTGATCCTCAAGGCCTCGATGTGCGTTTCCGGAAAGGAGAACGCCAAGCAGGCAGGCGTGCAGGAAGTCGCGGAGCGCACCCTGCGCGTGCTGAAGCGCACCGTGCCGGCCGCGCTGCCCGGTGTCGTGTTCCTCTCCGGCGGACAAACCGATGAAAACGCGACCGCGCACCTCGATGCGATGAACCGCATGGGCCCGAACCCGTGGCCCCTCACGTTCAGCTACAGCCGCGCCCTGCAAGCCGTGGCGCTCAACACGTGGCGTGGACAAGCGGGCAACGTGGCCGCCGCGCAGAAGGCGTTCGGCCATCGCGCGCGCATGAACAGCATGGCCGCGAAGGGGCAGTGGAAGAAGGACCTCGAGAAGCAGCTCGCGGCCGCCTGACGTTGAAGCCGCTCTACGAGTCGTCGATCGCGAGCCTGCCGCTCCTCGGGCGCGGCAAGGTTCGCGACATCTACGCCGTCGGTGAGAACAAGCTGCTCATCGTCACCACCGATCGCCTGTCGGCCTACGACGTGATCCTGCCTACGCCGGTGCCGGAAAAAGGGCGCGTGCTCACCGAGCTCGCGAACTTCTGGTTCAAGCGGCTGGAATCGATCGTGCCGAACCACCTCACCGGGATCGATCCGGAAACGGTGGTGAAGGCCGAAGAACGCGAGCAGGTGCGCGGGCGCTCCATCGTCGTGAGGCGCTTCACGCCGCTGCCGATCGAGGCGGTGGTGCGCGGCTACCTCGAGGGTTCGGGCTGGCAGGAATACCAGAAGTCGCGCTCGGTCTGCGGCATCCCGCTGCCCGAAGGCCTGCAGCGCGCCTCGAAATTGCCGGAGCCCATCTTCACGCCGGCCACGAAGGCGGAGGCCGGCACGCACGACGAGAACATCTCGTTCGAGCAGATGGCGAAGACCGTCGGCGAGGCGCGTGCGCGCGAGGTGCGCGACACCGCAATCGAGCTCTACAAGGCCGCCGCGGAGTACGCCTTGCAGCGCGGCATCATCATCGCGGACACCAAGTTCGAGTTCGGCACCGACGCCAACGGCAAGCTCTACCTCATCGACGAGGCGCTCACGCCGGATTCCTCGCGCTTCTGGCCGCAGGACACCTACGCGGTCGGCAAGAGCCCCGAGAGCTTCGACAAGCAGTACGTGCGCAACTGGCTGGACGCCATCGGCTTCCAGCGCAAGCCGCCGGCGCCGCCCATGCCGGAGGAGGTGGCGCGCCGCACGAGCGAAAAGTACCAGGAGGCGTTGAAACGCCTCGCGGCGTGAAGCCCGGCCATCGTGGACTTCTTCGCCTTCGACTGGGTCACCGACGCGGAAATCTGGCTCTCGCTCCTCACGCTGATCGCCCTCGAGATCGTGCTGGGCATCGACAACCTGGTGTTCATCTCGATCCTGTCGGGCCGCGTGCCGGCGGCAAAGCAGAAGGCCACGCGCCGCCTGGGCCTTTCGCTCGCGCTCGTGACCCGGCTCATCCTGCTGGCGACCATCGCGTGGATCGTGTCCCTTACCGAGCCCTTCATCGAGGTGCTGGGGTTCGAGCTTTCGTGGCGCGATGTCATCCTCCTGGCCGGAGGCCTGTTCCTGCTCTACAAGGCCACGCACGAGATCCACAACGAGGCCGCGGGTGAGGAAGACGAGAAGAAGCCGCTGAATCGCGGCACGAGCATGGCGATGGTGGTCGCGCAGATCGCCATCATCGACATCGTGTTCTCGCTCGATTCGGTGATCACGGCGGTCGGCATGGCCGATCACCTTTGGGTCATGGTGGTGGCCGTCATCGCCGCGATGGTCCTCATGCTGGTGGCCTCCGAGCCGCTCGCCGCCTTCGTGCAAGCGAATCCGACGGTGAAGATGCTGGCGCTCTCGTTCCTGATGCTCATCGGCGTGGTGCTCGTGGCCGACGGCCTGCACTTCCACATCCCGAAGGGCTACATCTACTTCTCGCTCGCATTCTCCGTCGCGGTCGAGTTCCTCAACCATCGTGCGCGCGCCAGACGCAAGCGCGCACGCGCCTCGAAGGTCGCCGCATGACCTCTCGCCTCGATCCCGGCACGCTCACGCGCGAGCTGCTCGCGTTCAACACGATCAACCCGCCGGGCATGGAGCGCGCCTGCGCACGCCACCTGGGCGGGCTGCTCGAGCAGGCGGGCTTCTCCGTCGACTACCACGAGTTCGCCGAGGCACGCACCAGCCTCATCGCGCGCATCGGGGGAAGCGAGGCGAGGCCGCCCATCTGCTTCACCGGGCACATCGACATCGTGCCGCTCGGCGCGAAGCCGTGGTCGCACGACCCGTTCGCGGGCGAGACCGACGGCGATCGCCTCTATGGGCGCGGTTCCACGGACATGAAGAGCGGCATCGCGGCGTTCATGGTCGCGGCCCTCGATCTCGCGAAGGACCTGGCGCGCGGCCCGGGCCTGTGCCTGGTGATCACGGCCGGCGAAGAGATCGGCTGCGAGGGCGCCAGGTACCTGGCGGACCACGAGCTGCTCGGACGCGCGGGCGCCATCGTCGTCGCCGAGCCGACGGGCAACTATCCGTTCGTGGGCCACAAGGGGCTCGCGTGGTTCGAGGTGGAAACCTTCGGCGTCACGGCGCACGGCTCCATGCCGGACGTGGGCGACAACGCGATCGTGAAGATGGCGCGCGTGATCGGCGACCTGGACCACTTCCATTTCCCGGTGGATTCGCATCCGGTGATGGGCAAGCCCACGATCAACGTGGGCACCATCCGCGGGGGGCTCAACACGAACTCGGTGCCCGACGAGGCCCGCATCACGCTCGACACCCGCACGGTGCCGGGCATCGAGCACGGGCACCTGTGCAAGTCGCTGCAGTCGCTGCTCGCGCCGCGCGGCGCCAGGGTGCGCCAGATCGTCGACACGCCCTCGCTCTACACGGAGCCGCAGCAGGAATGGGTGCAGCGCGTGTTCGAAGCATGCACGCCCTACCTCGACGCGCCTCCGACGCCGAAGACGATCACCTTCTCCACGGATGGCGCGCATTTGAAGCGCGGCTTCGGCGGCCCACCCGCGGTGATCCTGGGACCCGGGGAGCCCACGCTCGCGCACCAGACCGACGAGTGGTGCTCGATGAATCGCATCGGGCAATCGACCGAGCTCTTCCGCAAGCTCATGCAGGACTGGCAGGCGTGACCGGGGCCCCGGCCCTCGCCGGGGCGACGATCACACCGAAAGCGCGACCTTCGCGGCGAGCGCGACCAGCACCACCGCGAAGATCCTGCGCAGCGTATTGCCCTTGAGGCGATGCGCCGTGCGCGCACCCCAGCGCGCGGTGATCATGCTCATGGAGGAGATGCCGACCACCGCGGGCAGGTAGACGAATCCCAGGCTCCACGCGGGCATGTCCGGCGCGTTCCATCCGGCGGCGATGTAGCCGAGCGTGCCGATGATCGCGATCGGGAAGCCGAGCGCGGCCACCGTTCCGATCGCGCGATGCATCGACTGGTTGCACCACGTCATGAAGGGAACGCCCACCACCGCGCCGCCGCCGCCGAAGAGCCCCGCGATCACGCCCATGAACACGCCGAACGTCGCGAGACCGTTGCGCCCCGGGAGCTCGCGCGAGGGCTTCGGCTTCAGGTTCAGCAGCCACTGGAACGTGACGAATACGGTGAACGCGAGGTAGAAGTATTTGAGCAGCGCGGTGCTCGAGGCGCGCGCGATCAGCACGCCGCCCATCACACCGACGACGAGGCCGGGCGTGATGTTCCTCACGACATGCCAATCGACCGCGCCATGCTTGTCGTGCGTGCGGAAGCTCGCGATCGAGCTCAGCACGATGCAGGCCATCGAGGAGCCCAGCGCCAGGTGCATCACGTAGGCCGGCGGGAACGCGTGGGCGGTGTAGAGGATCGCCAGCGACGAGACGATGACGATGCCTCCGCCGATACCGAGGAGCCCCGAGAGGAAACCGACCACGAGCCCGATGCCGAAGTAGGCAGCGAGCTCAGCCATCCAGCTTCTTCAGGATGAAATTCCACTCGCGCTCGGTGACCGGCGTGATCGAGAGGCGATTGCCGCGCTTGAGCACGACCATGTCGGCGAGCTCGGTGTAGGTGCGCAGCTCGTCCAGCGGCATGACGCGCGTCTTCTTCACGAGCTTCACGTCCACCAGCGACCAGCGCGGCTCGTCGGGCTTCGACTTCGGATCGTAGTACTCGCTCTTGCGATCGAACTGCGAGGCGTCCGGATAGGGCTTGCTCGAGACCTTCGCGATGCCGGCGATGCCCGGCACCTCGCAGCTCGAGTGGTAGAAGAGCACGCCGTCGCCGATGCGCATGTGATCGCGCATGTAGTTGCGCGCCTGGTAATTGCGCACGCCGAACCACGCGGTGGTCTTCTTCGGCGCCTTGACGAGGTCGTCGATCGAGAACTCGTCGGGCTCGGATTTCATCAGCCAGTAGGCCATAAAAATAATTGGGGTCGTACCCCAATTAAGTTAATTGCGCTCGCGGCGCCGACATTCGTCGAATTAACTTGATTGGGGTACGACCCCATGAATTTGCGGATTTGCTCCGGTGTTCGTCCAGGCCGCAACCTGAACCCAAGGGTTCAAGGCGGTCACCCACCGAGCGCCGCAGGTAAGTCCGACGTGGGACTCGCACAATAGCGCCCTGACGCGAGCGTCCATGGCTAACACTTATCGGTTCAAAGATGTAAGCCCGGACGAACACCGCAGCAAACCCTAGAAGAGATTCTCCTGGTCCGCGGCCAACGCCGCTTCGAGGGCTTCCTGCATCACCACTATTCTACGCCGAATCGCGCTCGCGTCCTGCGATGCGGCCACGTTCGACTTGCCGGGATTCGACAGGAATTCGTGCGCGATGTTCAACGCCGCCATCAACGCGATGCGCTCGTTGCCGACGACCTTTCCGGTATCGCGTATTTCCTTCATCTTGCGATTCACGTAGTCGACGGACGCGAGCAGCGAGGGCTCCTCGCCCTCCCTGCACGAGACGCGGAACTCCCGTCCCATGAGGTTGATCGCGACCCCGCCCTTGACCTCGCGGCGCTCCTCGGCGCTCACGACTCGGTCTCCGGGATCTGCTTCAACAACGCCTCGATGCGCGTGCGCGCCGCATTGAGCTTTTCATTCAGGCGCGAGTTCTCGTCGGTGCGCGAGGCGAGCTGCTGGCGCAGGTCGCGATTCTCCTCGCGCAGGACCTTCAGGCGCTGCACGACCTGGGCGAGCTTCTCCTCGAGCGCCGAAAGTTCCGATTCCATCTTTCAACCCTATCGGAAAATGCGAGTGGCGTCAAAGTGTAAGCCACGCTTTTGAAAGTCATTTCGACCTGCTTTGTGCGGAAAATCACAGGGACTCGCGTATCATGTCGTCGCGATGGAGCACGGGAAGCCGGTGGAACGCCGGCGCTGCCCCCGCAACGGTAAGCGAACCCGCTTCGCGAGCCCGGAGACCGGACCATCGCGTGTCATCCCGGATGCTGCTGCCGCAGCAGTAGGCCGGGACCCAATCACCCTATCGGCCTGCGGGGACGCTCGCCGTGGAAAGGACGCGATGAACAAGCTGCCGCTCGCGGGGCTCCTCGGCCTCGCCGCGCTCGGCGCGAAAGCGCAGGGCGTACCGTTGAAGACATTCTCGTTCGCCGAGCCGATCGTCGTCACCGCGACGCGCGAGCTGGCACCCCTCACGCCTACGCTGCGCGACACCATCGTGATCACGCGCGAGGAGCTCGAGGATTCCGGCGCATTGTCGCTGCCCGAAGTCCTGCAACGCCTGGGCAACGTCGAGCTGCGCTCGAACGGCGGGGCGGGGCAACCGGTGGGCATCTTCGTGCGCGGCGCTTCGCCCACGCAGACGCTCGTGCTGATCGACGGCCTGCGCGCCGGCTCCGCCACCGCGGGGACCACGGCGCTGGAGCACATCCCGCTCGAGCTGGTCGAGCGCATCGAGATCGTGAAAGGCCCGATGTCCAGCCTCTACGGCTCGGACGCGATGGGCGGCGTGATCCAGGTCTTCACTCGCGGCCGCGACGTGCCGCACCTCTTCGGCTCCGCGGCCTACGGCTCGAACAACGACCGGCGCCTGTCGGCCGGCGTGTCGACCATCGACGGCAACGCATCGGCGTCGCTCTCGTTCGGCGCACGCAAGGTCGATCCGCCGAGCGCGACCAACGCGCTCGCGGGCTTCTTCTTCTCCTCCGATCGCGACCCGTACGAGAACGCATTCGTGAACGCGCGCGCCGCTTACAAGCTCTTCACCGGCGAGACCGTCGCGCTCGACGCATTCGCCACGCGCTCGACGACGCACTACGACGGCGGCAGCGGCAACCAGGACGACCGCAACAACGAGACGGTTGAAGGCGTGAAGCTCTCTTCCTCCAACAACTTCACGGGTGCGTGGTCGAGCAAGCTCGCGATCGGCACGGCACGCGACAAGCTCGTGTATCACGGCAGCTTCGAGGGCTTCTTCGAGACGCGCCAGGACCAGGCCTCGTGGATCCACGAGGTGAAGACGCAGGCCGGGTCCGTGGTCGCCGGCTACGAAGAGGTGCACCAGCAGGTGAAGCCCGCGACCACGACCGACGAGAGCGGCGCCGAATTCACCGAATACACACGCGACAAGCGGCGCACGCGCTCGATCTTCGCCTCGTACAACGAGGGCTGGCAGAACAATCGACTCGAGGCGAACGTGCGCCGCGACGACATCCAGGAGCTGGGCGGGCACAACACCGGAAGCGTGAGCTACGGCTACACGTGGTCGCCGATGCTGCGCTTCTCGCTCACCGGCGGACGCGGCTTCCGTGCCCCGACGTTCAACGACCTCTATGCTCCCGCGATCTTCGGCGGCAACCCCGCGCTCAAGCCGGAGCGCAGCAAGTCGAAGGAGATCACGCTCGCGGGGCAGCTCAAGCCGCTCGACTGGCGCCTCACCGCCTTCGACACCCGCTACGACGACCTCATCCTCTACGACGCCGACGTGAACCAGGTCGTGAACGTCGCGAGCGCGCGTGTGCGCGGCGTGGAGGCCGCGATCGAGCTGGCATGGCTCGGGCTCACGTGGCGCGGCAACGCGACGTTCCAGCGCCCGCGCGACGAGGTCACCGGAAAGCGCCTGCCTTCACGCGCGGAGCAGTTCGGCTCCCTCGACGTGAGCCGCGACTTCGCGGGCGCGTGGAACGCCGGAATCCATGTCACCGCCTCGGGGGCGCGCTACGATTCCGACGACGAGGATGCCGCCACCCGGCTCGCCGGCTATGCGGTGGTCGATGCACGCGTGCGCTATCGATGGCAGCCGCACGTCACGGTCGAGCTCTCGGCGACGAACCTGGCCGATCATCGCTATCAGGGCGCGCTGGGTTATGACGCGCCGCGCCGCGGCGTGATGCTCAACGTGCGCTTCGACGCGTTCTAGGTGCGGATGAAGTGGCCGTTCACGGCGAAGCTCGCGCCGAACTTCTGCTCGCGCGCATCGTCGGGCAGGAGCAGCCCGGGCGCCTCGGCCAGGAACGCATCCACCGCTTCCCAAGGCCCCGGCCCGTGGGCCGGCCTCACCGGGTGGCCGTTCACGATGGTGTCCTCGACCACCAGGTAGTCGCCGCGCCGCAGCCGGGGAACCCACGCCCGCAGCTCGCGCAGCACGTGATCGCGCGAGTGGTCCGAATCGAGGATGAGGAAGATCGGGCCGGGGTTCGCGCCCAGCAGCGCGAACGCCTGGTCCACCATCGCGGGCGCCGCGCTGTCGCCCACGAGGAAGCGGATGCGAGGATGCTCGCGCAGCTGGCGCGACTCCGAATCGATGTCGATCGAGACCACCAGGCCCTTGCTTGCGCGTGCGGCGAGCGTCTCGGCGAAGAAGAGCGCGGAGCCGCCGTGTCGCGTGCCCGTCTCGATCACGTGCTCGATGCCGCGCTCGAAGAGGATTTCCTGGTAATTCCAGATGTCGCTCGGCAGCTTGAGCGTGCGGATGCCATGCCACGTCATGCCCTTCCATACGTTGGTCTCGTGGAACCACTTCACGTATGCCTCGCCCGCGGGCGTCATGGCCTTGCTCATTTCACCCCCACCACTCGCATGTCGCGCGGCTCGCGCGCCTTGAATTGCGCGGGCTCCTGCCGCACGTCCCGCAGCCCCGCTTCCGCGAGGAGCTCGCGCAACGACTCGGGCGTATAGCCCCAGCGATGGATCATGAGCGGGTCCTTCCATTTGGGGTCGCCGTAGAAGACCCACATCGTGCGCTGGCCCGACTGGCCTTCACGCGCGGCTTCGACGGGGCTTTGCAGCAGGTCCTGCGCCGCGCTGAGGATGTTGGGGCACTCGACGATCATGCGGCCGCCCGGCTTGAGCACCCGGATCCACTCGCGCAGCACGTCGCGAATCTCCCAGCGCCAGAAATGCTCGACCACGTGGACGGAGAGGATCTCGTCGGCGCTCGCGTCCTCGAAAGGCGCGAGATCGTGCAGGTCGCAGATCACGTCGGGCTTCATGCCGGCGCGTGCCTCGACCACGTCCACGTTCACATAGCCCGCCAGGATCTTGTCGCCGCAGCCGAGGTTGAGCTTCAACGCCGGCGCCGAACTGTCTCCGCAGGCGGTGGCCCATTGCCGTCCGCACTCGAACCCCGAATGGCTGCGCGCGACGCGGCGCTGCGCTTCGCGCACCCGGCGCACCACGTCCTGCGGATCCTGAAGCGCCTGCATCACGCCCGCTTCCAGGCCGAGGCCGAGCGGCATGAGGTCCTCGAACGGGCGATAGGCCGGCACCGGATCGGCGACGACGAGGCGTCCTGCCCAGAGCGCCTCGAGCAGGCGATTGGGACTCTTCGCCATCTTGGGCCCGGAGTCCGTCACCGGAATCCACACCAGGTCGCATTGCTCGAGCACGCTCCAGGTCGTATCGAGCGACCACGCGGCCGCGCGCACTTTCAACCGATCCGGGAGGATGGCGGCGATGGCGCCCGCGAGCCGCTCCACCTCGGGCGAGCGCTCGGTGACCAGGGTGAATTCCACGGGCATGCGCTGGGCGAGGGCCTTCAGCTCGTCGGCCTTGTCGATCACGCTCACCAGGTTGCTCGGATGGCCGAACCACGCGATGCGCAGGGCGGGCAGCCTGGGCTCGAACCGGGGCGTTCCACGCGGGCCTTCGACAGGATCGGTGATCACGCGCGCATCGCGTCCCGTGTGCCGCTTGATGGAGGCGGCCAGCACCTCGGTGCTCGCGACCAGGTCGGTGGCGGCCTGGGCCATGCGCAGGAAATGCGGGCCATGCTGCGGGTGCTCGAAGTGATCGTCGCAGTAGTCGGCGATGACGCGCATGCCGCGCTCGCGCAGGTGGACGGCGAGGCGCTCGTTGGACTCGCTGAAGCTCTTGGCGAAGATGGCGACGTCGGCCTGGGCCTCGAGGGCCTCCCGCGGCGTCTCGCCGGGCTGCAGCGACATCACCTGGATCGAGTGCCCGCGGCGCGCGAGGTGCGTGGCCGGGATGAGGACGCGGTAGCGCGCGCTCGCGATGTCCGAGGTGGCGCCGGAGGGACCCTGCCTGAGGGGCGCGCCGGTCAGGAACAGGATGCGCATGGCTCATTTTACAGCCCGCCACGCGCGAGCCTTTACACTAGCGGGATCATGGTTCCCGACGCCGTCAACCTCGCCTCGGTGAAGCGCGCGCTCGTGGTGAAGCTGCGCCACCACGGCGACGTGCTTCTCTCGTCGCCCGTCTTCCAGGTGTTGCGCAACCGCGCGCCGCACATGGAGGTGGACGCGCTCGTCTACCAGGACACGCGCGAGATGCTGATGGGGCACCCGGCCATCTCGCAGATCCACGGCATCGACCGGCGCTGGAAGCGCGAGGGGATCGCCAACCAGCTGCGCTTCGAGAGCGCGCTCTTCCGCACCCTGCAGGAGCGCCGCTACCAGCTGATCGTGCACCTCACCGACCATTGGCGCGGCGCGTGGCTGGCACAGACGCTGCGCCCGCGCTGGTCCGTGGCACCGGCGCGCGACAGCCGTTTGTGGCGCTGGAGCTTCTCGCATCGTTACCCGCTGCCGCGCGGCCGTCCTCGCCACACGGTCGAGCTCGACCTGGACGCCCTGCGGCGCATCGGCGTGCAGCCGGGCGAAGTCGAGAAGCGGCTCGTGCTCCATCCGGGCGCCGAGGCGCAGGCTCGCGTGGACCAGCTGCTCGCGGCGGCGGGCCTGGGGCCGCGCATGTTCATCCACATCCATCCGACGTCGCGCTGGCTCTTCAAGACGTGGACGGAGGAGGCGAACGCGGAGCTCGTCCGCCGCCTCGTGCGCGACGGGCACTCGGTGGTCGTGACGGGCGCGCCCGATGCGCGCGAGAAGGCGATCGTGGCGCGAATCGTGGGCGACGCGCGCGCCCCGGTAACGGATTTCTCCGGCCAGCTCACGCTGCGGGAGCTGGCGGCGCTCGCCGGTCGTGCGCGGCTTTTCTTCGGCGTGGATTCGGCCCCGATGCACATCGCCGCGGCCATGGGCACGCCGGTGGTGGCACTCTTCGGCCCCAGCGGCGAGAAGCAATGGGGGCCGTGGCACGTGCCGCATCGCGTCGTCGCGAGCGACCATCCGTGCCGGCCCTGCGGCAACGACGGCTGCGGCGGCGGCAAGGTGAGCGAATGCCTCACCGAGCTCCCCGTGGACCGCGTGCACGCCGCCTTGAACGAGCTGCTCACGCGCGCATGAACGCGGCCTCGCTGCCGCGGCCGCCGGGTCTCGCGCCGCGCGTGGCGCTCGTGCGCAGCCGCTACGATCCCGCAGGCGGCGCGGAGCGCTTCGTGCAATCGGCGATCCGGTCGCTGCGCGCCGAGGGCGCCTCGCTCACCATCGTGACGCGCCACTGGCCGGACAACGACGGCTCCGCCATCGTGGTGGATCCCTTCCACGTGGGCAGCCTGTGGCGCGACTGGAGCTTTGCGCGCGGCGTGTGCGCGCAGCTGGCGGCGCGGCGCTTCGACCTCGTGCAGTCGCACGAGCGCATCGCGTGCTGCGACGTCTATCGCGCCGGCGACGGCGTGCACGCGCAATGGCTGGAGGAGCGCGCCCGCGTCCAGGGGCCGCTTGCACGGCTGGCCACGCGCGCCTCGCCGCATCATCGCTACGTGCTTGCGGCCGAGCGCGCGCTTTTCGCGAGCCAGCGCCTGCGGGCGGTCATCTGCAATTCCGAGATGGTCCGCGGGGAAATCGCGCGCCGCTTCGGCACGTCGCCGGACAAGCTGGTGCTGATTCGCAATTCGGTGGACGGCGCCACGTTCCATCCCGGGCTGCGCGCCGAGCTGCGCGGATCCGTACGCCAACAGCTGGACATTCCGGGGAACGCCTTCGTGGCCCTCCACGTGGGCTCCGGTTTCGCGCGAAAGGGCGTGCGTGCTTTCCTGGATTCCGTCGCCCGCGCCGTCTCCAGGCCCTGGGCAATCGTCGTGGGGCGTGACAAGCGCGCGAGCGCCTACATCGCGCAGGCAAGACATCTCGGCATCGGCGATCGCGTGCGCTTCATCGGATCGGCCTCCGATGTGCGGCCGTACTACGCGGCGGCCGACGCATTCGTGCTCGCCTCGCTGTACGACCCGCAGCCCAATGCCGCGCTGGAGGCCATGGCCTGCGCGCTGCCCGTGGTCACCTCGACGAAATGCGGCGCCGCGGAGCTGCTGGTGCATGGCGAGTCGGGATTCGTGCGCGATGCGCTCGACGCCGGCGCCATCGCCGCGGACCTGGACTCGCTGGAGGGCGCGAGCGGCCTCGAGATGGGCCGGCGCGCGCGCGCCGCGGTCGAGCCCTATACGCCCGAGCGAATGGCGCGCGAGTACCTGGCGCTCTACGAACGGCTGCTTCGCCGATAATGTCGGTATGACCGACGCGAAGCGGACCTCCGGGCGGCAGCTCTACGCGCGCCTGCTGCGCCATGTATGGCCCTATCGTGCGGCGCTTGCCGCGGGCGTGGTGGCGATGATCGTGGGCGGCCTCGCGGACGCGGCGCTGGTCAAGCTCACCGGCCCGCTGGTGAACGAGCTCTTCGTGCAGCACAACCGCCAGCTGGTCTTCCTGTTGCCGCTGGGGATCGTGGCGGTCTTCGTGGTGAGCGGCATCGCGAGCTTCACCGCCGGCTACAGCTCCGCCTGGGTGAGCCACAAGGTCATCCTGGACCTGCGCCGCGCGATGTTCGCAAAGGTGCTGCGCCTGCCGCCGGCCTATTTCGACACCACCGCCACCGCGATGCTGGTGACCAAGTTCACCAACGACGTGAACAACATCGCGGGGGCCTCCACCACGGTGCTCACCACCGTCGTGCGCGACAGCGTGACCATCGCGGCGCTCCTCGCGATCCTGCTGTGGTCCAACTGGCAGCTCACCATCATCGCGCTGGTGGTGATCCCGCCGATCGGCTTCGTGGTTCGCAAGTTCAGCCGGCGGCTGCGCACGATGAGCCGCGAGGGACAGCGCGCCATCGGCGGCGTGGCCGAGGTGCTCGACGAAGCCATCAGCAACCAGCGGGTGGTGCGCATCTTCGGCGGCCAGGATTACGAAAGCGCGCGCTTCGAGCAGGCCAGCCAGAAGATCCGCCGCTACAACATGAAGCACGCGGTAGCGGCGGCGGGCACGGTGCCGGTCACGCAGCTCATCGTGGCCTGCGCGATCGCCGCCATCATCTACTTCGCCGCGGTGCAATCGTTCTCCGGCACCACGGACGTGGGGCACTTCGTCGAGTTCATCGCGGCCACCGGCATGCTGCTGCAGCCGCTCAAGCGGCTCACCGGCGTGAACGAATACATCCAGAAGGGGCTCGCCGCCTGCGAGAGCGTGTTCGGGCTCGTGGACGAGAAGCCCGAGGACGATCGCGGCACCGTGAGCCTCGATCGTGCGCGCGGCGCGGTCCGTTTCGCCGGCGTGTCGCTCACCTACTCGGGCGCTTCGCGCGCGGCGCTGGACAACGTCTCGCTCGACATCCGGCCCGGCGAGACGGTGGCGCTGGTGGGTGCGTCGGGCAGCGGCAAGTCCAGCCTGATCCACCTCCTCGCCCGCTTCTATCATCCGGACGCCGGCGCCATCACGCTCGACGGCCACGACCTCGAGACGCTCACCCTCGAGAGCCTGCGCCGCCAGATCTCGCTCGTCTCGCAGAACGTGGTGCTCTTCAACGACACCATCGCCAACAACATCGCGTACGGCCGCGGCGATGCCGTCACGCGCGAGGCGATCGTCAGCGCGGCGCGCGCGGCCCACGCCATGGAATTCATCGACGGCCTGCCGCAGGGCCTCGACACGGAGATCGGCGAGAACGGCGCGCGGCTCTCGGGCGGGCAGCGCCAGCGTGTCGCCATCGCGCGGGCGATCCTCAAGGACGCGCCCATCCTGCTGCTCGACGAGGCCACCTCCGCGCTCGACACCGAGAGCGAGCGGGTGGTGCAGGCCGCGCTCGAGACGCTGATGCGTGGGCGCACCACCATCGTGATCGCGCACCGGTTGTCCACCGTCGAGAAGGCCGATCGCATCGTGGTCATGTCGCAGGGGCGCATCGTGGAGGTGGGCACGCACCGCGAGCTTCTCGACCGGGCGGGCGTGTACGCCGGCCTGCACCGCCTGCAATTCGCGACGGCATGAGGATCCTCCACACGGAGTCCTCGCTCGGATGGGGCGGGCAGGAGATTCGCGTGCTCACGGAAGCGCGAGGCGTCGCACGGCGCGGCCATCACGTGGCGATCGGCGCGCCGCCGGAATCGCGCATCTATTCGGCGGCACCGGACTATGGCGTGGAGCGCGTCGCGCTGCCGATCGCGCGCAAGTCCCTCCGCGGGCTCACCGCGCTTCGCTGGCATCTTGCCGCCACGCCGTACGACGTTGTCAATACGCATAGCTCGACCGACAGCTGGCTTGCCGCCGTGGCGCGCCGCACGCTCGGCGGGCGCGGTGCCATC
>Ga0070658_10000998_pt1 | contig 24272 bp, 24 predicted proteins | sample KBSC13metaG_FD_64664 | JGI IMG/M metagenome (GOLD analysis project Ga0070658, IMG submission 64664) | Corn rhizosphere microbial communities from Kellogg Biological Station, Michigan, USA - KBS C1-3 metaG | ecosystem: Host-associated > Plants > Roots > Rhizosphere > Soil ...
AGGTGCAGATCGGCAGCGCTTCCGCCGTCTGGCTCGGCCCGACCGTGACGACGCTGCGGCTCGCCGGCGCGGTCGGGCTCACCGTCGGAGTCGGTGCCGGAGTGGCTGACGGCGACGGCGTGCTGGGTGAAGCGCTCGTGCAGGCGGTGGCCAGCAGCAGGACGGCGAGGGCGCGGCGCACGGCGCGACGCTAGTCGCGCTCGACGATCGAGACCACGGACACGACGCTCGGGTGCGGCGGGGTCGAGCCTGGCCCGAAGCGGACGGGCGGCGTGATGTCGGAGAGCGGCCCGCAGTGCTGTCCCGCCCAGGTGACCGTCGCCTCGACGACGCGGTGCTGGTCGCGGGCGGCGTACCACTCGCGGTCACCCTTGCGGGCCCGGACCCGCGTGCGGACCCCGCGGAGCACGATGCGCGCGACGGGGTCGACGAGGGCGGCGAACCACGGCGTTGCAGGGGTCAGCGCGAGCAGCCGGCCGAGAGGGGTCCGGCCGCCCACGGCGTAGGTCAGCGACAGCGGCCCGGCGTCGACGCTCGTCCCGGCACACAGGACGGGGACGACCCGCACCTCGTCGAACCAGTAGGTCGAGGCGACGAAGTCGGCGATCTCCTGCGTCGGCGCCAGCAGGGTCCGGTGCCCGGTGGCGTCCTCGGTCATGACGTCGGCGAAGGCCCCGAACGCCGAGCTGCGCCACTGCCCCACGACGACCCGGCGCCCGCTCGTCGTCCCGATCCCGGTGATGGTCCCGGAGAAGCGGTGCCGCACTGCTCCGACGCTAACGTCTGTCTGTGATCGCCGCAGATCGGGCGCTCCTCGCCAAGGAGGTGCGCAGCCTCGTCGACCGACTGCGGCTCTGGACCCCCCAGCGCTGGGCCGCCGTGGCCGAGCCCTGGGGCACCCGGGCGGACCTCGGCCGGCACCTCGCGTCCTGGCTCGCGGACGCGAGCGCGCACGTCGAGGGCACCGGGCTGCACGACCTCCCGGTGCTGCGGCCGGACCTGCTCGTGGCGGACCAGCTGGCAGTGACGGGCGACGACCTGGTCCGTGCGGATCCGCCCGAGGACCTCTGCGCCGACGCGGTCGCGCACCTGCTGGCGCACCGGTTCGACCTGCTCGGCGAGGACGTGCCGGCGAGCCTCGGCGGCTGGGACACGCTGTCCTACGGCCGGACGGTCTGCGCCCGCACCTAGCCCCAGCACACCCCCCGAAAACACGATGTCCCCAGCACCAGGGTGCTGGGGACATCGCGAAGGGGGGTCAGCTGAGGCGTTCGATGACCATCGCCATGCCCATGCCGCCGCCGACGCACATCGACTCGACGCCGAACGTCTTGTCATAGGTCTGCAGGTTGTTGATGAGCGTGCCGGTGATGCGGGCACCCGTCATGCCGAACGGGTGACCGACGGCGATCGCGCCGCCGCTGACGTTGAGCTTGTCCATGTCGATGCCGACCTCGCGCTGGCTGGACAGGACCTGAGCGGCGAACGCCTCGTTGATCTCGTACAGGTCGATGTCGTCGACCGTCTTGCCGGCCAGAGCCAGCACCTTCTTGATGGCCTCGGCCGGGCCGTGGCCCATGACCTCGGGCGAGAGGCCCGTGACGGCGGTCGCGACGATGCGGGCGAGCGGCGTGAGGCCGAGGGCCTTGGCCTTGGCATCGCTCATGACGACGACCGCAGCAGCGCCGTCGTTCAGCGGGCAGGCGTTGCCCGCGGTGACGCGGCCGTCCGGACGGAAGACCGGCTTGAGGCCGGCCATGGCCTCGACCGTCGCGCCGGCGCGCGGGCAGTCGTCGGCCTCGACGACGGTGCCGTCGGCCAGCGTGTAGGGCGTGATCTCGCGCGCCCAGAAGCCGTTGGCGATCGCCTTCTCCGCGCGGTTCTGCGACAGGCAGGCGAACTCGTCCATGTCCTCACGAGACACGTTCTTCCAGAGCGCCACGTTCTCGGCGGTCTGGCCCATCGCGATGTAGAGGTCGGGCAGCTTGCCGTCGTCGCGCGGGTCGTGCCACTCGCCGGCACCGCTCGCCGCGACGGCGTCGCTGCGGGTCCACGCCTCCTCGAACTCCGGGTTGCGCGCGAGACCGTTGTCGGCCATGCCGCTGCCGAAGCGGGAGACCGCCTCGACGCCGGCCGAGACGAAGGCGTCGCCCTCGCCGGCCTTGATCGCGTGGAAGGCCATGCGGGTCGTCTGCAGCGACGACGAGCAGTAGCGGTTGACCGTCGTGCCGGGCAGGAAGTCGTAGCCCAGCTTCACCGCGGTGGCGCGGCCGATGTTGAAGCCGGCCTCACCCGCGGGCTGGCCGCAGCCCATGAGGATGTCCTCGAGGTCGTGCGGGTCGAGCCCGGGGACCTTGTCGAGCGCGGTCTTCACCGCGAACGCGGCGAGGTCGTCGGGCCGGGCGCTGACGAGCGAGCCCTTCATGGCGCGGCCGATGGGGGTACGGGCTGTCGAGACGATCACGGCCTCGGTCATGCGGGCTCCTCGGGGGGTGAAAACAGAACGTCGTTCTAGAGAACGCTAGCCGTTGACAGCCTCTTCCTCGTCGGCCGCCTCGTCATCCCGCTCATCGGGTGCTCCTCTCCCGACCAGTGGGAGCCGCCGGACCAGGCGGACGAGACGCCCGGGCCCGACCGCGGCGGCCCCCTCGTCGCCCTCGACCGTCTCGACGGCGACGCCGGCCTCACGGGCCGCGACGCCCGCGGCCACACCGACGTCGTAGACGTGATCGCTCACTGGGACGCTCACCGGGTGGTCGACGCCGAGGCCCTCGAGGACGCTCGGCAGCAGGACGTCGGCGACCCGGCGGTAGCCGTGCGCCGACGGGTGGAACCGGTCGGCCGACCAGAGCCCTTCGTGACGGCTGAACTCGTCTGCGAGCAGGGAGCCGAGGGACACCGCGATGCCGCCGTTCTCGACGACTGCCACGGCCTGCGCGGTGGCCATCCGCCGCGACCAGTAGGCGGCGACGGTCTTGAGCGGCTGCAGCAGCGGCTTGACGGTCCCGAGGTCGGGGCAGGTCCCGACGACGACGATCGCGCCGGCCGCCCTCAGCGTGGCGACGGCCCGACCGAGCTCCGCGCTCGCGTCGCCCGGCCAGACGGTGTGGGTCACGTCGTTGGCCCCGATCATGATGACGGCGACGTCGACCTTCGCGTGCAGGGCCTTCGCGACCTGCGTGTCGAGGTCCGCGGACCGGGCGCCGACGACCGCGACGACGTCGAGGCGTACCCGGCGCTGCATGTCCCGCGCGATGCCGCCGGCGAGCAGCGCGCCTGGGGTCTGCGCGGGAGAGTCGCAGCCGAGGCCCGTCGCGCTCGAGTCGCCGAGCATGACCACGCGCAGCGCGGGGCCGAGATAGCGGCCGTAGACCCCGGTCGGGTCCGGCGGCTCGTCCTGGGGCTCACCGATCGTGTGCCGCGCGATCTTGGCCTCCGCGCGCACCACGCCGTAGCCGACCGCGGCCAGCGCGGCGAGGGAGCCGGCGCTGATGCCGGTCCCCTGCGCGGCGCGTCGTCCCGGTCGCTGCAGCCTCATGTGAGCGACACTAACCGCGCCATGACGTCCTCCGACTTCGACTTCCTGCACGGCTCCTGGACGGTCGCCCACCGCCGGCTGCGCAACCCCCGGGAGGCGTCCTCCGACGTCTGGGAGGAGTTCGCGGGTACGGCGGAGTGCCGGCCAGTGCTGGGGGGTCTCGGCAACGTCGACGAGATCACCACGACCGAGGGCGGCCCCGACGGTCGCCCGTTCCGCGGCATGACCGTGCGCCTCTACGACCCCGCATCCGATCGCTGGCGGATCTGGTGGGCCGCGGACCGCCAGCCGGGGGTGCTGGACGACCCGATGGAGGGCTCCTTCGCCGACGGGCACGGCGTCTTCCACGGCGTCGACCGGGGCGTCGAGGTGCGCTTCGACTGGTATGCCGGGGAGCGCCGCTGGGTCCAGTCGTTCCGGCACGGAGGGACCTGGATCGACAACTGGGAGATGGTGTTCACGGCGGTACGTTGACGCCGTGGAGACCTTCGACTCGATGCTCGACCTGGTCGGCAACACCCCGCTGGTGCGGCTCAACCGGGTGACCGAGGGCATCGCGGCCACCGTGCTCGCGAAGGTCGAGTACTTCAACCCCGGGGGCTCGGTGAAGGACCGCATCGCCCTGCGGATGATCGAGGCCGCCGAGGCCTCCGGCGCCCTGAAGCCTGGTGGCACGATCGTCGAGCCGACGAGCGGCAACACCGGCGTCGGTCTCGCGATCGCCGCGCAGGCCCGCGGCTACTCCTGCGTCTTCGTCTGCCCGGACAAGGTGGCGAGGGACAAGATCGACGTGCTGCGTGCGTACGGCGCACGCGTCGAGGTCTGCCCCACCGCCGTCGACCCCGAGGACCCGCGTTCCTACTACTCCGTGTCGGACCGGCTCTCGAAGGAGCTGCCCGGAGCCTGGAAGCCCGACCAGTACTCCAACCCCGCCAACCCCCGCTCGCACTACGAGACCACCGGCCCGGAGCTCTGGCGCCAGACCGACGGCCGGATCACGCACTTCGTGGCCGGCATGGGCACCGGCGGCACCATCGGCGGCACCGGGCGCTACCTCAAGGAGCAGTCGGCGGCGGTGCAGGTGATCGGCGCCGACCCCGTCGGGTCGGTCTACTCGGGCGGTTCCGGGCGGCCGTACCTCGTCGAGGGCGTCGGCGAGGACTTCTGGCCGGCGACGTACGACCCGGCGGTACCCGACCGCGTCATCGCCGTGTCCGACCGCGACTCCTTCGCGATGACGCGGCGGCTCGCCCGCGAGGAGGGCCTGCTCGTCGGCGGCTCGTGCGGCATGGCCGTCGTGGCTGCCCTCGAGGTGGCCCGAGAGGCCGGACCGGACGACGTCGTGGTCGTGCTGCTGCCCGACTCCGGCCGCGGCTACCTGTCGAAGATCTTCAACGACGACTGGATGGCCGACTACGGCTTCCTGTCGACGGACGGCGAGCGCACCGTCGGTGACGTCATGGCCCGCAAGGCCGGCGGCTCGGTGCCGGAGTTCGTGCACACGCACCCGAACGAGACGGTGCGCGAGGCCATCGACATCCTCCGGGAGTACGGCGTCTCCCAGATGCCCGTCGTCCGCGCGGAGCCGCCGGTCATGACCGCCGAGATCGTCGGCGCCGTGCACGACCGTGACCTGCTCGACGCGCTGTTCAACGGCCGCGCCGAGCTCGCCGACCCGCTGTCGCAGCACATGGGCCCGCCGCTGCCGATGGTCGGTGCGGGTGAGCCGGTGCAGGCCGCGATGACGGCGCTCGAGAAGGCCGACGCGGCCGTCGTCGTCGCCGACGGCCGCCCCACGGGCGTCGTCACCCGCCAGGACGTCCTGGCCTTCCTCTCCCACGCATGAAAGGAATCAGCATGAGTCTTGTGAGGCCGGAATCGCTCATGCTGATTCCATTCATGGCGGGCAGGGTGCACCAGTGAGCGGCTTCGAGACGCTGGCCATCCACGCGGGCCAGGAGCCCGACCCGGCGACCGGAGCCGTGGTGGTCCCCGTCTACCAGACCTCGACGTTCGCCCAGGACGAGGTCGGGCAGCACAAGGGCTACGAGTACAGCCGCAGCGGCAACCCGACCCGGACCGCGCTGGAGACCTGCCTGGCCGCGCTCGAGCAGGGGGAGCGGGGACTTGCGTTCGCCAGCGGCCTCGCCGCCGAGGACACGGTGCTGCGGACGCTGCTGAAGCCGGGCGACCACGTGGTGATCCCTGACGACGCCTACGGCGGGACCTACCGCCTCTTCGCCAGGGTCCTTGCGCCCTGGGGGGTCGCCTTCACGCCCGCGACACTGGGCGACCTCGACGCCGTCCGTGCGGCGCTCACGCCGCAGACGAAGCTCGTCTGGTGCGAGACGCCGACCAACCCGCTGCTCGGCATCGCCGACATCGCGGGCCTCGCCGAGCTCGCCCACGCCGCGGGCGCGCGGCTCGTCGTCGACAACACCTTCGCAAGCCCCTACCTGCAGCAGCCGCTGGCCCTCGGCGCGGACGTCGTCGTGCACAGCACGACGAAGTACGTCGGCGGGCACTCCGACGTCGTCGGGGGTGCGCTCGTCGCCGCCGACGCGGGTCTGGGCGAGGAGCTCGCGTACTCCCAGAACGCGATGGGCTCGATCGCGGGGCCCTTCGACAGCTGGCTGACCCTGCGCGGGGTGAAGACCCTCGGCGTGCGCATGGACCGGCACTGCGAGAACGCAGAGCGGGTCGTCGAGCTCCTGAGCTCGCACCGCGAGGTCGCCGAGGTGCTCTACCCGGGCCTGCCCGAGCACCCGGGACACGACCTCGCGACCAAGCAGATGAAGGCGTACGGCGGCATGGTGTCGTTCCGCCTGGTCCACGGCGAGGCCAAGGCTCTCGACGTCTGCCGGCGCACCAAGGTCTTCACGCTCGGCGAGTCGCTCGGCGGGGTCGAGTCGCTCATCGAGCACCCGGGCCGCATGACCCACGCGAGCGTCGCCGGGTCGCAGCTCGAGGTCCCGGCCGACCTGGTGCGGTTGTCGGTCGGCATCGAGAGCGGCGACGACCTCGTCGCGGACCTCGAGCGGGCGCTCGCTTGACCTGGACGCGCGCGGTGCCGAAGGTCGAGAGGTGAAGCGCAGAGCGCCCCGGTGGTTGGTCGAGGCCGTGTCGTGGTCGTCGGCGCTCGTCCTGCTCGCCGGGGTCGGCGTCGTCGCATCGGGGATCATCAGCACGAAGACCCTCTACGGCGAGACGCCCGTCGTGTCGATCCCGCTCAGCCACCTCGAGCAGCAGCCCTCGCCCCCGCCGCAGCAGCGGCGCGTCGTCCGTGTCACGACCCGCGCCAACACGGGCGTCCCGCAGGAGGCCTCGCTCGGGCCCCCGCCCGGCCCGTACGACGACCCCAAGCCGACCGCCTTCGCCGCGCCGCAGGACCGCTACGCCTTCCTCGCCGGTGTGACGCGCTACCGCAAGCCGACCCACGACACGATCGCGGGCGCGCAGGACGTCGAGTTCATCCGCTCGCTGCTGCTCGCCTCGGGCTGGCAGGACGCCAACATCCGGATCGTCACGAACGAGCAGGCGACCGGCGCCGCCATCCGCCAGGGCCTGCAGTGGCTGGCGAGCAAGAGCACGCCGGGGACCTTCACGTTCTTCCACTTCAGCGGGCACGTGAAGCAGGAGGGCGGGCACGAGAAGCTCTGGCCGTACGACCGTGACTTCGTCACGGACACGTTCCTCGCCAGCACGCTGATCGGCGGCACCGGCAAGCTGTGGGTCGACATCGCCGGCTGCGAGGCGGGCGGCTTCATGGAGGACCTCCCGAGCTCGCGCGTGCTGGTGTCGACGAGCTCGAAGGCCACGCAGAAGTCCTACGAGTTCCCCGAGTGGGGCGAGTCGGTCTGGTCGGGCCTGGTCTACGACCTCGGCCTCACGCAGGGCCAGGCGGACGCGAACCACGACGGCGTCACGACCGTCGGCGAGGCGCTGCGCTGGGCGACCTACTACGCGCAGGCCATCACGCTGCACCAGCAGCCGCACGGCCGCCAGACGCCGCAGGTCGCGGGAGACCCCGTGCGCGGCTGGACGCTGTCCGACCCGCCTGCCTAGCCCGCTGTCAGAGCGTCGTCCACATGACGACGTGCGGCCCGATCTCCGGATCGGTCCACGGCTCGCCGCGCGTGGCGAGCCCCGCCCGCTCGTAGAACCGCTGCGCCGGCGTGCGCGCGTTGCACCACAGGATCCCGCCGCCGTGCGCGCGTGCGTGCGCGACCAGCGCCTCGAGGACGAGGGCCCCGGCGCCGCGGCCGCGGTGCTCCGGCGCCGTCGCCATGCCGCGCAGGCGCCACGCCGGGCGGTCGGGCTCCCACGGGGCCGGGTCGACGCGCACGTTGCCGGTCGCAACGAGGACGTCGCCGTCGTACACGCCGACGTGGAAGGCCGGGTCCCCGTCACCGGGCATGGGGACGGGCCGGCCGGCGCGCAGGACCTGGCGTCGCAGCTCAGCGGTCTCGGCGGCCGTCACCTCGCGGATGTGCACGAGCTGGGACGGTAACTTGCCGCCCCCGCCCCGTTTCGGGAGAGTTCCGCTGCGCGGCAGGAAAGCGCATCCGAACGGCGAAGTGACCCGTCAGTAGGTGATGGCGGTCACGTGAGGAGCGAGCGGTTGCGGACGGCACGGGTGACGGGTCGGTGCGGGGTCGCGCTGGCGATCGCGCTCAGCCCCTTGCTGGCCGCCGCGCCGGCGCACGCGGACGGCCCGCAGGTGGTCAAGACGGCCTGGTACTGGGCGGAGAAGACCACTGTCACCCCGGTCACGACGCTGCCCACGCTGCCCGACCAGGCGAACGCCGCCTCGGGCGTGCCGGACGGCGACCTCGGCGTCGGCTACGTGCTCGACCAGGCTGCGTCCAAGGACAAGATGGCCGCGGTCGACCTCGACCTGACGACCATCCCGGTGGGCTCGACCTTCAGCAGCCTCCTGATGAAGGTGCCGGTGGACAGCGCCGGCCAGACCGTCGGCACGCCGGACATCTCGGCCTGCGAGAACATCGACACCTTCACCGACGGCGCGGCGCCGCAGGCGCTGAGCGCGGCCCCGCCCTACGCCGCGCCGACCTGCGTCAAGGGCGTGCTCGCCAACGGCGCCTGGACGTTCGACCTGACCGCCATGGCGAACGAGTGGAGCCAGGGCACCCCGGAGTACGGCGTCTCGCTCGTCCCCACCCTGCTGGCGGCGACCGACATGAAGCCGTTCAGCACCGCCCTCTCCGGCAAGAACGCGATCACGGTCAAGGCGACGTGGTCGCCGCCACCGGCCCAGACCGTGCCGTCGACGGCGGCTCCGGCCGCCCCGGCGGTGCCGACCGTCGCACCCCCGCCGGCCCTGTCCGGGGGCGGCGTCGTCCCGGCCGCGCCCGATGCCCCGGCGCCGGCCGTCGTCGCACCGCAGCTGCCCGCTCCGCAGGCCAACCCTGCGCCGAACGCGGTGGCGATCCGTCCTGCTGCCTACGCCCCGAGGTCGCTCACCCCGTCGACCCTGTGGTGGCTGGCGGTCCTCGCCGTGGGCGCTCTGCTCGCGCTCGCGTGGATCACCCAGAACGACCCGCTCGTGCCTGTCGCGGCAGACCCGCGCCGCGCCCGCTTCGCTCGCGCCGTCCGCACCGCCTGACCCAGCCCCCCGCCTCCCCTTGGAGCAAACTGTGCGCCGCCGTCCCTCGACCTTGCTGGTCGCTCTCCTCAGCCTCTCCGCGCTGACTGCCGCCTGCGGTCTGAAGCAGGAGCAGTACGACGCCCTCAAGCAGCAGCAGCAGAACGGCGGCACGACCGGCGACGCCGGCGCCGGGGGCTCGGGCGGCGCGCAGACGAGCGGCGGAGCGACCAGCGGTGTCAGCGGCATCGGGGGAACCGCGACGTCGGGCACCACTGGTGTCCTGTCCGGCACGAGCGGGAGCGCCGGCTCGGGCGGGTCGTCGGCGACGAGCGGCACGAGCGGCGCCACCGGAGGCACGTCCGGAGGAGCCACCTCCGGGTCGACGGGCCCGACCAGCGGCAAGTGCTCGACGCTCGGGCAGAACGTCCCTGGCGTGACGCCCACCCAGATCCGCATCGGCGTGCACGCCCCCCAGACCGGCACCGGGGCGCCCTTCCCTCCGTCGTTCGAGCAGGCCGTCCCGCTCTACTGGAAGGACCCGGCGCACAAGGTGTGCGGGCGGCAGGTCGTCATCGACTTCCAGGACGACAAGTACACGCCGCAGACCGCGCGTGACGTGTGCGGCCCGATGAGCCGCCGCGACTTCATCGTCGTCGGCGCGGCCGGCACCGACCAGATCCAGTCGTGCGCGACGATGCCGGACATCGCCGGGAAGGGCGTGCCCTACCTCTCGGCCGGCGTGACGACGAACGGTCTCACCGGTCTCAACCACTACTTCGCGTTCACGCTCACCTACGCCCAGCAGGCCTCGCTCGTGCTGCGCAACGCCCAGCAGCAGAAGCTCGGCTTGAAGAAGTGGGCCGTCGTCACCAGCAACACCAACAACTTCAAGGACGCCCGCGAGGCGATGGAGTCCACCCTCAAGGCTGCCCACATCGCCTTCGACGACATCCAGGTCGACGCGACCAACGACAGCGGCATCCAGGGCCGCGCCGCGAACACCGGCACCAAGATCGCGACCGGGGGCTACGACACCGTCTTCGTCGACACCAGCCCGGGCTACTTCCTCTACATGAGCGGCACGGCGAGCAAGCAGGGCTTCAGCGGCACCTACACCGGCCCCGGTGTGACGATGACCGAGGTGACCGTGGCGCAGCTCGTCTGCGCCGGCACCGGCGGCCTGGTGAAGGCCAACTTCCTCGCGCCGTACCCGGGGATCGACCACGCGACCCCGGACTTCAAGAAGGCCGCGAACAACAGCTACGACGACATCTACTGGTCCATCTGGGGACTCTCGCAGTCGCTGTTCGACGCGCTGAACGCCGCCGACACGCTCACCCGGCCGGGCTTCATCAGCGGCCTGTCGCACGCGACCCTGGCGAACGGCGTCTACCCCAAGAGCGCCTTCTCACCGAGCAACCACTTCGGTGGCACGGCGGCGTGGTCGCAGCGGATGAACTGCAACGAGCGCGAGCCCAACGCCAACCAGAACGGCGCCTGGGACACGGTCGGCACGGCGCCGCTCGTCAAGTGATCCTGGCCTTGAACGCCCAGCAGCAGCTGGGCCAGCCGCTCGTCCTCGGCATCATCGAGGGCTCCGTCTACGGCCTCATCGCCCTCGGCCTCGTGCTGCTCTACAAGAGCAACCGCATCTTCAACTTCGCCCAGGCGGAGTTCGGCACGATCGCCGCCCTGACCGCCTACTTCGCCTACAACGGAAAGCTCTTCGGCATCCCCTGGCACATGCCGTGGCTCGTCGCGGTGCTCGTCGGCATCGTCCTGGGCACCCTGTCTGCGGTGCTCACCGAACGGCTCGTGATCCGGCCGCTGTTCCGCCAGCCGAAGGTCATCCTCGTCGTGGGCACCGTCGGGGTGCTGCTCGCCTCGATCGCCGTGGAGTACCTCGTCTTCCCGACGCAGGACACCGCCTCGCTCCCGTCCGTGACGGACGTCGGGCTGAAGGACCCGGCGTTCCGGGTCGGCTTCGCGGCGTACAACGTGTCCTGGGAGCAGGTGCTGACCCTCGTCGTGCTGATCGCCATGGCGCTCGGGGCGGTCGCCTTCTTCCGCTACTCGCGGCAGGGCACGGCGATCCTCGCCGTCAGCCAGGAGCCCACCGCGGCGGCCACGGTCGGCATCAGCATCGGGCGGGTGTCCCTGCTGACCTGGACGCTCGCCGGATTCCTCGGCTCGGTCGCCGGCATCGTGTCGATCGGCGGCGCACCCCTTCTCGTACCGGGAATCATGACCGGCACCACGCTGGTCGGCGGGATCACCGCTGCGGTCCTCGGCGGCGTCACGTCGATGCCCGGCGCCTTCCTCGGCGGCCTGCTGGTCGGGCTCGTCCACCAGTACACGTCGGCGTTCTTCAGCTTCCCGGGCGCGCAGAACGTCGCGGTGGGCCTGGTGCTGCTCGTCGTGCTCCTCGCCTTCCCCAAGGGCCTGCTCGGGAGCGAGACGTGACCGCGGTCTCGACGAGCACGGCTGCGCGGATGCCGTACCGGCTCAGCGGTGCAGGCGTCGCCGCGCGGGGGCTGGCCTACCTCGGGCTGGGGGTCGTGCTCTTCCTGCCGTGGTTCACGACGGACTTCTCCAAGACCTGCTCGCTGGCGGTCATCTACGCGCTGATGGGCCTCTCGCTCAACATCGTCGTGGGCTACACCGGCCAGCTCTCGCTGGGCCACCAGGGCTTCCTCGGCCTCGGTGCGCTGGTGACGGCGAACGTGGTCTTCAAGGCCAACCTGCCGATCTGGCTGGCGATGACCCTCGGGGTGCTCGCTGCCATGGCTGTCGCCCTCGTGCTCGGGCTCGTGGCGCTGCGCATCACCGGCCTCTACCTGTCGCTCATCACTCTCGTCTTCGGCTCGGCCATCACCAGCTCGCTGTTCGCCCTCGCGACCTTCACCGACAACAACTCCGGGGTGAAGATCCAGCGGCCGTCCTACCTCGCGGACAACGGTGACTGGTACCTCGTCTGTGTCGCCGTGCTCCTCGCCGTCTTCTACCTCGACTACCGGCTCACGATCAGCAAGGTCGGACGGGCCCTGCTGGCGCTGAAGGAGAACGAGCGCGTCGCCGAGGCCTTCGGCATCGGCGTCACGTCGTACAAGCTGATCGCCTTCGCCCTCTCCGGGGCGATCGCCGGCCTCGCCGGCGGTCTCTACGCCTTCCGAGGCGAGCTCTACTCGGAGAAGGACTTCCAGGACCCGAACGGCTTCACGCTCGCCCTGCTCTTCGTCGTCATGTGCGTCGTCGGCGGCCTCGGCAACCGGCTCGGAGTGGTCGTCGCGGGTCTGTTCTTCGGGCTCATCAACGAGCTGCTCGACGACTTCTTCTACGCGGGCTGGGTCAAGCCGTGGATGCACCACGTCCCGTTCCTGAGCAGCTACTACGACAGCGACGTCAAAGCCAGCTACCTCGCCTCGTTGATCGGGGCGCTCCTGCTGCTGCAGACCCTCATCTTCAACCGGGGCGGCCTGGGTGCCCAGCTGCGGCCGCTCTCGCGCTGGATGACCGGGCACCGGTTCGAGCTGCACGACGAGTCGGACGCAGGGATCGCGGCTGTGGAGGGCTCCAGTGTCCGTGCTTGACGTGTCGGGCCTGTCGATCCGCTTCGGCGGGCTGCAGGCGCTCGACGACCTGACCCTCACGGTGAACGAGTTCGAGATCGTCGGGCTCATCGGTCCCAACGGTGCCGGCAAGACGACCGCGTTCAACTGCATCACCGGCTTCTACAAGGCCGACCGCGGGCAGGTCCTCTACCGCGGGCAGGACGTCACGCGCACGCCGCCGCACAAGAAGGCCGCGATGGGCTTCGGCCGGACGTTCCAGAACGTCGGCATGGTGAAGAGCTCGACGGTGCTCGAGAACCTCAAGACCGCCCAGCACGCGCGGGTGCAGTACGACGTCGTGACCGGACTGCTCGGGGGCGGCCGGGTCGCCACGGAGGAGCGCGCGCTCGCCGAGAAGGCCGACGCGATCCTCGAGATGCTGGGCCTGCAGGACGTGCGCGACCTGCGGGTCGGCGGCCTCTCGTACGGGACCCTGAAGCTCCTCGAGCTCGGCTGCGCCCTCGCCACCGAGCCGGACGTCCTCCTGCTGGACGAGCCGTCGTCGGGCATGGGTCCGGAGGAGTCGCACCAGCTCGGGGAGCGGCTGCTCGAGCTGCGACGGGCGTTCGGCCTCACCATGCTGCTCATCGAGCACCACGTGCCGCTGGTGCTGTCGGTCTGCGACCACGTCTACGTCCTCAACTTCGGGAGGCTTCTCGCGGAGGGCAAGCCGACCGTCATCCAGACCCATCCGGAGGTCGTGGCCGCCTACCTCGGTGGGGAGGCCCCCGAGGCGCTGGCGGAGACGCACGAGACCGCCGAGGACGAGGCTCTCGACGAGGCCACGGCAGCGACCCGCAAGAAGAAGCGGGGTGCCTGATGCCGCTGCTCGAGGTGGAGGGGCTGCGCACCGGGTACGGCGCACTGCCTGTGCTGCAAGGGATCTCGTTCTCCGTGGAGGAGGGTGAGACGGCTGTCCTGTTCGGCCTCAACGGGGCCGGCAAGACCACGACGGTCAACGCCATCGCCGGGCTGCTGCCGGCGTGGGAGGGCCAGGTGCGCCTCGATGGCCGTGTGATCTCCGGACTGGAACCCCCGAAGGTCGTCGCCGCCGGCGTCGGGCTCTCGCCCGAGGGTCGCCGCGTCTTCCCGGCCCTGACGGTGCTGACCAACCTGCGGCTCGGCGCGTGGACCCGCAAGGCCGACGGCAAGAAGGCGGTCGAGGAGACGGTCGAGCAGGTCTTCGGCTACTTCCCACGGCTCGAGGAGCGCAAGGACCAGCTGGCGGGCACGATGTCGGGCGGCGAGCAGCAGATGCTCGCGATCGGCCGAGCCCTCATGTCGCGACCGCGGTTGCTCCTCATCGACGAGGCCTCGCTCGGCCTCAGCCCCAAGCTCGCGCAGACGGTCTTCCAGGTCGTCAGCCAGATCAACGACGACGGCACCACGGTGCTCATCGTCGAGCAGAACGTCGGCGTCCTGCCCTACGCCGATCAGGCCCTCATCATGGAGAAGGGCACGCTCACGTACGACGGCCGCGGGGCCGAGCTGGAGAAGTCCGGCGACCTCCGCAAGACCTACCTCGGCACCTAACAGGAGTACGCCATGAAGTCACCCGCCTACTACGGCCGAGCCCTCGGCTACGTCATCGCCCTGCTGGGCTTCGGCGTCATCGGACTGGGCTACAACGGCATCGCCGGGTCGCTGCTCGACACGCGTGCCCAGATGCCGTACCTCATCTCCGGCGGCTTCCTGGGCCTGGCCATCGTGCTCTTCGGCGTCGGGCTCATCATCAACGCCTCCGCGCGGGAGGACCGCTCGCGGCTCGAGGGTGTGCTCGTGCAGCTGCTCGAGCTGCAGCAGGCGGGGGCGCCGGCGGCTGCCGTGCCGGCTTCGGCCGACGGCCTGTTCGCGGCCGGCACCGCGAGCTACCACCGGCCGGACTGCCGGCTCGTCGACGGTCGCGAGGAGATCACCTACGTGACGGCCGGCGAGGCCGTGTCGCGTGACCTGACGGCCTGCCGCGTGTGCAAGCCCGAGGCCGCCGCCGTCTGACCGTGCGTCCTCATCACGCTGCAGAGGTGCGGGGTCAGGAGTACGGGGTGACGGTGAACCAGACCGTGAGCGTGCCACCGCTGTAGCTGATCTCGACGTGGTCGGTGGTCGAGCCGGCGCCCCTCTTGCACAGCGAGTCGACCGGCTTGACGCTGACGCTGGTCGTCTTGCCCGCGTTGGTCGTGCCCTTGTTCGGACCGACGGACGCCCAGGGGCCCTTGCCGGCCTTCTCCACGGCCCTTGCCGTCCACGCGATGTTGGACGACGTCGTGTTGGAGATCTGGAACGCGCCGGGGTGCGCGTGGCCTCCGGAGTCGCAGGTCGGGTTGGCCGTCGCGCTCGCCGAGAAGTCGCCGCGCGAGGGCGGCGGGGGCGGCGGTGTGGGCGACGGCGTCGGGGACGGCTTCGGCGAGGCAGACGGGGACGGCTTGGGGGACGGCTTGGGGGACGTGCCGGAGGTCGCGGGCGCGGAGGGACGCCGAGGTGCAGGCGAGGTCGTCACGTGGGGGACCCCTGCGGCGGGCGAGCTGGAGGCTGCCGTGGTCGCGGCGGCCTGGGCGGACGCGGAGCCCGACGGCGAGGAGGACGAGGCCGCGGTGGGCGAGCCCGACGGCCGGGCCGAGGTGTGCGTCCCCGGCGACGGCGCGCCCGTCGAGCCGTCTCCGGAGTCGTCGGTGGGGTAGCCGTCGGTGGGGGCGTCGGTGGGCGACGTGCTGGTGAGAACCTGGGCACGGCTGCCGTGGTGGGTGAGGAGGGTGACCCCTCCTGCGCTCAGCAGCACGACGGCGATGCCGAGGGCGCCGGCTTCGACCCGGCGGGCCGTGCCGAAGGCGGCAAAGGCGCCGACTCCGCAGAGCAGGGCGACACCGAGCACCACGATGCCCAGGCCGTCGATCACTCCCCCGCTCACCCCAATATGTTACCCAACGGAGTTATCCATAAACAATGCGTAGCGAAACGGACACTCAGCTCGCGCGCTGACGTCCCCTCCTGGCCCGCAGGTAGTCCTGCACGACGAACTCCCCCAGGCGCGACGGGTCGGGGCTGAAGACGCGCCCCCCGTTGCGCTGCGCGAGGTGCTCGACGAACGCGACCAGCCGCGGCTCGTCGTCCAGCATGAAGACGTTGATCGTCGCGCCCCGGCGGGTGACCCGCTCGACCTCGGCCATCGTCAGCTCGAGCGTCTCCGGCAGCGGCGGCCAGCAGAAGTCCGCATAGCCGTCGCGGGTCAGGTGGGCGGTCGGCTCGCCGTCGGTGACGACGAGCACGATCGGCTCGGCTTGCGGGTGCTTGCCGAGGAAGCGCCCGGCGAGCATCAGCGCGTGCTGCAGGTTGGTCCCCTGCACCCGTTGCGGGTCGAGCCCCGCGAGCTGCTCGGGCTTGAGCACCTGCGCGTAGTCGCTGAAGCCGATGACCTCGATCGCGTCCTGCGGGAACTGCGTCGTGACGAGAGAGTGCAGCGCCAGGGTGGTCTGCTTGGCCACGGCCCACGTGCCGCGGAGCTCCATCGAGAAGCTCAGGTCGACGAGGAGCGCGACGGCGGCCGTCGTCCGGCGCTCGGTCTCGACGACCTCGAAGTCCTCCACCTGCAGCTTCAGAGCGCCAGGGCTCCGCAGCACCGCGTTGCGAACCGTCCGCACGACGTCGAGCGGCTGCTCGTCGCCGAACTGCCACTGACGCGAGGCCCCCGTGAGGTCGCCCGCCGCGCCCGCGTCGCGGACGTCGTGCCCGCCGCGGCCCTTGGCGTCGATCTGCGAGAACACCTTGCGCAGCGCCGTGGCACCGAGGCGACGCACCGCGCGGGGCGACAGCTCGAGGCGGCCATGCGCGTCGACCTGCAGGTAGCCCTGCTCGCGGAGCTCCTTCTCGATGCGCTGCAGCGCCCGCAGGTCGTCGACAGCACCGCGCCCGAGCGCGCGCTGGACGGCGTCCTCGTCGATGTCGTCGAGCGCCGCGCCCGGGTAGTCCTGGCCGAGCGCCGACTCGAGGTCGTCGAGGTCGGCGAGCTCCTGCAGGGCGGTCGTCGCGTCGCCGAGCCCCAGGCCCTCCTGACCCTGCATGCGCTCCCGCCCGCCCCACTGCAGGTCGGGCCGGGCCGCCCGGAGGGCATCGCCGAGCTGCGCCATCTGCGACTGCATGTCCATGTCCATCGCGCCGGCCATGAGCTCCGAGAGCTCCTGACGCTGCTGCGGGGTCAGCGAGTCCATGAGCCGCTGGGCCGCCGCGGCCCTGCGGGCGAGCTCGTCGACGAGCTCCTCGAGGTTCTGCGGCTGCGCCGGGAAGAACTCCCCGTGCTTGCCCATGAACGCGTCGAACTGCTCCTGCGTGTGCTCTCCGCGGGCGTCGGCCTCGAGCATCTGGTTCAGGTCGGCCAGCATGTCCTTCACGGCCTGCATCGCCTCGGGACTCGCGTTCTCGAGCGCGTTCTTCATCCCCTGGAACTGCGAGTCGAGCACCTCGCGGCGCAGCAGGTCGTCGATCTGCTCGTAGGTCTCGCGTGCGTCTGGGGAGCGCCACTGGTAGGGCTTCAGCTCCTGCACGGCCCGGGCCGTGTCGGACGGCAGCGCGTCGAGCTCCATCTCCGCCATCCGCGCGCTGTCGGACGGGTCCGGGAACAGCGCCGACCGCTCGAGCTCGAGCGCCTCGTCGAGCAGCCGGCGCACCTCCTGCAGCGTCCCGTCGAGCCGGCCCTGCTTGCGCAGCTCCCGCTGCCGCGCGGCGGTCTGCCGCCGGAGGTCCTCGAGCCCTCGCAGCCCGTCGGTCCCGCGGCGGAGCAGGTCCCGCAGCGCGTGCCGGACGGAATCGCCCGCCATGACGCGCTCGCCGATCTCGTCGACCGCCGACGCGACGTCGAACGGCGCCTCGAGCGGGTCGCGCCCGCCGGCCCAGGCGCCGTACCGGAAGGTCACGCGGGGCCCTCCTTGCGTTCCTTCTCAGCCAGGTAGGCGGAGTACGCCAGTCGACGCCGCAGCTTCACGGCCTCGCGGACCGGCCGGAGCATCGGTCGCATGACGAGCAGGTAGACGAGGGCCATGCCGATGAGCAGCCAGGCGTCGGCGACCTGGAGCCATGCCACGAACCAGCCGATGCCGAGGAAGCACACGAAGCCGACCAGGCCAGTGAGCAGCACCCGGCGCCGCAGCGCGTAGGTGTCGGGGACGCCGAGCGTCGGGTCGCCCATCAGCGGCCGTACACGGTCCGGTGGCCGACGGAGTCCTTGGACAGCCGGCGGTTGAGGTGCAGTCCTTCGAGGGCGAACTCGAGGGCAGCGGCGGCCAGCCCCGGCGACTCCTCCTCGATCCCGAGCCGCTGGAGCAGCTGGGCGAGGCCGGGGACGGTGCCGAGGTCGGCGAGCAGCTGCTGAGCGGGTACGAGGTCGCCCGTCTCCAGGACGGCGCCGTCGTCGAAGCGCCCCTGCAGTCCGGAGAGGTCGAGGCCGGCGAGGGTCGACCGGAAGGTGTCGGCTGTCGCCTTGCGCAGGAGGTGGTCGAGCACCTCCAGCTCGCGGCCCTCCTCGGCGGCCTCGAACTCGACCTTGCCCCGCGAGGCCGGCACGACCGAGGGCAGGTCGCAGACCCGCGAGACGGCGGCCTCGCCAGTGACGGCGGCGCGGCGCACGGCCGAGGCGGCGATGGTCTCGGCCGCGGCGACGGCGAAGCGCGCCGAGACGCCGGAGCGCTGGTCGACCTGCGGAGACTCGCGGACGAGGCGGGTCCAGCGGCCGATGATCTCGAGCAGGTGGTCGGGAACGACGACGGGAGTGCCCTCCCACTGCAGGAGCGCCTCCTGCCGGACGAGGTCGAGCTCGTGCGACAGGTCGATCGGGTAGTGGGTGCGGACCTCTGCGCCGAAGCGGTCCTTCAACGGCGTGATGATGCGACCGCGGTTCGTGTAGTCCTCGGGGTTGGCCGAGGCGATGAGGATGAGGTCGAGCGGCAGCCGCAGGGTGTAGCCGCGCACCTGGATGTCGCGCTCTTCCAGGACGTTGAGCAGCGCCACCTGGATCCGCTCGGCGAGGTCGGGGAGCTCGTTGACGCTGAAGACGCCGCGGTTGGTCCGCGGCACGAGGCCGTAGTGCACGGTCTCGGGGTCGCCGAGCGTCCGCCCCTCGGCCACCTTGATCGGGTCGACGTCCCCGATGAGGTCGCCGACCGAGGTGTCCGGCGTGGCGAGCTTCTCCCCGTACCTGGTGCTCCGGTGCTTCCACGCCACCGGCGTCGCGTCGCCCTGCGCGTGCACGACCTGCTGGCACCGGACGCAGACCGGAACGTAGGGGTGGTCGTTGATCTCGCAGCCGGTGATGACCGGTGTCCACTCGTCGAGCAGCCCGACGAGGGTGCGGATGAGCCGCGTCTTGCCCTGGCCGCGCTCGCCCAGCAGGACGAGGTCGTGACCGGCGAGGAGGGCCCGCTCGACCTCGGGCACGACCGTCTCCTCGTACCCCAGTATCCCGGGGAACGTCGGTTCGCCGGCGGCGAGGCGGGCCAGCAGGTTGTCGCGGATCTCGGCCTTGACGGTCTTGTGCACGTGCCCGCTCTCGCGGAGTCGGCCGAGGGTGGTGGACGCGGGTGCCGGTGCGCCGTGGGGATCAGTCACAGGCTCACGCTACGTCCGGTCCCGGGATCCGTCATGCTGTCCCGTCATGGGGCGCTTCGGGGACGGCATCGGCATCTCCGCCGATCTCGTCGAGGCGGCGGAGCGCGCCGTCGCGGCCGCGCTCGCACCGCTCCACGGGCGCCGGCCGGACCTCGCCCTCGTGTTCGTGGCGGGCGACGACACAGCCGCGGCGGGCGAGCGGGCGCTCGCGCTGACCGGTGCCGTGGCGACCCTCGGCTGCTCGGCGGAGGGCGTGCTGGGCGCAGGGACGGGCGTCGAGGGTGTCTCGGCGGTCAGCGTGTGGGTGGGGGTGCTCCCTGGGGCGAGCCTGCGCACCTTCCACCTGGAGGTCATGCCCTCCGAGGGCCGGGCAGCGGTGATCGGCCTGCCCGAGGTGTCGTCCCGCGGGGACGAGCTCGCGATCCTCCTGGCCGATCCGTACAGCTTCCCGGTCGACGGCTTCGTCGCGCAGGCCGCGGACGCGCTGCCGGGCCTGCCGTTCGTCGGGGGCGTCGCCCACGGGCCCGCGGGTCCCGGTTCGACCTGCCTGTGGGTGGACGGCCGCACGGTCGACCGCGGCGCCGTCGGGGTGCTCGTCGAGGGGGCCTCGGCCCGGCCCCTCGTCTCGCAGGGCTGCAGGCCGGTCGGTCCTCCCATGACGATCACCGCGGCGGCCGGGAACCGGATCGTCGGACTCGCCGGTCTACCCGCGTTCGAGAAGGTCCGCCAGGTCCTGTCGTCGCTGCCGGTCCCGGAGCAGGCCATGGCATCGGCCGGCCTGCACCTCGGCATCGCCGCCGACGAGTACGCGGAAGACCACGACTTCCTGGTGCGCGGGATCCTGGGCGCCGAGGGCGAGTCCCTCGTCGTCGGTGGCCTCGTCGAGGCCGGCCAGACGGTGCAGCTGCAGGTGCGCGACTCGGAGGCGGCCGACGGCGACCTGCGCGCTGCGTTGGCCCGCTGCCCAGGGCAGCCGGGGTCCGGCGCGCTGCTGTTCTCCTGCAACGGCAGGGGATCCGCGCTCTTCGGGCCGAGCTTCGGGGGTGCGTCGCATGACGTCGTCGCGGTACGCGACGGCCTTGCTGCTGACGCGGTCGCCGGCTTCTTCGCCGGCGGCGAGATCGGTCCGGTCGCCGGGCGGTCGCACCTGCACGGGTTCACGGCGAGCATGGTGATCTTCCCGTGAGGGAAGGTGGGTGGGGCCCGTGAGGGAAGGCGGGTGGAGCCCGTGAGGGAAGGCGGGTGGAGCCCATGAGGACGCTGTGCCTCGATGTCGGCGGGACGAAGGTCGCGGGGGCGATCCACGACGGTGCGCTGGGTGAGGTGCGACGCCGCCTGACCGACGCCGATCCGTGGCAGACGATCACCGAGGTCCTCGATCCTCTTGCTGCGCAGGGGATCGACCAGCTCGGCGTGGCCGTCGGCGGCCCCATGCAGTGGCCGGAGGGTGTCGTCAGCCCGTTGAACATCCCGGCCTGGCGGGACGGCTTCCCGCTGCGGGAGCGGCTCGCGGACACGTACGGGGTGCCGGTGCGTCTGCACAACGACGCGCCCTGCGTGGCGATCGCCGAGCACTGGCAGGGCGGCTGGGGGGTCGACGACCTGCTCGGCATGGTCGTGGCGACCGGCGTCGGCGGCGGGCTCGTCCTCGGCGGCCGGCTGGTGGACGGTGCCACGGGCAACGCCGGTCACCTCGGGCACTTCGTGGTGGACCCGGACGGACCGCCGTGCGGCTGCGGTGGTCGGGGCTGCCTGGAGGCCGTGGCGCGCGGCCCGGCGATCGTGGCGTGGGCCCAGGCCCGCGGTTCGAGGGCGCTCGACGGGGTGGCGCTCGCGAAGCTCGCGGCCCACGGCGACCCCCTTGCGCTGCAGGCGTTTGCGCGTGCCGGCAACGCTCTCGGGGTCGCCATCGCCTCGGCCGTCCAGCTGCTGGACGTGAGGGTCGTGGCCGTCAGCGGGGGCATCGCGCAGGTGCCGTCGGTGTGGCCGACGCTGCGTCGCACCCTGGCTGTCCACGCGCGGCTGAGCTTCGCCCGGGACGTGCGCGTCGAGCCGGCGCGCCTCGGCCCGGAGGCCAGTCTCCTCGGTGCCGCGGCCCTGTTCGAGGATCGCTACTGGCAGGCGGCAGACTGACCGCCGTGACGATCCCTCTGGTCGGCCTGACCGAGATCGAGCGGGCCCGCGCGCTGCTCGCCGGCGTTGCCCGCGTGACGCCGCTCGAAGGGAGCCGCGCTCTGAGCGATGCGGTCGGTGGGCCGGTCTTCCTGAAGTGCGAGAACCTCCAGCGCACCGGGTCGTTCAAGATCCGCGGCGCCTACGTCCGCATCGCCGGCCTCACTCCCGAGCAGCGGGCTCAGGGCGTCGTGGCGGCGAGCGCCGGCAACCACGCGCAGGGCGTCGCGCTGGCCGCCTCGCTGCTGGGCTGCACGGCGACAGTGTTCATGCCGACCGGTGCGCCGATTCCCAAGGTGCAGGCGACCAAGGCCTACGGCGCCGCCGTGCGCCTGACGGGTAGCACGGTCGACGACGCGCTCGCGGCAGCGGCGGTGTTCGCCGAGGACACCGGTGCGACGCTCATCCACCCCTTCGACCACGCCGACGTCATCGCCGGCCAGGGAACCGTCGGGCTCGAGGTGCTCCAGCAGTGCCCCGAGGTCCGCACGGTCGTGGTGTGCACCGGCGGCGGTGGCCTCGTGTCCGGCGTCGCGGCAGCGGTCAAGGCGGTCCGGCCGGACGTCGAGGTCATCGGGGTGCAGGCATCGGGCGCCGCGGCGTTCCCGGGATCCCTCGCGGCGGGGCACCCGGTGCGCCTCGCGTCGATGGCGACGATGGCGGACGGCATCGCGGTCGGCTGCCCGAGCGAGATGACCTTCACGCACGTGCGGGAGCTCGTGGACCGCGTGGTCACGGTCGACGACGACGCCCTGTCGCGCGGGCTGCTGCTCGCGCTGGAGCGCGCGAAGCTCGTGGTCGAGCCGGCCGGTGTCGCGGGGCTCGCCGCCGTGATGACCGACCCGACCTCGTTCACGCCGCCTGTCGTCGTGATCCTCAGCGGCGGCAACATCGACCCGCTGCTGCTGTCCAAGGTCGTGCGCCACGGCCTGATCGCCGCCGGGCGCTTCCTGTCGATGCGCGTGCGGATCCCCGACCGGCCGGGTGAGCTGGCCCGGCTGCTCGGCGTGCTCGCCACGGCGGGCGCCAACGTGCTGGACGTCGAGCACTCGCGCACGGGCAAGGAGCTGCACGTCGACGAGGTCGAGGTCGAGCTGCAGGTCGAGACGCGGGGCAGCGAGCACGCCGACGCCGTCGTGGCCGCCCTCACCGACGCCTCGTACCGGGTCCTCCCCGCCTGACCTCGAGCTTCCTCATGGATGAGAAAGCCGGGAGGCTCGGGGTCCATGAGGTAGCTCGCGCGGGTGGCGTGGTCCATGAGGTTCCGCGACGTCAGGCGGCGTACATCCACCCCTTGAGCGTCGTCCGGACACAAGCTACGACGTAGGCCGGATCGTGCACGATCTCCGCCCAGGAGAAGCGGAGCAGCAGCCAGCTGCCGAGCGTGAGACCGTTCTCTCGTCGTCGGTCGGTGTTGCGTGCGTCGCTGGGATCGTGCCAGCGGCGGCCGTCGCACTCGACGACCAGGCGGTTGTCCCGCCAGAGGAAGTCGACCCGCCCGACTCCCGGGAGCGTCTGCTGGGACTCCGGGCGGATGATGCCGCTCTCGAGCATGAGCACCCGGAAGGCCGACTCGAGCACCGACCCGCACTCCGGGTCCGACCACTCGACGACGGTGCGCATGCGCCGGTACCCCCGCTTGCCGTGCCGCCCGCGTACCGCCTTCTTGAGCTGCGCCAACGTCACCGATCTCGCGCGCATCGCGCTGTCGGCGATGGCGACCGCTTCCCGCATCGGCAGCACCACAGCGCAGTGCAGGACGGTGTCGACCGGGCTCAGGCCGGACATGGGCGCATATCCAGCGTTGCGGTGCTGCACGACGTCGCGGGTCTCGAGCTGGGTCACGCTGATCCCAGGCCTGCTGAACCAGCTTCCAGCAGGCAAGGCGATCTCGACGCCGTCCGGTTCGACGAGGAGGTCCCAACCACGGAGCAGGCACATCGTCCGACCGGCGACGCACGCGTTCTTGCTCACCCCCAGCATGACCTCGCGGACCTCCTCGAGATAGGCCAGGTCCAGCTGGCCGTTCGTCAGCAGGTAGGCGGCGCGCTCGGGCCGCGGTCCTCGGGCGTACACGCCCCTGCGCCGCCGGAAGATGACCTTGCTCTTGACCGCGTCGGTGATCGCATCGTCGGTCCACCCGCCGGCCAGGAGGTGCTGACGGTTGGCAAGGCCTTGCCGGTACGCAGGGAAGTCCACGTCGAGATCCATGACCGAAGGCTCAGCCGACGGGCGAACGGCCGGCGGCTCCTCAGCGCGAACTGTGGACGTAAGCGGGCACCTGTGGACGCGAGGAACCCCTTCGATGCGCCAGCACCTCCGGAATTCCGCATGCACCCTGAGCCAGCGGGCTTTCTCATCCATGAGAAAGCCCGGTGGGGTCACCCCTGGTAGGGCTGGACCTCCTTGACGGTGACCGTGAGGTTGCGCGGGCCGAAGGTGACCTGGTCGCCGGCCTTGTGGCCCGCGATGGCCTGGCCGATGGGCGACTCGGGCGAGTAGACGTCGAGCGAGCCGATCTTGCCGCCCTCGTCGGTCGCGTTCTCACGCGAGGCGAACAGGAACGTCTCGCAGTCGTCATCGCCGTAGTCGACGGTGACGAGGCAGCCCTCCTCGACCACGTCGCCGGCGGGGACGTCCCCCACGCGGACCTCGCGCAGCAGCGCGGTGAGCTGCTTGATGCGGGCCTCGAGCTTGCCCTGCTCGTCCTTGGCGGCGTGGTAGCCGCCGTTCTCCTTGAGGTCGCCCTCCT
>Ga0070658_10000999_pt1 | contig 24269 bp, 27 predicted proteins | sample KBSC13metaG_FD_64664 | JGI IMG/M metagenome (GOLD analysis project Ga0070658, IMG submission 64664) | Corn rhizosphere microbial communities from Kellogg Biological Station, Michigan, USA - KBS C1-3 metaG | ecosystem: Host-associated > Plants > Roots > Rhizosphere > Soil ...
CGCCCGGAAGCGGTGTCACCGCCTTCGTCTCGTCGAACCACACCCATCCGTCATACTGGCGCGGCAGGATGCAATTCGAATAATGGCTCCAGCGCTCGGTTTCCGGGCGATAGATGACTCCGATGAAGCGCTGCAGGCGCGGCTCCATCAGCGCCTCCCTCATCTCGCGGCCGATCTCCTCGGCGCGCAGGTCGAGCAGGAAGCGGGGCAACCGGCTGTCGTGCGAAACGCGCTCGTAGCTCTCGGACATCGACGGGTTCACCGCTTTGATCTTCATCGGCTGGTCCCAGTCGTCGGCGGCGGCGACGGTGCCGGTGTGGGTGCCGAAGCCGATCAGCCGCGCCTTCGCGTCGAACTTCCCTTTGATCAACTGGCCGATGTTCAGTTCGCCGCGAACCTGCCCCATCTCCGTGTACGCAGCGTTGCCGATGTGGCTGTTGTGGGCCCACACAATGGCCTTGGAGTTCGGCCCCTTGGCGTCGAGCAGTTCCGTCAGGGTCTCGAACATGTGCGTGTCGCGGAGATTCCAGCTCTCCTCGGCACCTCGGTACATGACCCGGTAATAGGCTTCGGCATTCTTCACGACGCGAGCATTGGCGGCCGCATCGAGCCACTCGTCGCAATCTTCCGACAGGCCTCTGAAGTGCCGGGACATCAGGTCCATCAGCATCTGGGTGACCGGCACCTCACAGCGCGCATAGCCTTCGTACAGCGCCATCGCGCCATAGCGTTGCGGCTCGTCTGCCCAGGGGTCGAGGCAGCCGTAGCGCTTCTTCGCGATCTTCGCCGCCTCCGGGTCCTCCTCCTCAAGGAAGTCGATTACCGCGCGCATCGACATGCTCATGTTGTAGAGATCGAGCCCGTAGAAGCCCGCCATTTCGGGATAGTCGCGGCCGTGATTGTGGCGGCGCATCCAGCGGATGAAGCCGTCGAACTCCTTGTTGCGCCACATCCAGGTCGGGAAGCGCTCGAACGCTTTTTGCTCACCTTCGCGCGGCTTGCGGTGGCGGACGTAGCGGTCGACCGTCGCTGCGTCGGGCCAGTCGGCCTCGACGGCGACGATGTTGAAGCCGTGATGGGCGATCAATCGCTTCGAAATTTGCGCCCGCGCGCGATAGAATTCGGACGTGCCGTGGCTCGCTTCGCCAAGGCAGACCACGCGCGCGTCGCCGAACCGGTCGAAGAAGGCGCCGAAGCGGTCGTCCTCGATCTCCGGCAACGGCTCGACCGAATCCCGCATGAGCTCGGGGAGCGTGCGGGTCAGCATGTCAGGCATCGTTCCATCCTTCCTCCCCGATCAGGGGAACGAAGCGCACCCCGCCAAGGTCCTCCGTGATGAGCTTGCCGGCCGGTCCCTTGGTCACCTTGATCAGCTTCTGCACCCAATTGGGCTCGCCCACGGGCATGACGATCCGGCCGCCGTCGGCCAGCTGCTTCACCCAGGCGGGCGGGACGTGGCTTCCACTGGCTGCCGCAAGGATCCCATCGTACGGTGCTTCGGGTTCCCACCCGCGCGTGCCGTCGCCTTCGACGATCCGGACATTGTCGAAGCCGAGCCGCTGCATCCTTTCCTGCGCAACCCGGACGAGATCGTGCTGGCGCTCGATCGCCGTGACGTGGCCGGCGATCCGGCTCATGACCGCCGCCGCATAGCCCGACCCGGCGCCGACCTCGAGCACGTTATCGCCCGCCTTCATCTCCGCCGCGTGGATCATCAGCGCAACGATATAGGGCTGGGAGATCGTCTGCCCGGCCTCGATCGGCAGCGGGTGGTCGCCGTAAGCAAGGTCGGCATATTCGGGGGACAGGAACGCCTCGCGCAGCACGGACCGGAATGCCTCGAGGATCGTCGGTTCGCGGATTCCGCGGCTTGCGATCTGCCGCTCGATCATCGCGTCGCGCTCGGCCGCGAAGTTCGTCATGGTGTCGACCATGGTTCACCTCCCCGCAGCAAACGCATGGAGGCGGAGTCGCGTTGCCGGACGAGGTCCGCTAGCGGGCCGGGCTTTTGGTCAGATCAGCCCGGCAAGCGGGCCGGACTTTTGATCAGATCAGCCCGGCAAGCGGGCCGGACTTTTGATCAGATCAGCCCGGCAAGCGGGCTGCTGGGATCGGCGTAGCGACGCTTGCCCATCCGGCCCGAGAGATAGGCCATGCGCCCTGCTTCGACCGCGGATTTCATCGCACGGGCCATCATCACGGGGTCTTTTGCTTCGGCGATGGCCGTATTCATCAGCACGCCGTCGCAGCCCAGCTCCATCGCCACCGCGGCATCGCTCGCGGTGCCCACTCCCGCATCCACCAGCACCGGCACATTCGCGCCTTCGACGATCAGCCGGATCGTCACCCGGTTCTGGATTCCAAGGCCGGACCCGATCGGTGCGCCGAGCGGCATGATCGCGACCGCTCCCGCCTGCTCCAGCTGCTTCGCGGCGATGGGATCGTCGACACAATAGACCATCGGCTCGAAACCCTCCTTCACAAGGGCCTCGGTGGCTTTGAGCGTCTCGCGCATGTCGGGGTAAAGCGTCTTCGCCTCACCCAGCACCTCAAGCTTCACCAGATTCCAGCCGCCCGCCTCCCGGGCCAGGCGGAGCGTCCGAATCGCCTCGTCGGCGGAGAAGCAGCCGGCCGTATTGGGAAGATAGGTGATTGTCTTCGGATCGATGAAATCGGTCAGCATGGGCTGGCTGGGATCGGCGATGTTGACCCGCCGCACCGCCACCGTCACGATCTCGGCGCCAGAGGCTTCAACCGCGGCGGCATTCTCCTCGAAACTCTTGTATTTTCCGGTGCCGACGATCAGCCGCGACGAAAAGGTTCGGCCCGCCACGGTCCAGATATCGGCTGCAACGGTTTGCGGGGCATTCACTTCAACCACCTCCAACGAAATGCACGATCTCGAACCGGTCCCCCTCGCTCACCATGACCTCGCCGAATGTCGAACGCGGCACGACTTCCAAATTTTGCTCCACCGCCACCTTGCGCGGATTGAGTCCGATTGCCTCAAGCATGTCGGCGATGCTCATTCCGGGCCGAACCGGGCGCACTTCGCCGTTCACGCTTATGGAAATCGTCACTTTCTGGGCCGTTTCAGTCATTTACGCCAACGCGCTTTGCCACATGCCATATCGCTCATATAGAGCGGCGGCGCCCCGGCGCCAGCCGCGGACCCGGACTGGACGCGGCGGCGCGGCTCTGCAAGGGGCGTCACGCCACAGGCGCGCCGAATTTCATTAGGGGAGTAGAATGGCCGGACCAGCCAGAAAGGACGGCGTGACGAGCGGGATGCGTATCGATCCCGCGCTTGTCCGCGAGCTCGCGGAACTTTTGACCGAGAACAATTTGACCGAGATCGAGGTCGAGGACGGCGACCGCAAGATTCGCGTTCAGCGAAGCCTCGTGGCCGCCGCCGCGTCCGCACCCCCCGTTGCCGCTGCTCCGGCGGTCCAGCCGATGACCGCGCCGCCGATGCACGCCGAGGCGCCGGTGGGCGAGCCCGAGGGCGAAAGCGTCCGCTCGCCGATGGTCGGCACCGCCTATCTGGCGTCCGAGCCCGGAGCCGCGCCGTTCGTCTCCGTCGGCACAGCCGTAAAGGCCGGTGACACCCTTCTCATCGTCGAGGCGATGAAGGTCATGAATCCGATCACGGCGCCCCACGGCGGTGTCGTGAAGCAGGTTCTCGTCGAAAGCGGCCAGCCTGTGGAGTTCGACCAGCCGTTGGTCGTCCTCGGCTAGAGTCCCGATGGCCATCCAGAAACTGCTCATCGCCAACCGCGGCGAAATCGCGCTCCGGATTCACCGGGCGTGCCACGAAATCGGCATCCGCACCGTCGCCGTTCACTCGACCGCCGATTCGGATGCGATGCACGTCCGGCTAGCCGACGAGACGGTGTGCATCGGACCGCCGGCGGCGGCCGAATCCTACCTCAACATCCCCAACATCATTTCCGCGGCCGAGATCGTCCACGCCGATGCGATCCATCCCGGCTACGGCTTCCTTTCGGAAAATGCGCAGTTCGCCGAGATCGTCGAAAGCCACGACATCACCTGGGTCGGGCCGAAGCCCGAACATATCAGGATCATGGGCGACAAGATCGAGGCCAAGCGCACCGCCGCGAAGCTCGGACTCCCGCTCGTTCCCGGTTCCGACGGCCCGCTCGAAGACATCGCCGAGGCCAAGAAGCTCGCCAGGAACACCGGCTATCCGGTCCTGATCAAGGCCGCGTCGGGCGGCGGCGGTCGCGGAATGAAGGTGGTTCAGTCCGAGGACCAGCTCGAAAGCCTAATGAGCCAGGCGGCGTCCGAAGCGCGGTCGGCGTTCGGCGACGACACCGTCTACATGGAAAAATATCTCGGCGACCCGCGCCACATCGAATTCCAGGTGTTCGGCGACGGCGACGGCAACGCCATTCACATCGGCGAGCGGGACTGCTCGCTCCAGCGCCGCCACCAGAAGGTGCTCGAGGAAGCCCCCTCCCCCGTCATCACCGCCGGGCAGCGCGAGAGGATGGGCGGGGTCGTCGCCAAGGCGATGGCCGACATGGGCTATCGCGGCGCCGGAACCATCGAATTCCTCTACGAGAACGGCGAATTCTACTTCATCGAGATGAACACCCGGCTGCAGGTCGAGCATCCCGTCACCGAGATGATTAGCGGAATCGATCTCGTGCGCGAGCAGATCCGCGTCGCCAACGGCGACGGCCTCTCGTGCCGGCAGGAGGATGTCCGCCTCCACGGCCACGCGATCGAGTGCAGGATCAACGCCGAGGATCCGCGCACCTTCGTGCCCTCGCCGGGCCTGGTGAAGAATTACGTCGCGCCAGGCGGAATGCACGTCCGGGTCGATAGCGGCCTTTACACCGGCTATCGCGTACCGCCCTATTACGACAGCATGATCGCCAAGCTGATCGTCTACGGCACAACGCGCGAGCGCTGCATCATGCGCCTGAAGCGCGCGCTCGAGGAGTTCGTCGTCGAGGGAATGAACACGACGGTGCCCCTCCATCAGCGAATCGCGCGCGATCCCGAGTTCAACGCCGGCGATTATACGATCAAGTGGCTCGAAGCCTGGCTCGAGAAGAACCCGGAATAAGCTCGCTTATCTCTCCAAGCCACTGGACTCGTTCTTTATTACAGCATTGACACTTGTGAGCGGACGCGCGCCTCCCCAAAGCGCTCCTCATGTCCGCAATCATCGTTGCGTTGCTGCTCGGAGCGACCGCGCCGCCTCCCGCCGATGACGATGAGCCGGTAAAATCAAAGCATCCTCCTGCCGCCGCTCCGGCACAGAAGCCGGAATCCGACGAGGAAGACGAGGAAGGACGCCCCCAGCCAAACAGCACGATCGTCGTCACCGCGCGCAGGCTGGACGCGGCTCGGACCCAGATCGACGCAGCCCTGGGGTCGACCCTCTATTCGCTGACCAACGAAACGATCGAAAATCGCCCCGCTGGGGAAACCGGAAGCATCGCACAGATACTGGCTCAGGCGCCGGGGGTCACGATTTCGGGCCGGACGCTCAACGTTCGCGGATCGCCGGCAAACCAGGTCAGGATCAACAACGTTATCGTTCCCGAAGCCATTTCCGATCCGGCGGACCATCTCAGCTCCCGACTCTCCGAAACCACGCGCCTGATTACGGGCACCCTGCCGGCACAATTCGGCTTCGCTCCGGCGGGAGTCATCAGCGTTACGACGAAGAACGGTCTTTATCAGCGCGGCGGCCAGGCGGAGTTGTTCGCAGGGACCGGAGGGATGATCGAACCGGCCTTCGAATGGGCAGGCTCGGCCGCAGCAACGAGCCTGTTCGCGTCGGGAAGCTTTGAGCGCGATCGCTCCAGGATTGCCGATGTTTCGAATGTGGCGGGCCGCGACCGGCGATCGGAATTCGAAGGCCTGGCCTTTGCCGATCACGTCATCGATGCCGACAACCGGGTCTCGATGGTCTTCGGCGGCTCGAGCGAGCGCCACAGGATTTCAGGGGCCACCATCGGGCCCGGGATCGAGGCCAGCAGCGACGGCTATGCGGTCGGGACCTTCCAGCACAGCGATGGCGGCTTCACCGTCCAGGCATCGCTTTTCGGCGGCAAGGCGACGGACCGGACTCGATTCAAGGGCCGCACGCGCGAGCGCCGGAGAACATTCGGGACCCAGATCGACGCCAGCGACACGATCAGCGCGTCCCATACGCTTCGCTTCGGCCTGCTCGCCGACCGCTCCACGACAGACGAACTGGATGCGCTGAGTTCTGCCGTGCACCGTACGGCGGTCGCCGCTTATGCGCAGGACGAATGGAAGCTCGGCCCTTCGCTGACATTCAACCCCGGCGTTCGAGTGGAATGGCTTCGCGGGGTCGGATCGGCCGCCACTGTCGAGCCTCGGGCGAGCCTGGTCTGGACCTCCGAAAGCGGGGTTACGGCCCATGCCGGTTTCGCCCGCTACGCGTCCGCGCCGCCGCTCGGCGAGCAGTCCACGCGAAGCGACCTCGCCGACGAACGCGACGATTATTACGATGCGGGAGTTCAGCAGCGGCTCGGTTCTCTGACCATCGGTCTCGATGCCTATTCGCGTCGGGCGCACAATTTTATCGTAGAGCACGAGACGCCAGGCTCCGCGGTGCCGATCGTCTTCGCTTTCAAGCGCGCGAAGATCGACGGCGTCGAACTTTCCGCCACCTACGCGCAGGGCCCCCTCACCGCCTGGGCCAATCTGGCGGTTGCGAAAGCGAGGGCTCGCACGATCATCGGTGGCGACGGCGCGTTTGCTCCACCAACCCTGTTGGCGGCGTCCGCGCGCTTGATCCCACTCGCCAGCGAACGGCCGGTGACGGCGTCCGGCGGCCTGACGTGGCGACTGGGCAAGCTCAGCCTGTCGGGCGACGTGCTCGCCTCGAGCGGCGCCGTGCGCACGCTCGATCCGGAAGATCCGAACGGTTCGCGCTCGCATTCCTACGCCGTGCTGGGACTTGCCGCCGTCTATCATGTGAGGATCGCGGACAAGCCGGCGGACCTCAGGCTCGACCTGACGAACCTTACCGACGCGCGCTATGTCACGAGCGACGCCGACAATCTGGAGGGCGGGTGGACTCGCCGCGGAAACGGCCGGGCGATTTCCATCGGCATCGAGCAGGGTTTCTAGCGCCTAGCCCGGTTCAGGTGTCCATTGGCACCCGCCAGTTTCCGACCCATCCCCCCGACTGCAAGTCAGCGGCCGTCGCGTTGGCCGGATAGAACCCGGAGCGACATTCGGCCCGCAATCTCCGACTCGTATTTGCCGCCGCGTCAATTTATCTTGCCGTCTCGGGGGATTGCCGATGACCGATCAGCCGAACGCGTCCGCGAAACGGACGACGGTTTTCCTGAGCTACTCGCGGTCGGACGAAGCGAAGGCCCGCAATCTCGCGGCCGCCCTTGATGCCGCTGGTTACGAAGTCTGGTGGGACGCCCTGATCGAAGGCGGCGCGGCTTATTCATTGTCCATCGAAACCGCTCTCAATTCCGCCGACGCCGTCCTTGTCCTCTGGTCCGAGAAGTCGATCCAGTCCGATTGGGTTCGCGACGAAGCGGCGCAGGGGCGCGAGCGCCACAGGCTCGTCCCGCTATCGCTCGACGGAACGCATCCGCCGCTCGGCTTCAGGCAATACCAGGTCATCGACCTCGCCCATTGGAATGGCCGCAAGGACGGTCCGGAGGTCGATGCCATCGAACGTGCCATCGCCACGGTTGCCGGGCACACGCCGGTGCATCCGCGTCCGGTGGCGGGGCCCTTGCCGCGCCGGCGGCTCCTTGTTGCCGCGGGCGCTGCAGCCGTCGTGGCCGCGGGCGGCGGCGCATGGTTTGCGTGGGACGGAGCCGGATTCGGTGGCGGCGCGACGAACCTCAGCATCGCCGTCCTGCCGTTCGAGAATCTCGGCGGCGACCCCAACGAAGCCTATTTCTCGGACGGGCTTACCGACGAGATCCGGAACGCGCTGACCCGGATCCCGTCGCTTCGCGTGCTCGCCGGCACGTCCACCGAAGCGGCCAGCGAGGACAAGAAAGAACCCAAAGCCATCGCTCGCGAACTCGGAGTGCAATTTCTTCTGGCGGGCTCGGTGCAGCGCGCTGGCGATTCCGTCCGGATTGCGACCGATCTTATCGACGGTCGCAGCGGGTTCACGAGCTGGTCCGACAGCGCGGTCCGCAAGCTTACGGACATCTTCGCAGTGCAAAGCGACATTGCCCGCACCGTTGCCGAGGCCATGTCGGTCAAGGTTGCGACCACGATACCGGCGCCCGGGGGGACGGCGAACGTCCAGGCGTATGAGCATTTTCTTCAGGGAAGAGCCCTCTTCAACCTCGCCAAGGATGAAGCCACCGACCGTACCGCCCTCGCCGATTTCGAACTGGCCATTGCCGAGGACCCGAACTTCGCTCTTGCTCATGCCAGCCGGTCACGCTCGCTAGCCGCGCTCGCCGCGGAACATGCCAGTCCCGATCAACTCAAGCCGCTTTACGATCAGGCGATTGCCGCGGCGCGGCGCTCGATCCAGATCGCCCCGATGCTCGCGGAAGGTAATCTCGCGCTCGGCTACGCGCTGTTCGCAGGCAGGTTGGATGTCGCCGGAGCCCGCCCCTTTTACGACCGGGCTTACGAGCTCGGCAGGGGCAATGCGGATATTGCCCTTTTCTACGCTCTCTACTGCTCTCGCGCGGGGCTCCCTTCGAAGGCGACGGAGGCGGTCCAGCAGGCGACCGCTCTCGACCCGCTCAATTCACGCGCATTCCGAGCGCAAGGCTCCGTCGCTTACGCGGCTCGACGCTATTCGGAGGCCGTGCCGCCGCTCCGGCGCGCCCTCGACCTCAATCCGAAAATGACCTTTGCTCACTTCCTTGTCGGTTGCGCTTTTCTCGGGCTCGGCAGGCTTGGCCAAGCGCGAAAGGAATTCATCGCCGAACCCGAGACCCAGTTCAGTTTGACCGGCCTGGCTATCGTCGAGCGCAAGCTTGGAAACCCCGGCGCGGCGGACAAGGCCTTCGCAGGGCTTGTCCAGGATCGTGGCGACAGCGCCCTTTACCAACAGGCCCAGGTGCTCGCGCAATGGGGCCGCAACGAAGATGCCCTCACAAAGCTCGAGCGGGCACGGCAGGTCGGCGATTCCGGCTTGATCTATGTTGCCACCGATCCCCTGCTGGATCCGCTCCGCAAGGATAGCCGTTTTGGCAATTTCATGAACAGCCTGCACCTCGCTTGACCGGGCAAGCTATCGCGAAGGCCGCTTTCATGCGATAATCGAAGCCGTGGGTGCATAGGGGAGACGTTCAATGGTTACCGGTGGAAAAGCCGTACCCGATCCCGAAGAAGGTCAAGCCGGCGGCGATGATCAGGGGCAGACCCGAGATTCCGGCGACACCCGGAAACCGGCAGAAATGGAAGCCGACACCCGCGATTCCGGCGACACTCGCAAGCCCGGTGCCTAGCGCGGCTACTATCGTATTTCAGTAACCGACGGATCGGACGCCTTCGCGCGTTTAATCCAGTCGAGAAAATGATCGCGGTCTATCCGGGTGTACACGCCCGGATAGTTCGCCGTTCCGCACCCGACGCCCCAGCTGACAATCCCCACAAGCACCGGCTCTCCTGACGCGAGGATCAACGGTCCCCCGCTGTCGCCCTGGCAGGCGTCCGATTTACCCTCCGCGCAAATCTCCGAGGCATCGGTTCGGCCCGCCAATGCGGTGCCGTCGCAGGCCACTGCGCTTGTTATTCCCTCCTGCAGCTTGTCCTGGAAATTGCCGTTCTCATCTTTCCCCCAGCCGGTGATGATGAGAGCCTCGCCCGCTGCGACGATCTTGTCTGTCCGCAAGCTTCCGTTGAGGCGGATGGGAGCGAAATGCGCGGGCTTGGTATCGTCGGTGTGCGAATCCGCCTTGAAGTGGACCAGCGCGATGTCGTCCGGCGATTCCTTGTTTGCGGAATCATATCCGGCGTGCCGCACGAAGCGGTCGATGAGGTAGGTCCTGCCGCGATCCTCGGCGGTCAGTCTCTGGGAGCCAAGCCGCACCCGATAGCCCCAGCTCAGACGCTTCGGATCGACGCAATGGGCGGCGGTAAGAACCCAGCCGTCGGCGATCAATGCGCCCCCGCACTGATGCCGCCACGCCCACAATGGCTTCTCCTGAAGCTCGGCTGCCGTATAGTCCGATGCGACATTCGGCATGAACAGTTCGACCTGCCACGGCGCGCCATGGGCGAGCGGATCGACGCTCCGGCCCGGGGCGGCCCCGATCAGCAGCGGCGCCAGCGCAAAAATCGCTATCGGTCGGCTCATCATCCTCCTGCCCTCCCACGGCCTATTGCTTGAAGAATTCGTCGGCTCGCTTCGACAGCCAGCCTGCAACCCGGTCGGAGAACATTCCCGCGAGAATGCCGATACCCGCGAAGGCCATGTAATTGTCCCCAGCCGCGTGCTCGGAGCTTGCCGAACCGAGCACCGCGGTTCCTCCGAGCAGGACGATGTAAACGCACAGTGCGATCAGCCCACCGAGGAATGTCCGGGTTACCGGACGCGCGTCCGCGACCGACATGATCGCATTGCCGGGATAGACGATCAGCACCAGGGTCACGAGAAGGGCTCCGAACATCCCGGCGACGAACGTCAGCAGCAACTGGAGCAGCGGTGGAGTGAGCGACGCCAGGGAAACCAGCGGCCCAAGGATTAGCCCCGCGGATTCCACTTGGTTGAACATGTCCCAGACGGATTCCTCTTCTTTCGTAAGCCCCGGCCCGGCGTTCACTTGCGGCCGGATTTGCTGCACCTTGGTCGTCGCCAGCGTGACCTGGTCGCCAGCGGCGGCATCGTCCCGGGCGATGTGCAGGTAAATCGCCGCGTTTTTCTGCGCGGGTCTGAGCGCGTCGGCCTTGGCGGCCTCCGACGGTCCGGGGTTACAGTTGGCGATCTGCTTGGCGATGGCATATTGCGCGGCCTCGTCCGTCTGGGACGGCGGCTGGAATGAGCCGCAAGTCCCGAGCGCGGCGACCTGCGAATAATCTTCCTGGATAGGCTCCCAGGCGGCAGCCAGTTTCGCTTCCGTCTTGAGGTACGAATCGTAGGATTGCTGCTGCTTCTGCGTCCAGGTCGCGAAGTCGCGTTTCAGCTGGTCGTACCCGCTCTCCTTTTCCAGCGCGCTCTGATAGAGAACAAGACCGCCGCTATAGCCGCCCTGGATCGACTGGGACGCAAGCCCGGCGACGATCTGCTGCTGGGCGGTGGCGACCATCAGCATGGCGACGAAGAGAAAGCCTACGATGGTCGCGCCGATAATCTTCAGCGCGTGGGTGAACCAGTCGAGCAACCTGATCTTGAAATCCTGCTCCATCGCCCCTCTCCCCCGACGACTTCATTCGGCTATTCCAAGTCATTCGGCAAGAATTCGACACATTTCTTTGTGTTCATCATTGGCAATGCCAAGCAAAATGTGCGGTTACGGAGAGGGAATTGGTGCAATGAGCTATGCGCAATTCACGAGACCGGACGGCCAACCGGTTTATCTCAAGACCATATATAGGACTTTGCGCCGGTTCCCGCGGAAGGACCCCTTGATGGGGCCGCTTCGCAGGGCACGCGAATAACCTTCCACAACCCGGGTCATGAGGACGTGAAGGCGCTCGCGGACGAGGTCCAGCAAAGGTTTGCCGCGGCCTGAGGCGTCGCTCAGGCGGCCATCAACCCCCCGCGATAGACCACATCTTCCAGCGTTCGTCCCGCTCCACGCGCGACGCAGGTCAGCGGATCGTCAGCAACAGTCACCGGCAGCCCGGTCTCGTCCGACAGGACGATGCTGAGGTCGCGCAGGAGCGATCCTCCACCAGTCAGCGTGATTCCCTCGTCGAGCACGTCGGCGGCGATCTCCGGCTGCGTGTTTTCCAGAGCGGCGCGAACGACCGCCACTATCCGATGAACCGGCTCGGCGAGCGCTTCGGCAACCTGCGCCTGGTTGAGCGTGATCTCGCGCGGAATGCCTCGGGCAACGTCTCTCCCTCTGACATAGGTTTCGAGGCCCGCTCCCGTGGGAGGAGCGGTGGCCGTCCCGATCTCGATCTTGACGCGCTCGGCCGTGCCCTCGCCGATCATCAGATTATAGTTGCGGCGGACATAGGAGATGATCGCGTCGTCCATGCGATCGCCGCCGACGCGAGCCGAACAGCAATAGGCGAGACCCTGGAGCGAGATCACGCCGACCTCGGTAGTCCCGCCGCCGATATCGACGACCATCGACCCGATGGGCTCCGTCACCGGAAGCCCGGCGCCGATTGCGGCTGCCATCGGCTCTTCCAGGAGCGACACGCGGTCGGCGCCCGCATTGCTCACCGCCTGCCGGATCGCCCGCCGCTCGACCGGAGTCGCGCAGGAGGGGATCGAGATCACGACCTCCGGCCCGCGTGAGAAACGGCTGGGACCGCCATGCGCCTTGCGGATGAGATGCTTGATCATCTCCTCTGCGACTTCGAGGTCGGCGATCACCCCGCTTCGCAACGGGCGAATCGTTTCGACGTTGGCGGGGGTCTTGCCCATCATCAGCTTGGCGTCGTCGCCGATCGCTCGCACCCGCCGTATTCCGTCGCGGCCGGTCTCCATCGCCACGACCGACGGCTCGCTGATCACGATGCCCGCGCCAGCCGCGTAAACCACAGTATTGCAGGTACCGAGGTCGATCGCGACGCCCCTCGGCGAGAAACTGAATAGATTGCGCACGTGTCCCGCCCCCTCCGCGAAGCCGCTTGAAACTAAGAATCACCCCGGAAAAGAGCAGCTTGGCAGGTGCGGCGGTTAATCCCAGCCATGGTTAATGGAGAAACTTTGAAGCGTTCCCCTGCTGCGGTGAGCGGTTGCACCCGAGCAGGGTTGCACAGGTTGCGTCGGACCCTAGTGTAACACCTCCTGGGGGAAGCGCCGATGAGCCTGATTGCCGACCTGAAGTCGCTCGAGCCGGGCCAGCGAAGCGCGATCTGGGCGAGCTACCTCGGCTGGACCCTCGACGCCTTCGATTACTTCCTGCTCGTGTTCATGATGAAGGCGATCTCAAGCGAGTTCGGCGCCGACATCTCGGAGGTCGCGGTCGCTCTCATGCTGACGCTGGCCGCGCGGCCGTTTGGGGCGTTCGTCTTCGGCGCTCTTGCCGACCGGTACGGCCGTCGCCCGATCCTGATCGTCGTCATCCTCGCATTCTCGGTCTTTTCCGCGCTTTCGGGCCTCGCCGGTTCGCTGACACAGCTTCTCGTCATCCGCACCCTGTTCGGTTTCGCGATGGGCGGTGAGTGGGGAATCGGCGCAAGCCTGGTGATGGAGACGATTCCCGCGAAGCTTCGCGGTCCCGTGTCGGGCCTGCTCCAGAGCGGCTACCCGTCGGGCTATTTTATCGCCAGCCTCGCTTATTTCGCATTGTTCGACACGATTGGCTGGCGCGGAATGTTCTTCGTCGGGATCGCCCCGGCGCTGCTCGTTTTCCTGATCCGCATGCACGTCGAGGAAAGCCCCGCTTTCGAAGCGAGCAGGGACAAGCCACGGGTAAACCCGTTCCGCGAGATCGCAAGGAACTGGAAAATCGCGCTCTACATGATCGTGCTGATGGCGGCGTTCAACGCGTTCAGCCACGGAACTCAGGACCTCTACCCGACCTTCCTCCAGGTCCAGCATCATTTCGACACGCACCTCACCGGAACCCTGGCCGCGATCATGAACGTCGGCGCGATCGTCGGCGGGATCGGCTTCGGGATCTGGTCGGAAAAGATCGGCCGCAAGGCCGCCATTATCATTGCCTGCGTGCTGGCCCTGCCGATCATTCCGCTTTGGGCGTGGTCGACCACGCCGCTCATGCTCGCGGTCGGCGGCTTCCTGATGCAGGTCGCGGTCCAGGGCGCATGGGGGATCGTTCCAGTGCACCTGAATGAGCTTTCGCCGGGCGCCGTACGGGCGATGTTCCCCGGCTTCGCGTACCAACTCGGTAATTTGCTGATGTCGCGCAACGGCGTCTTCCAGGCACAGATCGCCGAGAGCCACGGCAATAATTATGCCCTTGCTCTCGCGACTTTCGGCGGGGCGACGGCGGTGATCATCGCGATCTGGACCTTACTCGGGCCGGAACGGCAGCACGCAGACCTCACGAGCACTGCGTCGGCGCATGAATAAGTTTGACTAATAACCGGCGAGCCACACCGGCAAGCAGGCGATAACGATTGCGATCAGCTGGGCTGCGAGAAGGAATGCAGTCGCGCGCCGGTGCCAGTTTGCTGTCAGGGCGAAGAGCAGGATCAGCGGCAGCTGAGCACCCATCAACAATTGCCAGACGTGCGCACTGGCATACTCGTCCGGCTGCGGCGGGACGCCGGCGACGATGTTCGCCATCACGACTGCGAACGCCAGGCCCGAGAAAATCAGCGGTGTGACGGCTGCAATCCGGTTGGAGTGGATCCGATCCATGCAGGAGCCCATAGCAAACTTTCGGTCGTCCGGCGCGTTGGCCGGTCGCAATCATGGCCTATCGAACGCCACTTCGTACGAGCCGTTGGAAGGCGATGCTCGCCGCTGTGTTCGTTACCGGCATCCTCGGGTTTGGAGTAATCACCGGCCTCAACGTGGCAATGGTCAGCCGCGCCGTCGAGCACCTTCAGGCCATCGATATCGCATTGCCGAAGCTGCCGCCCGAGCCGCCCCCTCCGAAGCCTGAGCCCCGGCCCAGGCCAAAGGCGCAAGGCGCTCCTGCCGCTCCGAAAGCGTCCCCCATCGTCGCGCCGAAACCGGAAATCCAGTTGCCCGCGAAGCAGGTGGTCGCTGCCGCCGCGCAGGCAGGAACGGGTGCGGCTTCATCGAACGGACAGGGCGGCGCAGGCGCGGGGACCGGCGCGGGAGGAACCGGCTCCGGCGCGGGCGGAGGCGGCAACACGCCGGCACAACTGGTACGCAATCTTTCGCGTTCCGATTACCGGGCGCTCACCGCGGGCCGGCTGCCGCAGGGAGCCGCGGGGCTTGCCATCCGCGTCGACGCAAGCGGCCGCGTCGACTCTTGCCGGGTGGAGCATTCAAGCGGCGATCCGGTCATTGACACCGGGCTGTGCCCGCTGATTTCGGCGCGGCTTGTGTTTCAGCCTGCGCGCAACGCCGCCGGCCAGCCGATCGCTTACTTCACCCATTATCTGGCAACGTGGCGCCGCTGATCAGCGCGCCGCGACCGTGTTCGTATCGGGGGCCTTCGGAACGATGCCGGCAAGCCGCTGTGCATCCCAGCCGTAGACGTCGTCCATATAAGTGATCGAGGAGCCGTTCGGGACCGCAGTCACATAAACGACGAACACCGGCACCGGCTGGTCGAGCGGCACCTTGATCTCGGGGGCGTCGGACGTCGCCTGGAGCTCATGACCGAACAGCCACTTGCCCAGCCGGTCGGCGTCATTCAGGCGAATGCAGCCGCCGCTGAACAGCCGCGTCGTCTTTTCGAGCAGCTCCTTGCGAGGCGTATCGTGCAGATACACGCCGAACGGATTGGTGAAGGTATATTTCACCTTGCCGAGGAAGTTCTCCGCTCCCGGGAGCTGCCGGACGCGGATCTCGACCTTCCCGTCTTTCACCGCCTGCCAGTCGATCGTGCTCGGATCGACAGGCGTGGCGTTGTCGCTCCAGTCCGACAGGATCTGGTAACCGCGCGATTTCAGATAACCTAGGCCGTATTTCTCGACGTAAATTCCGACGTCGTCCCAGACGAGGTCGGGCGGTACGTTCCAATAGGGGTTGAGCGCCGCATAATGCAGATAGCCGGCCATGGTCGGAGTCTTGCGGTCCGGCCGCTCCTGCCCGACGACGACCTTCATCGAATCTACAAGAGTGTCGCCGTCGTACATGTACAACCGTTGGGTCGCGTTGTTGACGATGAGGTAGCGGCCCTTGTCGGGAAGGATCCGCACCCGCTGCATGTTGATCTGCAGCAGCCCCCGCTCGTGATCGCCGTCATACCGCCCGCTGACGAGCGCTGTCCTGAGCTCCGCGTACATGGGATTCATCCACTCCATGTTCGCGACATATTCGGCGAGGGACGGTGCCCGCGCGGCATCCTGGAGCGCCTTCAACGGGGACGGCGGTCCAAGGCGAAGCGCAGGATCGACATATTGAAGACCGTTGACCGGCGGGTTCTTCAGTTCGCGCACATAATCGGCAAAGGCTTCGCTCAGAAGCAGGTCGGCCTTTTTGACGGCATGCGAATCGCCGCCTGACGCCTTGCGAATGGCCTTGCGGATATCGTCGGCCTTAAACCTGGCAGGATCGATTCCGTCAGCGGCCGAGGTGCCCAGCAGAGCGAGAAGCGCCTGCGCCGCCGAGGTCGGCTGGCCAGCCTGGAACCACAGGGGTTTGTCCTGCCGGACTGTATAGAAATCTTCGACGCTCTGCCCTTGCGGAACCGCCAGCGTCGTCGCCGCCGCCGCCGGAGCAGGCGCAAGAATTGGCGCCACAGCAAGCGATGCTGCGGCGCCGAGTACGATTGTGAAGGTGCGCACCGGCACGAAGCCGGTGCGCATTGAACTCAACTTGGTCACGTCTTGATACTATCCGAGTTTATCCGCGCTCGCCACTCATGCGTGGAGCCGGAGCGGGAGCCGGAGCAGCCGCCGCCGGCTGACCCGGATAATATTGGCCGTTGTAGATGTAGCCATCCACCTGGCCGTCGTTGTTGCGGTCGGCCCAGACTGCGCCGGCGAGACCGCCGACAGCCGCACCGATCACCGCGCCCTGGATGACGCTGACGCCCGGAATGACGGCGCCTGCAACCGCACCGAGGGCCGCACCGGCAACGGCGCCGGTGGCGACGCGCTGGAGGGTCGGATCGTAACCAGCCGGGGTGCCGGCATAATATTGACCGTTATAGGTGTAGCCGTCGACATAGCCGTCGTTGTTGCGATCGGCCCAGATCGCGCCGGAAAGGCCGCCGATCGCCGCACCGGCAATCGCGCCCTCGGCAACGCTGACGCCCGGCACGACCGCGCCGACCGCCGCACCGCCGACCGCACCGATCGCGGCATTGCGCGTCACTGCCGGATTCGAGGCGCACGCCGCAAGCGTGGCTGTTCCGGCGAGGACCGCCGCCAACATGGATTTCTGCATCATCTTTCTCCCGTGTAGTTGATCAACCAGACCATGCCCCGGGTTCCCACTTCCCCCGGCATCGGTGCACGTCACATCGCCCGAAACGACGCTCGCCGCGTAACGTTCCGGCATCGCTACAATGCTTGACCGAACCTGCGGTTGCAGGGCACGAGAACGGTGTATCGAGCATGGGATTTCGCTAGGATGAACCGTTCCGGCAAAGCAACGATTTTTCACAACCCGATGTGCGGAACCTCGCGCAAAACGCTTGAGATGCTTCGCGAGGCGGGCCGGGACGTGCGCATTCGCGAATATCTGAAGGACCCGCCCAGCCGCGAGGAACTGAAGGGCCTCTACGACCGCGCCGGGATCAGCCCCCGCGAGGCGCTTCGCGCCAAGGAGCCCATTGCCGCCGAGCTCGGCCTCCTCGATGCCGACGTCGACGCTGACACCATTCTCGATGCGATGGTCGAGCACCCGATCCTGATCGAGCGGCCCCTGGTCGAGACCGAAAAGGGCGTCCGCCTGTGCCGCCCGCAGGACAAGGTCCGCGAGATTTTGTAGATAAGCGCGTGTGACAGCCCTCGACCCCCGCCTGCTTCTCCAGGGCTATGGGATGGGGATCTTCCCGATGGCCGACAGCCGCGACGCGGACGAGGTCTTCTGGGTCGAGCCGCGAAGGCGGGCCATCCTGCCGCTGGACGGCTTCCACGTCTCCCGTTCGCTGCGGCGCACCCTGCGCTCCGACTGGTTCGCTGTCACCGCAGATCGCGCCTTCGCCAAAGTCGTTGCTGCCTGTGCCGAGCGCGAGCAAACGTGGATCAACGCCGACATCGAGCGCGCGATGCTGGCGCTCCACAGGCTCGGCCACGCGCATTCCGTCGAGGTGTGGAAAGACGAGGCACTCGTCGGCGGCCTCTACGGCGTGTCGCTTGGCCAGGCGTTTTTCGGCGAGAGCATGTTCAGCCGGATGAGCGACGCATCGAAGGTCGCGCTTGCCTGGCTCGTCGCTCGCCTGAAGGTCGGCGGCTATAGTTTGCTCGACTGCCAGTTCATGACCGGCCACCTGGCGTCGCTGGGCGCAGTCGCGGTTCCCCGCGATCGTTATGTGGCGTTATTGGCGACCGCGCTCGGCGAAGGCGCGTCGGCAGCGGCGGCGGGCGTTTCTTCAGCCGGAGCCGACTGGTCGTCCGGCGATTTCTGGGCGCTCGATTCGTTGCTTGAGGCCGAGGGCGCCGCGCCCGGAGGAGGAGGAGGCCCCGGCGGGAAATTCATTGCGCAACTCTTGGGCCAGACGTCATAGACCGGGTGCTGAACCACATTCAGCGACGGCGATTCCTTGTACACCCAGCCCGAAAAGACCCGTCGCCATTTCTTGTCGGCGCCCTGCACGTCGAGCTGGAGGAAAGCGCCGGTCAGCTTCTCCTGCTCCCATGGCGCCGTCGCCTCGCAGGCCCGCAGGCGGATGATCGCGTCGCCGGCGCGGACCGACTGCCCCGGCTTGAGCCGGAAATTGTGGACGATTCCGTTGCGTTTGTTGAGGAAGCCGATGACCGCAATGCGGTCCTTCATCGGAGTCAGCCCCGCCTCATTGCCTTTGAGCACCTGGCTGGTGTTCGCCGGTTGCAGTTCCTGCTCGTTGCCGCCTTGCTTCTGCCCGCACGCCGCCAACGCGATCGCAAGTGCGGCGGTAATGGCCGGCGTGAAGCGCACTCTTATTCCGGGGTCCAGGGCTGGTAGTCGCCGGTCGCGGCAGGGCGGATCTTGCCGGAGCCGAGCGCACCGTCGGGACGGAACGCGGCCATCGTCCCGGTCGCATTCGGGATCGGCTCTTTCTGCCATTTGCGGACCGGCGGAAGTGCCTCGTCCGGAAGCTCTTCGATCGTGCCCTTGAGCCACAGCTGCCAGCCCGGAGGCACACGGCTCCCGTCATTGTTGCCGGCGTAGATCACCCAGCGCCGGCGCGGGTTCTTCTTCGACTGATAATAGATGTTGCCGGCATCGTCCTTGCCGACCTGGTTGCCGAAGCGCCACGTGAAGAGCTTGGTGCCCCAGGTGTCGCCATTCCACCAGGTGAAGGTTTTCGACCAGAATCCCATGGCGCGTGCCTCTGCCGTGTCGCGAATGAGAGTGCAAGCTTCGCGCGCAGCTTGTCCCGGGGAACGTGCGAGCACGACGGAGGTTCGCCACATGGAGGAGGAGCTTGCGGGAACGAAACGACGGCCGATGCCGCGGCCGGACTAGCCGTCTACCACTTCACCCTGTCACCTGGAACGATCCCGAGCTGGGCCGCCCGCCCACCCGCGATCTCCAGGACCGCAGCGATCGGCTCGCCCGAGGGAACGGGGGTGTCGTCGAGCGGCTTGGCCGTCGCGATCCTCGCGATGGTGCCGTCGGCCCGGATGAAGACCATGTCGAGCGGGATGAGCGTGTTATGCATCCAGAACGCGACCGGCTGCGGCGGGTCGTAGGGGAAGATCATCCCCCGGTCCGGGGCGAGATGTTTCACGAACATCAGACCGGTTTCCTGTTGCTGCGGAGTCGCGGCGACATCGACGGTGAAGCGGTGGACTCCGCTTGCCGACGTGATGATCAGCGGCACCTGCTGGAGTCCCGTCTGCGCCTGCCCCGCCGGAGCGTCCGCCGGCGCGACAGTCGGACTGCAGGCGGCTGCGGCCAATGCGATCGCAATCAACAGGCCCTTCACTGCACCGGCCGCAATTCGACCGCCGTCAGCCCCTTGCGACCCTCGGCAATACGCGCCTCGACCATCTGACCTTGCTGAAGCTCCCCTAAACCGGAATTCCGCACGGTCTCCATGTGCACGAAGATATCCTGCCCGTCGACACCGGCGCGGTTCAAAAAGCCGTAGCCCTTGGCGCGGTTGAACCACTTCACCTCGACCGGCTCATATTCGCCTGCGTTTTCCGCAAGCACGTTGCGGTCCGCCCTTTCGCCGGCGCCGACGGCTGTGCGCCGGGGCGCAACGACGATCTCGCTGGTGTCGATCGACAGGATCTTCTTGGCCTGAAGTCCTCGCTCCAGCCGCGCCGGGATGCACTCGACAAGAGCGCCTTCAGGAAGGCTTCGCCGCCCATGCTCCTTCAGCACGCTGAAGTGGACGAGGATGTCGCCATCGATCGAATCACTGATCAGGAAACCGAATCCGCGGGTGGCGTCGAACCATTTCACGCGCGCGGAAACGGACCCGAGGTCGTCGGCCGCCGATTCGATCAGAACCGGTTCTTCCACAAGGGGTTCCGGTTGGGGTTCCTTAGTCCGAGCCACGGAAACCTTAACTTGAGTTGTGTCGGGGAACCGACTCTACAGCATCGGTTACGATTTTTCTTCAAGCATTTCGATATCTACGTCTGCGCCGGGCCTTAAACCCAGGATTGCCTTCGAGATTCCGAAAGAATGTCCGGCGCGGATCATTGCCGCCAGCGTCCGTTCCCGAGTTGCGGCATCGGCGGTCTCGGCGGCAAACGGACCGATTCTGCGCCGCCGGGCGTAGCGGAGCGCGGCCGCCACAGATTCCTCGCCAGCGAACGCCTGTGCGGCCTCTCCGTCCTCTTCCCCGATTCCGGCGGCATGAAGCGATTGGCGGACCCGCCGCGGGCCATAGCCCCGCCCGGTTAGCGACCGCGCCTTCGACAGCGCATATTGGGCGTCGTCGACATAACCGAGCGTCGCGAGCCGCTCGACGATCCGTTCAGGGTCGGGCGCGCGCTCCCCGGACCAGCCGCGCTCGCGGATCTTCCGCGAAAGATAGGATCCAAGCTTCGCGCGGGTCGTCGCAAAGCGTCCGACATAGGTCAGCGCCAGCTCATCCAGCTTGGCGGAATCGAGGGGCACAGGGTCTCGGCGTCGCTGTCGTCCACGCATCGCGCCCTTTTTGTGCCACAGTCCCCACCCATGACAATGGTCCGGCGCCGGGGAAACCGCCGGTTGGCCTCAATGTTATTTAGGAATTTGCGTGCTGGACTCCACTTCGACCGACCGTGCCGATTTGGCCCCGGCGGGCGCTACGCCCACCATCGACAGCCTTCCCCGACGAATTGCCGACTTCGATACGCTTTCAGAAGCGCTCGACTATGCGGCGACGGGCCACCGCGGTCTGAATTTCCACGACGCTCGCGGTTCTTTGTTGCGCGCCTATCCTTATTCGGAGCTTCGCGCGGATGCCCTGGCTTGTGCGCGGCGCTTCATCGGGATCGGGATCAACCCCGGAGACCGAATCGCGCTCGTCGCCGAGACCGGGCCCGAATTCGCGGCGGCCTTTTTCGGCGCGGTCTATGCCGGCGCCTGGCCGGTGCCGCTCCCTCTCCCGACCAGCTTCGGCGGCCGCCAGGCCTATGTCGACCAGTTGAAGGTACAGCTGAAGAGCTGCGACCCGCAATTGTTCCTGGTCCCGCCCGAGCTCGCCGACATGGCGGTCGAGGCCGCCAGCGGAGTTTCAGTCCGCACCTGGGAGCAGCTCGCCGAACTTCCTGCCGACGAGCATCCGCTTCCGTCGGCCGAGCCGGACGCGATCGCCTATTTGCAATATTCGAGCGGATCGACTCGGTTCCCGCACGGAGTCGCGATCACCCATCGCGGGCTACTCGACAATCTTCGCGCGCACGGCCTCGGCCTTGGAGTCGAGGACGCCGACCGCTGCATCTCCTGGCTGCCCTGGTATCATGACATGGGCCTGGTCGGCTGCCTTCTGTCGCCGCTCGCTCTCCAGGTGTCCTGCGACTATCAGAAGACCGAGGATTTCGCCCGCCGCCCGCTGGCCTGGCTGGACATGATCAGCCGCAACCCCGGCAACAGCATCAGCTACTCGCCGACCTTCGGCTACGATATCTGCGCTCGCAGGATGAGCTCGCAGACCCGGGCCGAGGACCGCTTCGACCTGTCCCGGTGGCGGATCGCCGGCAACGGTGCCGACATGATCCGGCCCGATGTAATGCAGGCCTTCGTCGATGCGTTCGCCGGGGCCGGCTTCAACGCGTCCGCATTCTGCCCGAGCTACGGGCTTGCCGAAGCCACGCTTGCGGTTTCGCTGATGCCGCCGGGCGAGGGAATCCGCATCGAACTGGTTGAGGAAGCCGAGCTTTCGGGCGGCGAGTCCGACGACGATGACGGCCGCCCGCGCCGCTATCGCGCGGTCGTCAATTGCGGCGTTCCGGTCACGGGCATGGAGGTCGAGGTCCGCTCCGAAGATGGCTCGCGGCTTCCCGACCGCGGGATCGGCCGGATCTTCGTTCGCGGCAAGGCGGTGATGGTCGGCTATTTCCGCGACGAGGAATCCACCGCCGCCTGCCTCAGCGCCGACAACTGGCTCGACACCGGCGACATGGGCTACATGTCGAAGGGCTACATCTTCATCGTCGGCCGCGCCAAGGACATGATCATCATCAACGGGCGCAATTACTGGCCGCAGGACATCGAATGGGCGGTCGAGCAGCTGCCCGGCTTCAAGTCCGGCGACATCGCCGCCTTCGCGATCACCGGCCCGAGCGGCGAAGAGACTCCCGCGGTTCTGGTCCATTGCCGCGTGTCCGATCCGGAGGAGCGGGGTCGCCTTCGCGACGACATCCGCGAGCGGGTCCACGCGATCACCGGGATCAGCCCGATCGTGGAGCTGGTGCCGCCACGCACCTTGCCCCGCACGAGCTCGGGCAAGCTGTCGCGCACCAAGGCGCGCTCGCTGTACCTCTCGGGCGAGATCCAGCCCTACGATATAGCTGCCTGAACGATTAGGTCCGCCACTCCTGGCGGGTTATGCGATGGCAGGAGTGGCAGGATTCGAACCCGCGACCCTCGGTTTTGGAGACCGATGCTCTACCAGCTGAGCTACACTCCTGTGCCGCCGCGCGAGTTAGCTACGGTCCAGTCGTTCCGCAACCTTGAAGACTCATTCGCTCGGCGCTAAATGCTCCTCCAAGCTCCGCCGGCCGCGACACGCGCCGCGGAGCCTTTCTTTATCCGGAAGCGGGAAACGTAGAAGTGGCAAAGGTCTCAATCGGCGAATTCATGCGCCAGGTGAAACTGGAAGGCATCACGAGGATCGTGTGGCCGAGCCGCCAGGAAACTTTCCGCACCACGATCATGGTGCTGATCATGACCGGCCTTCTCGCATTCTTCTTCCTCGCCACCGATTCGCTGTTCAGCGCCATCGTCCAGTTCCTGCTCGGCCTTCTCGGCCCGGCCGGCGCCTAAAGGAAAAGCAAAGCCCCATGTCTCGCTGGTACATCATCCACGCTTATTCCGGCTTCGAGAACAAGGTGAAGGACTCGATCCTCGCCGAGGCTGCCCGAATGGGACTCGAGCCCCAGGTCGAGGCAGTCGAGGTTCCGACCGAAAAGGTCACGGAGGTCCGCCGCGGCAAGAAGGTCCAGTCGGAACGCAAGTTCTTCCCCGGCTATGTGCTGGCCAAGCTCGCCATGAGCGACCAGGTCTACCACCTCGTCAAGAACACGCCGAAGGTGACGGGCTTCCTCGGCCCCAACGGCAAGCCGCAGGCGATCAGTGAGGCCGAGGCGGCGCGGATCCTCTCGACCAAGGAAGAAATGGCCGCCGCCGCGCCGAGCAAGAGGGTTCATGTCGACTATGACATCGGCGACGCAGTGAAGGTCCTCGACGGGCCATTCGCAAGCTTCAATGGCGTGGTCGAGGAACTCGACTTCGACCGCGGCCGGGTGAAGGTCAGCGTTTCTATCTTTGGTAGAGCGACTCCCGTTGAACTTGAATTTGAACAGGTAGAGCGAGTGAAGTGAAGTGTTCCCCGGCGAAGGCCGGGGCCCAGTCCCAACAAAGGCCAAGGCCCGCTTCGGCGGGCCTTTCTTTTGTGCCAGCCGTCATTGCGAGGAGCGCCAGCGACGCGGCAATCCATCTGGATTGCGTCGCCTTGCTCGCAATGACGGGCTAACCTCACCGCCCCTTTCTGCTACCCTCCGGTCAGGGGAGGCATTCATACATGGCCACCGGCGACAAATTCGAACGTCACAAACAGCCCTGGCGGCAGGACGAAATCCAGAAACTCCACCAACTCGCCGCCAAAGGCATGAGCCTCCGCGCCATCGCCAAGGCCCTCACCCGAAGCGAGGAGTCCGTGAAGGATCGGGCGAAAGCAGACCGGCTGAAGATCACGAAGATGCGGTAGGCGCTT
>Ga0070658_10001000_pt1 | contig 24258 bp, 24 predicted proteins | sample KBSC13metaG_FD_64664 | JGI IMG/M metagenome (GOLD analysis project Ga0070658, IMG submission 64664) | Corn rhizosphere microbial communities from Kellogg Biological Station, Michigan, USA - KBS C1-3 metaG | ecosystem: Host-associated > Plants > Roots > Rhizosphere > Soil ...
GGGCAGATCCTGGAGTCCTCCCGAGTGATGGGGACGGGGAAGAACGCCCGTGACCGGCGGGTCGTCTACCAGTTCTCCTTGAAACGCTCCCGACATGACGACCGGGCGATCAACGCGATGGTCGAGCGCGCGGAGAAGGTCGCCGATGGAAGCCGGCCGTTGAAGAAGGACCGGTTCGTCACCCTCGACGGCGCCCAGCGAGGCGTGGACTGGGACCTCGTCGGCCGGGCCCGTCAGCTCGCCGGACTCAAGGGCTACGTCACCAACATCCCGGTTGCCACGATGGCCGGGCAGGCAGTGATTTCCGCCTACCACGATCTTTGGCAGGTCGAGAAGTCCTTCCGGATGACCAAAAGCGACCTGCGCGCCCGGCCCGTCTTCCACCACCAGCGCGACTCCATCGAAGCGCACCTGACCGTCGTGTTCGCCGCCCTCGCGATCAGCCGGCACCTGCAAGACGTCACCGGCGCCTCAATCAAGAAGGTCGTCCGCACCCTTCGCCCGCTGCAGTCAGTGACCATCGAGATCGACGGGCACACCCTCACCGCCGAACCCGCCATCACCAGCGGCGCCGAAGAACTGCTGAGCCGCCTGCCACGGGGTGACTAACTTGGCACGAGTCAGGTCCGGCGTCAGCCGAGCCGCAGGTCGCGCATCACGAGCCCGCTGGCCGGCTTGGGCGTGAACAGCGTCGACTTGCGCGGCATCCGTTCGCCCGCCGCGGCCACAGCCGTGACGGCGGTCACCGGCGTCGCTCGCAGGAGCAGCGCGACTCCGCCGTCGGCGCGCGCGGCCTCCACCGCCGAGGCCGCATCGTGCCGGTAGCCGACGACGTCCTCGGTGTCCGGGAGACCCCAGACCGCCTTGACGAGCAGTTCGTGCGCCACCGCCACGTCGAGGGCTCGCCAGGCCTGCGACCGGTCGGCGGGCAACGCGACCGACTGGCGCGCGGCGTCCGGCTGGTCGAGCAGGTAGGCCAGGTGGCCGTCAGTGACGACGAATGCGGTGTCGGCCGAGTCCGCGAGGGTGGCCTCGGGATCCTCGCCGACGTTCAACGGCGTCACGCGGAACGCGGTGCTCGCCATGCCGACCGCTTCGTCCAGCGAGATACCCAGGACCACGCGGTGGATCGCATGCACCTGAGGTCCGAAGGTCCCCGCGTCGACGAGCAGCGCCAAGCCGTAGTCCCATGGCTGCTTGCCGGGGCGTGGGGCGTCCCGGTCGGCCTGATAGCGCAGGTAGGTCGCGTAGCGGTGGTGCCCGTCGGCGATCACCGCCCGCCGAGGCTGCAGCTCGGCCGCGATGGCGTCCAGCAGTGTCGGGTCGGCGATCGGCCACAGCCGGTGGCGCCAACCGTCGGCCGTGGTGAAGTCCGCCAGCGGAGGCTTGATGTCGACCTCCGCGACCGCGGAGCGCGTCACCGGGCCACCGTCGTGCACGAGGATGATCGGCTCCAGGTTCGCCTCGGTGGCCTCCATCAGAGCCAAGCGGTCGGCCACCGGACCGGCCATCGTGTTCTCGTGCGGCAGGATGACGCCCGCCTCCGACGGTCGCAGGCCGACGGCACCGAGCAGCCCGCGTTGCACGTGATTTGCAGAGGCCTGCTCGTAGACGTAGATCGCCGGAGCCTCGTCGGCGGCGAGGACGCCGGACGCCTGCCAGTCGCGCCAGAGGCGGGCGGCGTGCGCGTAGGCCGCGTCGCCGTCACGGCCTTGCTCGTCGCGGGGAAGGATGAGGCGCACCACGTTGTGGGGGTCGCGGCGCTCGAGCGCGTCGCGATCGGCCTCGTCGATGACGTCGTACGGTGGCGACACGACCCGCGAAATGTCCCCGACGACCCCGGCGTTGTAGCGAACGGCGCGAAACGGCCGCAACACCAGCCCATCGACGGATGGCGGATCGGCAGGCGGCACCGCGCGATCCTACGACCACGCAACCGACGGGTCCGCGACCCGAGAGGGAGGTCACCGTGCAGCTGCCTATCACCGGCCCGGCCGACGAGTCGGACCGCAGCTACATCGGCGACGCTCAGGGCGTGGTTCCGGGCGGCGGCGTCTACGACTGGTACCGCCGTGGTCTCGACCTGCTCGACCGCGGCGACGCCGCCGCGGCGGCGCAGCTGCTCGAGCACGCGGCAGCTGCCGAGCCCGAGTCCCGCAGTGTCCGCGAGGCGCTGGCCCGGGCGCAGTACTCCTCGGGCAAGTTCGCCGCGGCGCGACGCAGCTTCGAGCAGATCGTCGACGCCAATCCCACCGACGACTACGCACAGTTCGGCCTGGGGCTGGCCTCGGCGAAGACCGGCGACTACGCGAGCGCCTGCGAGCACCTCAGCCTCGCGGTGGCGATGCGCCCGGACAACCACCACTACGGGGACGCGCTGGCCAGGGCCCGCAACGCGCGGGCCGCCCGCGAGCGGGCGTGAGCCTGCGCGGCAGTGACCGGCCGCTCACCGAGCTCTACGACGCGGCGCTGCTGGACCTCGACGGGGTCGTCTACGTCGGCGGTCAGCCGGTGGCCCATGCCGCCGACGCGGTGGCGGCTGCGCGCCGGAGCGGGATGCTCGTCGCGTTCGTCACCAACAACGCCTCGCGGCTTCCGGCCGAGGTCGCGAGCCGGCTCACCGCGCTGGGTGTGGAGGCGGGTGCCGCCGACGTCGTCACGTCGGCGCAGGCGGCCGCGCACCTGCTTGCCGACCGACTGCCTGCCGGCGCGTCGGTGCTGGTCACCGGTACGCAGGCGCTGCGCGACATCGTCGCCGCCGCCGGGTTGCGTCCCGTTGCCTCTGCTGACGACCGCCCGGCCGCGGTGGTGCAGGGCTACGCCTCCGACCTCGGCTACGCCGACCTCGCCGAGGCGACCTTGGCCGTGCGCGCGGGAGCCCTCTGGGTCGCCACCAACAGCGACAGCACGATGCCGTCGCCGCGAGGCCTGCTACCGGGCAACGGCGCGCTGGTCGCGGCGGTCGCGGCGGCGACGGGCCGGGAGCCCGAGGTCGCGGGCAAGCCGCAGCTGCCGTTGCACCGGGAGGCGGTCCGACGCACCGGCGCGCAACGTCCGCTGGTCGTCGGCGATCGGCTCGACACCGACATCGAGGGGGCGGTGGCAGCCGGTACGCCGTCTCTGCTGGTCCTCACCGGAGTGACCTCGCCGTCCGAGCTCCTGGGGGCGCCGGCGCGGGCCAGGCCGACCTACGTCGCGGCTGACCTGCGGGGCCTGCTCGCGGCGCACCCGGAGGTGACCGTCGACGGCGACGAGGCGCGATGCGGCGACTGGGTCGCGGTGATCCGCGACGGCTTCATCGAGGTGCGCGCGCAAGTTGCACCGGACGGCGCGGGGCCGAGCGGCTGCGGCGCGGCGCGCGGGGACGCCGGGATCGACGGAAGCCTCGGCTCGCACCTCGACGGGCTGCGTGCCGCGGCCGCTGCCTGCTGGGCCGCGTCCGACCGGAGGCTCACCGTTCGCGAGGCGCGTTTCGACGGCGCGGCGGCCCGGCAGCAGACCGGTAGCACCGACACGGCGAGCCCGCAGACCACGATTCCGGTCCAGTCAGCGCGATAGCGTTGCGGCATGGTCGTCGACGTGCTGCGTGCTTACGCCGAGCGGGTGCAAGAGGTCGCCGAGGAGCTCTTGGCGGCCAGCCGGCAGAACCGTGAATCGCTCACCGCGCTCGCCGGACTCGAGATCGATCGGGCGCTCGAGCGCGTCGGGCTCGCGACGGCCGAGGAGGTTCGCCAGCTGACCGACCGGATCCGGGAGCTGGAAGCCACGGTGCGTGATCTGCAGGACGACGTGGCGCTGCAGCAGCGCAGGTCCGACGGGCGGAGTGAGGGCTCGACCACGAGCGCCAGGCGGAGTCCGACCAAGGGCTCGTCGAAGGCCTCGCCCAAGCGTTCGGCCAAGAGCGCGGCTAAGCCCGCGGCCAAGGTCGGCGCGGCGAAGAAGTCGGCAAGCAGCCGTACGACGAAGAGTCCGGCCAAGCGGACCGGGAAGGCCACGCCGAAGGGCCAGGCCACCAGGGGCTCCACCGGGAGCGCAGGGACGTGATCGACACCACACCCGGCGGCTCGCACGCCGACGAAACCTTCGGCGAGGCCGGGTCGACGGGCGATCTGCGCGTCGACGCCGCCCTCGCCCGGCTCGAGGAGCTCGCCGAGCTGCCGGTGACCTCCCACGTCGAGGTGTTCGAGAACGTCCACCGGCAGCTGCACGAGGCGCTCACCGCCCTCGACGAGGGCTGAACGGCGGGCCGGTGGTCCGTCGTGCGCGGCTCGACGCCGAGCTGGTCCGCCGCGGGCTGGCCCGTTCCCGCGCCCAGGCTGCCGAGCTCGTGACCGCGGGCAAGGTGCTCGTCGCCGGCCAGGTCGCCACCAAGCCGGCCACCGCGGTGGCACCGGCCACCCCAGTGCTGGTGGCCGAAGATGCCGGCGACGACTACGTGTCGCGCGGCGCGCACAAGCTGATCGGCGCACTCGACGCGTTTCCCGGGTTGGAGGTCGAGGGGCGCCGCTGTCTCGACGCGGGTGCGTCGACCGGCGGCTTCACCGACGTCCTGCTGCGCCGCGGGGCGGCTGTCGTCGTCGCCGTCGACGTCGGCTACGGGCAGCTGGCCTGGCGCCTGCGGGTCGACGAGCGGGTCGTCGTACGCGACCGCACCAACGTCCGCGATCTCGAAGCCGCAAACATCGACGGGCCGGTCGACCTGGTCGTCGCGGACCTCTCGTTCATCTCGCTGACGCTGGTGCTCCCCGCGCTGGCCCGCTGCACCTCACCCGAGGGAGACCTGCTGCTGATGGTGAAGCCACAGTTCGAGGTCGGCCGCGAGCAGGTCGGCGCCGGCGGCGTGGTGCGTGATCCCGACCTGCGGCGTGACGCGGTGCTCGCCGTTGCACGAGCCGCCGGCGAGCTCGGCCTCGGCAGCGCCGGTGTCGTCGCCAGCCCGCTGCCCGGACCCGCCGGCAACGTGGAGTACTTCCTCTGGCTGCGCCATGGCGCGCCCGCGCTCGAGGCAGCGGCCGTCGAGCGAGCCATCGCGGAAGGACCCGGGTGATGCGCGAGCTGCTGCTGATCGCTCACACCGGCCGGCCCGAAGCCGTGACCGCAGCGCACCACGTCGTCGAACGACTGACCGCCGAGGGCCTCGCGGTGCGGGTGCTCGACCGCGAGGCCGCCGAGCTCAACTGCCCCCAAGCCAAGCCCGTCGCGGCGGACCAGCAGGCGGCCGAGGGTGCGGAGCTGGTCCTCGCGCTCGGTGGTGACGGCACCCTGCTGCGGGCCGCGGACTACGCCCGGGGTGCCGACGTTCCCCTGCTCGGCGTCAACCTCGGCCGGGTCGGCTTCCTCGCCGAGGCCGAGCGGGCCGACCTCGCGGCGACGATCGATCACGTGCTGCGCCGTGACTACCTCGTCGAGGAGCGGATGACCCTCGACGTGGTCGCGCGTCCCGACGACGGGGTGGAGACCCGTGACTGGGCGCTCAACGACGTCTCGGTCGAGAAGCACGCCCGGGAGCGGATGCTCGATCTCGTTGTCGAGGTCGACGGCCGGCCGCTGTCGCGCTGGGCCGGCGACGGGGTGGTGTGCGCGACCCCCACCGGCTCGACGGCCTACGCGTTCTCCGCGGGCGGACCGGTCGTCTGGCCTCAGGTCGAGGCGCTGCTGTGTGTGCCGATCAGCGCCCACGCGCTGTTCTCGAAGCCGCTGGTCGTCGCGCCCGACTCGGTCGTCGCCATCGAGCTGCTCGCGCACACCGCCGGCGGGGTGATGTGGTGCGACGGCCGGCGTACGACGGAGCTCACCCCGGGAGCCCGGATCGAGGTACGCCGGGGCAAGCGGCCGGTCCGGCTGGCGCGCTTGGCCCGCTCCCCGTTCACCGACCGGTTGGTCGCGAAGTTCGGCTTGCCGGTGCAGGGCTGGCGCGGCTCCGTCCTCGGATGACCGGCGCGCCCTATCGTCGGGGCGTGCTCGAGGAGATCCGGCTGCGCGACCTCGGCGTCATCGAGGACGCGGTCGTGCCGCTCGCGCCCGGCTTCACCGCGGTCACCGGCGAGACCGGCGCCGGGAAGACGATGGTCGTCACCGCCCTGCACTTGCTGTTCGGTGGACGGGCGGACCCCGCCCTGGTCCGTGCGGGGGCCGCGCGCGCGGCCGTCGAAGGTGCCGTGGTGGTCGACGTCGACGGGCCCGCCGCCACCCGTGCGGTCGATGCCGGCGCCGAGCTCGACGACGGCCTGCTGCTCCTCGCGCGCACCGTGTCGGCAGAGGGCCGCTCGCGGGCCGTCGTCGGAGGTCGCTCCGTGCCGGTCGGGGTGCTCGGCGAGCTGGCCGACGACCTCATCGCCGTGCACGGTCAGTCCGACCAGCAGCGGCTGCTGCGGCCGGCGCTGCAGCGGGCCCTGCTCGACCGCTACGCCGGCCCGCCCGTGCTCGAGCCGCTCGGGCGCTACCGGGACGCCTACCGGCAGCTGCAGGACGTCGACGAGCTGCTCACCGAGCTGACCGGCCGCGCGCGGGAGCGAGCGCAGGAGGTCGACCTGCTCCGCCACGGGCTCGCGGAGATCGCCCGCGTCGCGCCGCAGCCCGGCGAGGATGCGGAGCTGGCCGCCGAGGTCGGGCGGCTGGCGCACGCGGAGGCGCTGCGGGCCGCCGCGCACGAGGCCCACGAGCTGCTGTCGGCCGACGACGGCGCGCTGCCCGCGCTCGGCCTCGTCTCCGAGGCCCGCCGGCGGCTCGACGGGCAGCGCGACCACGACGAGGCGCTCGACGCGCTCGCGACCCGGGTCGCCGAGATCAGCTACCTGCTCGCGGACGCCGCGGCGGACCTCGCGTCCTACGCCGCGTCCGTCGAGTCCGACCCCGCGCGACTGGCACAGGCGCAGGAACGGCAGGCGGCCCTCGCGGCGCTGCATCGCAAGTACGGCGAGGGCAGCGATGCCGTGCTCGCCTGGGCAGAGCAGGCCGAGACGCGGCTGGCCGACCTCGATGGGGCCGACGAGCGCATCGACGCGCTCACCGGGCAGCGCACGACCCTGCGCACCGAGATCGCCACCCTCGCCGCCACGATCTCGGCGGCGCGCGCAGCGGCGGGGGAGCGCCTCGCCGGCGCGGTCACTGCCGAGCTCTCCGCGCTCGCCATGCCACACGCCGAGGTGGCCACGTCGATCACCCAGGTCGACGACGCCGACGGCCTGCAGGTCGGCGAGCGACGCGTCGGGTTCGGCCTCCACGGTGTCGACGAGGTGGAGTTGCTGCTGCGTCCGCACGCGGGCGCACCGCTGCGCCCGCTGGCCCGCGGAGCGTCAGGCGGTGAGCTGTCGCGGGTGATGCTCGCGGTCGAGGTGACGTTGGCCGGCAGCGACCCGGTGCCGACGTTCGTCTTCGACGAGGTCGACGCCGGTGTCGGTGGCAAGGCGGCGGTCGAGGTCGGCCGCCGGCTGGCGATGCTGGCCCGCCACGCCCAGGTGGTCGTCGTCACCCACCTGCCACAGGTCGCGGCGTTCGCCGACCGGCACCTGGTCGTGGTCAAGTCCGACGACGGCACGGTCACCCGCAGCGGCGTGCGGCAGGTCGACGGCGAGGAAAGGCTGCGGGAGCTGTCGAGAATGCTCGCCGGCCTCGAGGAGTCGGAGCTCGCGATCGGTCACGCCGAGGAGCTGCTCGCCGCCGCCACGGCCGCGAAGTCCGGCCGCGCCCCGTCGTAGCGGCCGCGGCCGGGCCCGGCGCGTCCGGTCCGCGGTGCCCGATTCGGCTGGCAAACTGGGAGCGATGAGGTTACCGACGCTGCGCCGCAACCGGTCCGACGACCGGCTGCCCGGTGTCTACGGCATCGCGCGGCTCGACCGGCGCACGAAGAACCTCACCAAACGGCTGCGGCCGGGTGATGTCGCGGTCATCGACCACGTCGACATCGACCGGGTCAGTGCCGAGGCGCTGGTCGCCACCGGCGTCGCGGCGGTCGTCAACATCGCCCCGAGCATCAGCGGCCGTTACCCGAATCTCGGTCCGGAGATCCTCGTCACGGCCGGCGTACCTCTGATCGACGGCGTGGGGGCCGATGCCTTCGGCGTGCTGCGCGAGGGCGACCCGGTGCGCGTTCACGGCGACACCGTCTACGGCATCGACGACCGCGTCGTCGCCAAAGGGGTGCAGCAGACGGTCGAGACGGTGGCGGCGGCGATGGCCGAGGCACGGGCCGGTCTCGCGGTGCAGCTGGAGGCCTTCGCCAGCAACACCATGGAGTACCTCCGCCGGGAGCGCGACCTGCTGCTCGACGGCATCGGGGTGCCCGAGATCCGCACCGGCATCGAGGGCCGGCACGCGCTGATCGTCGTACGCGGCTACCACTACAAGGAGGACATCGCGACGCTGCGGCCCTACATCCGGGAGTACCGCCCGGTCATGATCGGCGTCGACGGCGGCGCCGACGCGCTGCTCGAGGCGGGCTACCGGCCCGACCTCATCGTCGGAGACATGGACTCCGTGTCCACCGAGGCCCTGCGCTGCGGCGCCGAGGTCGTGGTGCACGCCTACCGCGACGGCCGCGCGCCGGGCCTCACCCGGGTGCAGGAGCTCGGTGTCGAGGCCGTCGTCTTCCCGGCCACCGGCACCAGCGAGGATGTCGCGATGCTCCTCGCCGACGACAAGGGTGCCTCGCTGATTGTGGCCGTCGGCACGCACGCGACGCTCGTGGAGTTCCTCGACAAGGGCCGTTCCGGCATGTCGAGCACGTTCCTCACCCGGCTGCGGGTCGGCAGCAAGCTCGTTGACGCGAAGGGCGTCAGCCGGCTCTACCGCGCCCGCATCAGCACGGCCACCCTCGTGCTGCTCGCCATCGCGGCGTTCTTCACCCTCGCCGTGGCCGCCGCGATCTCACCCGCAGGTAGCCTCTACGGCACGCTGCTGCAGGTCCACTGGCACCACTTCGTGCACTGGCTGACCGGGCTCGTCTAGATGGTCGACTTCCGATACCACGTGGTCTCGATCGTGGCGGTCTTCCTCGCGCTCGGGATCGGCATCATCGTCGGCACGACGACCCTCAACGGCCCGATCCTCGACGACTTGCAGGGCAAGACGACCAACCTGGCCAAGAACAACACCTCCCTGCAGGGCCGCATCGACGACCTGACCGACCAGGTGAGCGCGGGCCGCGCCTTCGACACCGCCCTGCTGCCGTACGCCGTGCAGGGCAGGCTCGCCGGGCAGACCGTCGCGCTGGTCAGCGGACCGGGCGTCGGCAGCGACCTGCGGCGCGACGTGACTGCGGCGCTGCGCGCGGCCGGCGCCACCGTCAACGCCGACGTGCAGCTGCGCCCGGCGTTCGCCGACCCGGACCAGGACGCCACGTTGGGTGCCCTCGCGGGCAAGCTCGCCGGTGACGCAGGGCTGCCGGCCGGCTCCGGCATCCAGCAGGCGACCACCCAGCTCGCCTCCGTGCTGCTCACCGCTCCCGGCGCGGAGGCCAACCCGATCGGCGCGCTGCGCACCAGCCTCGACGCCTACAGCCAGGCCCAGCTGGTCACCGTGCACGGCAGCTCGCCGCGGCCGGCCGGGGTCGCGGTCGTGCTCGCCGACAACGCCCCGGGCAACGCCACTCAGGCGCGAGCGGTCGCCGACGCGCTGCTGACGCTCACCACGTCGCTGGACGCCCACGGGAAGGGAGCGGTGCTGGCGGGGACCGCGGCCGCGGCGGGCGCCGACGGGGCACTGACCCGCGCGGCGCACGACGCCGGGTTCGGCGACCACGCGTCGTCGGTGCCGCAGGCCGACCAGCCGTCGGGGCGCATCGCGCTGGTGTTCGCGCTGCAGCAGCAGCTCGCCGGACACGCCGCGACCTTCTCCACCCCTGCCGACGCGGTCAACGCCGCGCCGTCCCCGTCGCCCACCCCGTGAGCCGTTCGCGGGTCGGCGCGGCGCCGATCCTCGCCGGGCTGGCCGGCGCATCCGTCGCTGCCGCCAGCTACCGGCTGTTGCTGCGCCACCCGCCCGGCGGCGCGCAGCGGTGGTCGCGGCGCAACTTCCGCGGCACCGAGGTCAGCCTCCTGGCCGGCCCCGCTCTCGCTGCCGGCCTGGTCGCCGGCAGCGCGGTCGCGGGCGGGCGATCGGGGTGCGCGACGGCGATCGGCGTCGGCGGGGCCGCGGCCTTCGGCCTCCTCGACGACCTGCACGGCGGCACCCACGCCCGCGGCTTTCGCGGGCACCTGCGCGCGCTCGGCCGCGGCGAGGTGACCTCGGGGTTGGTGAAGCTCGTCGGCATCGGGGCTACCGGCCTGGTCGCCGGCCTGGTGATCGAGCCGCGGCCGCGGGACGCCGCCGTCACCGGCGCGCTCGTCGCGGGGACGGCCAACCTCGTCAACCTGCTCGACCTGCGTCCCGGCAGGGCGCTCAAGGCGGTGCTCGTGGTCGCGGTGCCCACCCTCGTGGGCACCGGCGCGGCGCCGGCCGCCGCAGTCGCCGGTGCGGCTGCGGCGCTCCTGCCGGAGGACCTGGGGGAGCGAGCGATGCTCGGCGACACCGGGGCCAACGCGGCCGGGGCGGCCTTGGGCACGGCGCTCGCCGCCGCTGCCCGGCCCGGCGCCCGGCGCACCCTGCTGCTCGGGGTCGTCGCCCTCACCGCCGCCAGCGAGCGCGTCAGCTTCACCGCGGTCATCGACGCCACCCCTGTCCTGCGGACGATCGACCGGCTCGGCCGCCGTCGGGACGGGCAGCCATGACGGAACCGGTCGTGCGTGACACGGCCCCGGTCGCGCGGCCCGGCGCCGGCCTCGCTCGCGCGGCGCTGATGATCACGGCAGTCGCGGTCATCGCGCGAGCCGTGGGCTTCGGCCGGGTCCTCGTCTTCGCCCGCACCGTCGGCCCGACGTGCCTGGGCGACACCTACTACACCGCCAACACGATCCCGAACATCGTCTTCGACATCGTTGCCGGCGGCGCGCTCGCGAGCCTGGTCGTGCCCGTGCTGGCGGGTGCCGTCGATCGCGGCGACGAGGAGGCGGCGCGGCGTACGTCGTCGGCCTTGCTCACCTGGGCCGTCGTCGGGCTGGCGCCGCTGGCGGTGGTCGGAGCTCTGCTCGCCCACCCGCTGATGTCGTTGCTCGTGGGGGGCGGGCACCCCGGCTGCGATCGCGACGCGGCCGTCGACGTCGGCGCGCGCATGCTGGTCGTCTTCATGCCCCAGGTGGTGCTCTACGGCATCGGCATCGTGCTCACCGGCGTGCTGCAGGCGCACCGCCGCTTCCTCGGTCCGGCGCTGGCGCCGTTGCTGTCCAGCCTCGTGGTGATCGCCGCCTACGTCGCCTACGGCGTGGTGTCGTCCGGCCAGAGCCACGACCTGCGTCACCTGCCCCTCAGCCAGGAGCTCCTGCTGTCGGTCGGCACGACCGTCGGCGTGGTGGCGCTGTCGTTGCCGTTGTTCCTGCCGCTCCGGCGTACGCCGGTGCGCCTGCGCCCCACGCTGTCGTTCCCGCCCGGAGTGGCGAGACAGGTCCGCCGGCTGGCGGTATCGGGAGCGGCCGTCCTCGCCGGGCAGCAGGTCGCCACGGCGGTCGTGCTGCGCCTGGCCAACGCCGGTGGGTCGTCGGGTGCCGTCGTGGTCTACGGGCTGGCCTGGACCCTGTTTCTCGTGCCGTGGGCCGTGCTCGCCGTGCCCATCGCGACCAGCGCGTTCCCGACGCTGACCGCCCGGCACAGCGACGGCGACGAAGCGGGATACGCCGACCTGGTGGCCCGCACCACCCGGATCGTGGTCATCGTCACGGCCGCCGCTGCCGCGATCCTCGCTGCGTCGGCCGGACCGGCGGCACGGGTGCTGGTGCTCGGCACCAGGGGCGGGGTCGACCCGGTCGAGCTGGCGCGCGCGATCGTCGCGTTCGCCCCCGGCCTGCTCGGCTACGGGCTGCTCGCGCACCTCAGCCGTGCGCTCTACGCGCGGGGTGATGCGCGCGGACCCGCGCTTGCCGCGATCGCCGGGTGGGCGAGCGTCATCGTCGCCGACATCGCCCTGGTCGCCGCGCTGCCCCGGCAGTGGTCCGTCGCCGGGCTCGGCATCGGCAACTCGATCGGCATGACGGTCGCCGGCCTGGTGCTGCTCGCCGCGCTGGCGCGCGCGACGGGTGGCGCGGGCATGCTCGGCCTGCCCAGGGCGGCGGGGGCGGGCCTGGCCGGAGGGGTTGTGGCCGGTGCGGCGGGGGTCGCGGTCGCTGCGGCCGCGGGGTCGGTGGGCGCGCTGGCGAGCGTCGGGCAGTGCGCGCTGGTCGCCGTCGTGGTGGCCGCCGTGTTCGCCGTCGTGGCGCTGCTGCTCGACCGGCCCGACGTCCTGGCCCTCGCCCGGCGGGTATCGCGTGCCTGATCCGACGACGGTGGCGCTCGTGCTCGCCACCAGCACCGGCGGCGTCGGCCGGCACGTGCGTTCGCTCGTCGACGGCTACGTGGCCCGCGGGGTCGGCGTACGCGTCCTTGCTCCGGCCGACACCGACGCACGCTTCGGCTTCAGCGCCGCCGGCGCGGAGTTCGTCGACGTGCCGATCGCCGCGGGCACCCGCCCGCTCGCCGACCTGCGTGCCGCTACGGCGCTGCGGCACGGGCTCGGCGACGCCACCGTCGTGCACGCCCACGGCCTGCGGGCCGGGCTGCTCGCCGTGCTGGTCGGCGGCCCCCGGCCCGTCGTGGTCACCTGGCACAACCTGGTGCTCGGGAGCGCCCCCGCCCGCAGCGTCTATGCGCTGCTCGAGCGCGTCGTGGCCCGCCGCGCGACGGTCACCCTCACCGTCTCGCCGGACCTCACCGACCGCGTACGCCGCTTGGGCGGGCGCGACGTGCGCCCCACGCCGGTTGCCGCGCTGCCGGGGCGCGGTGCCACCCGCGACCGGGCCGAGACCCGCGGTGAGATGGGGGCCACCGATCGCCCGCTGGTGCTCGCCGCCGGACGGCTGCACCCGCAGAAGGGGTTCGACACGCTGATCCGTGCGTCCTGCGCCTGGACGACGAGACAATCTCCACCGGTGGTCGTGCTGGCCGGTGACGGACCGCTGCGCGACGAGCTGGCCGGGCTGGTCCGGCGGCTCGACGCCCCGGTGCGGCTGCTCGGCCATCGCGACGACGTGGCCGACCTCCTTGCCGCGGCCGACGTCCTGGTCGTGCCGAGCCGGTGGGAGGGACGCTCGTTGCTCGTGCAGGAAGCGATGCGCGCCGGCACCGCGATCGTCGCGGCCGCCACGGGTGGGACCCCCGATCTGGTTCAGGACGCCGCCCTGCTCGTGCCGGCGGGCGACGTCGCAGCACTCGTGGGCGGCGTGTCGGCCCTCCTCGACGATGCGGGTGAGCGGGCTGCGCTCGGAGCGCGCGCGCGCAAGGTCGCGGCAGGCTGGCCGAGTGCCGACGAGGTGGCCGCGCAGACGCTGGCGCTCTACCGCGAGCTGCTGGGGCCGGCGTGAGCACGCGCGCCCGGTCGGTCGCCGCCGTCGCCGGCTGTGTGGCGATCCTCGCCGGCCTCGTGACCACCCTGCTCGCAGGCGTCGCGAACGCCGCACCGCCGCCGGCGGCGTCACCGCTGACGAGCGTGCAGCACGTCGTCGTCGTCGGTGTCCCGGGCCTGCGGTGGGAGGACGTCACCGCGGCCGACACCCCCGCCCTCTGGTCCCTCGTGGAGCACGCCTCGGTCGGTGCGCTGTCGGTGCGCGCCGCGAAGTCCGTCACCTGCCCTGTCGACGGCTGGGCCACGCTCGGCGCCGGCAACCGCGCCCGCGGTCCCGCAAACCCGGGCCCGGGTTGCCCGGGCTCCGTGCCGCTCCTCGAGCAGGCACCGACCGGTGCCGCCCAGCAGGTGCTCCACGACGTCAACGACGGGCTGCTCTTCGGCACCCAGATCGGTGCGCTGGGCAACGCGATGCACGCCCGGGGGATGTGCACCGCGGCCGTGGGGGCGGGCGCCTCTCTCGCCGCGGCCGACGCCGCTGGTCGCGTGCGGCACCCGGGCGGTCCCGGCGACCCGGCCACCTACACCACCTGCCCGCTGACCGTCGTCGGCATCGACGCGATCGCGGTGCGCCCGCCGGCCTCTCCCGAGGACGGGGCAGCCGCGGATGCGAACGCCCGGCGCGCCGCCGTACGCAGCGCCGACGACGCTCTCGCGCGCATCCTCGCCGCCCGGCCCGCCGGCTCGTTGCTCATCGTCGCCGGCATCTCCGAGACCGGCCGGACCGCCGCGCACCTGCACGTCCTCGCCGTCGACGGCCCCGGCCTCGGCCACCGGCTGCTCGACAGCCCCTCGACCCGGCGAGCGCCCTACGTACAGCTCATCGACATCGCGCCGACCGTGCTCGCGGCGCTGGGGGTCCCGCGACCCGACGCGATGGTCGGCCAGCCCATCCGTGCGGGTGCAGCGGCCGCGCCGGTCGCCGAGCAGGTGGAACGGTTCGTGCGCCTGGAGCGGGCGGCGCTGCTGCAGAGCGATCTGGTGCCGCCGTTCTTCGCGATCCTGGTGGCCATCCAGGCCCTGGTCTACGGCGCCACCGCGCTGGTGCTCCGCTTCGGCGCGGCCGGCCGGCACCGCAACCGGCTGCTCATCGGCACCCGGATCGTCGCCGCGGCCGCGGGTGCCGGCGTCGTCGCCACCTACCTGGCGAACCTGCTGCCTTGGGCGCGGGCCGGTCACCCGCTGCCCGCCCTGCTCGGCGCCCTCCTCCTGTTCACCCTCGCGATCACCGCGCTGGCCCTCGCCGGGCCGTGGCGGCGCCGCCTGCTCGGTCCCTCGGCCGTCGTCGCGGGCGTCACGTTCGTCGTCCTCGCCGCGGACCTCGTCAGTGGTGCCCGGCTGCAGGTCGACAGCCTGGCCGGCTACTCGCCGCTTGTGGCGGGACGGTTCGCCGGGGTGGGCAACCTGGCGTTCGCGGTGTTCGCCGCCGCGGCCCTGCTGACCGCCGCCTTCGCGTGCAGCGGCCGTACGCCGCGGCAACGGCTGGTCATCGTGACCGTGATCGGCGTGGTCGCCACCGTGATCGACGGCGCCCCGATGTGGGGAGACGACTTCGGCGGCGTCCTCGCTCTGGTCCCCGCCTTCGCCGTCCTCGGCATGCTCATGACCCGCGGCCGGATCTCCTGGAAGCGGCTGGCCGTTGCGCTGCTCGCCGCGGTCGCGGTGGTCGCAGCCTTCGCGTTCGCCGACTACCTGCGTCCGGCGGCCGACCGCACCCACCTCGGCCGGTTCGTGCAGGACCTGCTCGACGGGCACGCCGGCACCGTCATCGTCCGCAAGGGGCAGGCGAACCTGCGGGTCCTGCGCACCAGCGTCCTCGCCGGCGCGGTGCCGCTCGCCGCGCTGGCGATCGCCGTGCTCGCCGGCCGGCCGTGGGGCGGGCTGGGGCAGGCGTTCGAGAACCGGCCGCAGCTGCGCGGCGGCCTGGTCGCCACCGCGGTCATGGCCGTCATCGGCTTCGCCGTCAACGACTCGGGCATCGCGATCCCGGCGATGGCGCTGGCGGTCGCGGTGCCGGTCGCAGTCATGGCGGCGGTCGAGACAGTGCGCCTCGACCCGCCGGACCGGCGCGTCGAGGCAGCCGCGCCGCCCGCTGCCGGTGTTACCCTGAAGTCCCGTGAGGGCGGCGTCTGAGCCGCTCGTTTTCCGATCACGGGGAGCCCCCTTTGGCACAGCCGCAGCACACCCGGCATGTGTTCGTCACCGGGGGCGTCGCCTCCAGCCTCGGCAAGGGCCTGACCGCCTCGAGCCTCGGTCGCCTGCTCAAGGCCCGCGGCCTGCGGGTCACCATGCAGAAGCTCGACCCCTATCTCAACGTCGACCCCGGGACGATGAACCCGTTCCAGCACGGCGAGGTCTTCGTCACCGACGACGGGGCCGAGACCGACCTCGACATCGGCCACTACGAGCGGTTCCTCGACGAGGACCTGCACGGCTCGGCCAACGTCACGACCGGCCAGGTCTACTCGACGGTCATCGCCAAGGAACGGCGGGGGGAGTACCTCGGCGACACGGTCCAGGTCATCCCGCACATCACCAACGAGATCAAGTCACGGATCCGCCGGATGGCCGGCGACGAGGTCGACGTCGTCATCACCGAGGTCGGCGGCACCGTCGGCGACATCGAGTCGCTGCCGTTCCTCGAGGCCGCCCGCCAGGTGCGCCACGAGGTCGGCCGGGAGAACGTGCTGTTCATCCACGTGTCGCTCGTGCCCTACATCGGCCCGTCCGGCGAGCTGAAGACCAAGCCCACCCAGCACTCGGTCTCGGCGCTGCGCTCGATCGGTATCCAGCCCGACGCGATCGTCTGCCGGTCCGACCGGCCGTTGCCGCCCGGCACGAAGCGCAAGATCAGCCTGATGTGCGACGTCGACGAGGAGGCCGTGGTCTCCGCGCCCGACGCCCCGTCGATCTACGACATCCCGAAGGTGCTGCACGCCGAGGGGCTCGACGCCTACGTCGTACGCCGCCTCGCGCTGCCCTTCCGCGACGTCGACTGGACCGACTGGGACTCCCTGCTCGAGCGGGTGCACCACCCCTCGCGTCGGGTCACCGTCGCGCTGGTGGGGAAGTACGTCGACCTGCCCGACGCCTACCTCTCGGTCACCGAGGCGCTGCGCTCCGGCGGGTTCGCCCACGACACCCGGGTCGAGATCCGCTGGGTCTCCTCCGACGACTGCGAGTCGCCGGCCGGCGCCGCCCGCGAGCTCGACGGCGTCGACGGCGTGCTGGTGCCCGGCGGGTTCGGCATCCGCGGCATCGAGGGCAAGCTCGGCGCGATCCGGCACGCCCGCGAGCACCGCATCCCGACGCTCGGGCTGTGCCTGGGCCTTCAGTGCATGGTCATCGAGGGTGCCCGGTCCCTGGCCGGGCTCGACGACGCCAACTCCGCCGAGTTCGACCCGGCCACGCCGCATCCGGTCATCGCGACGATGGCCGACCAGCGCGACGTCGTCGCTGGCGAGCGTGACATGGGCGGCACGATGCGGCTCGGGCTCTACCCGGCGAAGCTGGCCGAAGGCTCGCTGGTGCGGGAGGCCTACGGCGAGCCCTACGTGGAGGAGCGCCACCGCCACCGCTACGAGGTCAACAACGACTACCGGCGCCGGCTCGAGGACGCCGGGCTGGTCTTCTCCGGCACCTCGCCCGACGGCCGGCTGGTCGAGTTCGTCGAGCTGCCGCGCGACGTGCACCCGTTCTTCGTCGGCACCCAGGCGCACCCGGAGTTGCGGTCGCGGCCGACCCGGGCGCACCCGTTGTTCGCCGCGTTCATCGGGGCGGCCCTGGCCGGTGCGGAGAAGCGCGGCGTCGACCTCGCCACGACGCAGGCGTGAAGCTCACCGACGAGCCCGCCTCCTACCCCGTCGAACGCTCGCAGGTCGTCTACTCCTCGGGCCGCGTCATCGACGTGCGCTCCGACGTCGTCCGGATGCCCGACGGCGACACCGCCACCCGCGACGTCGTCGTCCACCCCGGCGCGGTCGGCGTCATCGCCCTCGACGACGACGGGCAGGTGCTGCTCGTGCAGCAGTACCGCCACCCCGTACGCCGCAAGCTCTGGGAACCACCCGCCGGTCTGCTCGACGAGCCCGGCGAGCCGCCGCTCGAGGCCGCGAAGCGCGAGCTCTACGAGGAGGCGCACCACCGGGCCCGCGACTGGGCCGTCCTCCTCGACGCGTTCACCTCACCCGGGATGAGCGACGAGGCGGTGCGCATCTACCTGGCCCGAGGCCTGACCGAGGTCGCCGACGACGAGCGCTGGACCGGTGAGCACGAGGAGGCCGACATGCCGGTCGCCTGGGTGCCGCTCGACGAGCTCGTCGCCGCCGCCCTCGACGGCCGGATGCACAACCCGCTCGGCGTCATGGGCGTGCTGGCCTGCGCGCGGGCCCGCGACGACGGGTTCGCCCGGCTGCGGCAGGCCGACGCGCCCTGGCCCGAGATCAGCGATTTCACCGGCAGCGCGGGCTAGACCTGGTGTGACCGGCAAGGTCTGAGCCGCCGCCGGAGGTCGCGGCTGTCTCTATGCTCGGCCTCGTGAAGATCGGCGTGCCGCGGGAGGTCAAGGACAGCGAGTACCGCGTCGCCATCACCCCCGCCGGGGTCCACGAGCTGGCGCGCGCCGGCCACGAAGTGGCCGTCGAGGCCGGTGCCGGTGCCGGGTCCGCGCTGCCCGACGGCGACTTCGCCGCAGCCGGCGCACGGGTCGTCGCGTCGGCGGACGACCTCTGGGCCGACGCCGAGCTCGTGCTCAAGGTCAAGGAGCCGGTGCCGGCGGAGTACCACCGCATGCGCCGCGGCCAGGTGCTCTTCACCTACCTGCACCTGGCCGCCTCGGCCGAGTGCACGAAGGCCGTGCTCGACGCGGGGGTCACGGCCATCGCCTACGAGACCGTGCAGGTCGCCGACGGCGCCCTGCCACTGCTCGCGCCGATGTCCGAGGTGGCCGGCCGGATGGCGCCGCAGGTCGGCGCACACTGCCTCGAACGCGAGGCCGGCGGTCGCGGCGTACTCATGGGTGGTGTTTCCGGCGTCTACGCCGCGAAGGTTGTCGTCGTCGGGGCGGGTGTCGCCGGCATGAACGCCGCCGCCATCGCGGTCGGCATGCAGGCCGAGGTGCTGCTGCTCGACCGGGACATCGGCCGCCTGCGGGAGGCCGACCGCATCTACCAGGGCCACGTGCAGACGGTGGCGTCCAACCGCTACGAGATCGAGAAGGCCTGCCTCGACGCCGACCTGGTGATCGGAGCCGTGCTGGTGCCCGGGGCCCGCGCACCGAAGCTCGTCACCGACGACATCGTGGCCCGGATGAAGCCCGGCGCCGTCCTCGTCGACATCGCGGTCGACCAGGGCGGTTGCATCGAGGGGTCGCGACCGACCACGCACTCCAACCCGACGTTCGTCCGCAACGGCTGCGTCTACTACTGCGTCGCGAACATGCCCGGTGCCGTGCCGAACACGTCGACGTTCGCGCTGACCAACGTCACGCTGCCCTACGCCGAGCGGATCGCGGCCCTGGGCTGGCGAGACGCCGCGCGCGCCGATCCGGCGCTCGCCAACGGGGTCAACGCGGTCGACGGGACACTCACGATCGCGCCCGTGGCCGAGGCGCACGGCCTGCCGGTGGTCGCACTCGACGAGGTGCTGCGCTGACCGGCCCGTCCCTCGAGCGTGCCGTCTCCGCCTATCTCGACCACCTCGCCGTCGAGCGCGGCCTCGCTGCCAACACGCTCACGTCCTACCGCCGGGACCTGCGCCGCTACCTCGAGGTGCTCGAGTCCCGGGGCATCACGATGCTCGATGCCGTCGGCGAGGACGACGTGGCAGCGTTCCTCGGCGCCCTGCGCTCCGGCACCGACGGCCGGACCGCCTTGCGGCCGAGCTCGGCCGCACGGGCCGTCGTCGCGGTCCGCGGCCTGCACCGCTTCGCCCTGCGCGAGGGCCTGGTGCCGGTCGACGTGTCCGTGGCGGTCAAGCCGCCGCCGCCCCCGCGGCGGCTGCCCAAGGCGCTGTCGGTCACCGAGGTCGAGGCCCTCCTCGCCGCCGCGGGAGCCGACGGGACGCCACGCGCGTTGCGCGACCGGGCGCTGCTCGAGCTGCTCTACGGCACCGGTGCGCGGATCAGCGAGGCGGTCGGGCTGGCCGTCGACGACCTCGACCAGGTCTCCGGGGCGGTCGTCCTGCACGGCAAGGGCGGTAAGGACCGGATGGTGCCCGTCGGCAGCTACGCCCGGAAGGCCGTCGACAGCTACCTCGTCCGGGGGCGCCCGGCGCTCGCCGCCGCGGGGCGGGGCACCAGCGCGCTGTTCCTCAACGCCCGCGGCGGTCGGCTGACCCGGCAGAGCGCGTGGACCGTGCTGCGCGCGGCGGCCCAGCGCGCCGGCGTACGCGCCGAGGTCTCTCCGCACATGCTGCGCCATTCCTTCGCCACGCACCTGCTCGACGGCGGGGCGGACGTACGCGTCGTGCAGGAGCTGCTCGGCCACGCGTCGGTGACGACGACGCAGGTCTATACGCTCGTCACCGTCGACCGGTTGCGCGAGGTCTACGCGGCGGCGCATCCGCGCGCGCTGGGGTGAACCCGACAGATCGGGCGCACGGCCGCCCCGGCCGCCCACCCCCTAGTAGGCTCGGCGCCGCCCCACTCCCAGAAACGAAGCCTCCAGTGACGATGTCGACACAGAGCCCGGTCGCCGGCGAGATCGGCCCCACCGGGCGTCCCCGGCCGCGGCTGCCAGAGCCCCGCCCGCTCCGCGAGCACGGGCCGGCCCGCGTCATCGCCATGTGCAACCAGAAGGGCGGCGTCGGCAAGACCACGACCGCGATCAACCTGGGGGCCGCGCTCGCCGACTACGGCCGGCGGGTGCTGCTCGTCGACTTCGACCCGCAGGGCGCGCTGTCGGTCGGGCTCGGGGTCAACCCGATGGAGCTCGAGCGCACCGTCTACAACCTGCTGATGGAGCGCGACGTCACGATCGACGACGTGCTGCTGGAGACCGGCGTGCCGGGCATGGACCTGCTGCCCAGCAACATCGACCTGTCGGCCGCCGAGGTGCAGCTGGTGGGGGAGGTGGCCCGCGAGCAGGCGTTGCAGCGCGCGCTGCGGCGCGCGATGCCGGCGTACGACGTGATCCTCGTCGACTGCCAGCCCTCGCTCGGCCTGCTGACGGTCAACGCGCTCACGGCCTCCGACGCCGTGATCGTCCCGCTGGAGTGCGAGTTCTTCGCCCTGCGCGGGGTGGCGTTGCTGATCCAGACGATCGAGAAGGTCCGTGAGCGGCTCAACCCCGACCTGGAGCTGATGGGCATCCTCGCGACGATGTACGACTCGCGCACGCTGCACGGCCGCGAGGTGCTCGCCCGCGTCGTGGAGGCGTTCGGCGACAAGGTCTTCCACACCGTCATCAACCGCACGGTCCGCTTTCCGGAGACCACGGTGGCCGGCGAGCCGATCACGTCCTACGCCCCGACCTCACCCGGAGCCGTCGCCTACCGCGAGCTGGCCAAGGAAGTGCTGATGCGCACGCGGGTCGGCGGGCGCTGACCCTTGCTGTACGCCGTCGCCCACCCGACCGCGCTGGTCGGCCTCGTCGTGGGCTTCCTCGCCGGCGTGGTCGTCCACGGGATGGCGCAGGCCTACGCCGCGAAGTGGCTCGGTGACCGCGCACCGGTCGCGTTCGGGCGTGGCAAGCCCGACCTTCGCCGGCACGTCGACCCGTTCGGGGCCGTCGCCGCGGCGATCGGCGGCGTCGGCTGGGGCAGCCACGCCGGCGCCGACCGGCGGCGAATGTGGCGAGGCCGCCGGCTGATCCTCGTCTCGATCGCCGGCCCGCTCGGCAACTTCGCCCTCGCGGCGATCGGCTTCGCCGGGTTCGTCGCCGCGGGCGGCGACTCGCGGGTGCTCGGCGAGCTGAACCTGTCCAACGCGGTGCACGGCGACTACGTCTTCCCCGCCGACCAGCTCACCCCACTGCTGTTCGCGATGGAGAACATGGCCATGGGGTTCCTGTCGTTCATCCCGCTGCCGCCGCTCGAAGGCTCGGCGCTGATGTTCGGCTACGCACCGCGGACGACCGGCTGGCAGAAGGCGGAGTACCGCCTGGTCGAGCAGAACTGGGGCGTCGGCATCCTGCTCGTGCTCCTCGTCGTGCCGTTCTCGTCGCGCGGCCCGCTGCTCATCGTGCTGCTCGACGCCATCATCCGGCCGTTGCTCGGCGCGGTCACGTGATGCGGGCCGGCCGCCGGGTTACCGTCGACCGGTGACGCTCGTCGAGGAGGCGCCCGGCCGCTCCGGGTTCTCGGTCCGCCTCGACAACTTCGAGGGGCCGTTCGATCTGCTCCTCTCACTGATCGCCAAGCACCGCCTCGACGTCACGCTCGTCGCGCTTTCGCAGGTCACCGACGAGTTCATCGCCTACATCCGCGGGCAGGGCGACGGCTGGGACCTCGGACAGGCCAGCGAGTTCCTCGTCGTGGCCGCCACCCTCCTCGACCTCAAGGCCGCCCGGCTCCTGCCCGCCGCCGACGTGGAGGACGAGGACGACCTCGCCCTGCTCGAAGCCCGCGACCTGCTGTTCGCCCGGCTGCTGCAGTACCGCGCCTACAAGGAGGTCGCCGCGCTGCTCGAGGCGCGGATGGCCGACCACGGGCGCCGCTACCCGCGCGCGGTCGGGCTCGAGCCCCAGTTCGCTGCCGTGCTGCCCGAGGTGTTGCTCGGACTGGGGGCCGAGCAGTTCGCCGCGCTGGCCGCGCGGGCGATGACGCCGAAGCCGGCGCCGGTCGTCGCCGTCGACCACCTGCACGCGCCGCAGGTCAGCGTGCGCGAGCAGGCGGGCGTGCTGGCGGAGCGGCTGCGCAGCGCCGGGCAGGCGACGTTCCGCTCGCTGATCGCTGACTGCGACAGCACGCCACTGGTCGTGGGGCGGTTCCTCGCCCTGCTCGAGCTCTACCGCGAGGGCGTCGTCGGCTTCGAACAGGTGACCGCGCTCGGCGAGCTGACCGTGCGCTGGACCGGCGGTGACACCGTGGTGGAGCCCGACCGCTGGAGCACCGACGAGTCGTACGACGGGGAAGGACCGGCCCATGACCGACCCGACGCCTGAGCCGAGCCTGCGCGCGGCGCTCGAGGCCGTGCTGATGGTGGTCGACGAGCCGGTGCCCGACGTGGTCCTCGCGCAGGTGGTCGAGCAGCCGCGTGAGCTCGTCGCCGAGACCCTCGCCGCGCTCGCCGACGAATACACCGCACAGGGCCGCGGCTTCGACCTGCGCCACGTGGCGGGCGGGTGGCGCCTCTACACGCGGCCCGAGTGCGCGCCCTACGTCGAGCGGTTCGTCGTCGACGGGCAGCAGGCGCGGCTCACCCAGGCCGCGTTGGAGACGCTCGCGGTGGTCGCCTACCAGCAGCCGGTGAGCCGCGCCCGGGTGTCCGGGGTCCGCGGCGTCAACGTCGACGGCGTGATGCGCACGCTGATCACCCGAGGCCTGGTCGAGGAGGCCGGCACCCAGAGCGACACCGGCGCCACGCTCTACCGCACGACGCCGTACTTCCTCGAGCGGCTCGGGCTCGACGACCTCGACCAGCTGCCGCCGCTCGCTCCGCACCTGCCGGAGCCGCACGACCTTGTGCTCGATGAGCTCAGCCTCACCGACTGACGCCGCGCCGCCCGGGATCCGGCTGCAGAAGGTGCTCGCGCAGGCCGGGCTCGGCAGCCGGCGCGCGTGCGAGCAGCTGATCGACGAGGGCCGGGTCGAGGTCAACGGCCGCGTCATCCGTGAGCAGGGGGTGCGGGTCGACCCGGAACGCGACGTCGTTCGCGTCGACGGCGGCCGCATCCCGACGGCGGCGGCCCGCACCTACGTCGCGCTGAACAAGCCGCGCGGGATGCTTTCGACGATGAGCGACGACCGCGGCCGGCCCTGCATCGGTGACCTCGTCGCCGGCCGGCGCGAGCGGCTCTATCACGTCGGCCGGCTCGACGCCGACTCCGAGGGGCTGATCCTGCTCGTCAACGACGGAGACCTCGCGCACCGCCTGATGCATCCGTCCTACGCCGTGCCGAAGACGTACCTCGCCGAGGTCCCCGGACCCGTGGCCCGTGACGTGGGGCGCCGGCTGCGCGCCGGAGTCGAGCTCGACGACGGCCCGGTGGCGGTCGACTCGTTCAAGGTGGTCGACGCGACCGGGCCCCGCATGCTGGTCGAGGTGGTCGTCCACGAGGGCCGCAAGCACGTCGTACGCCGACTGCTGGAGGCCGTCGGTCACCCGGTGCAGAGGCTGGTGCGCACCCGCATCGGACCGGTGCTGCTGGGCGATATGCGACCGGGGCGCACCCGGCCGTTGAACACCGCGGAGGTCGGAGCGCTCTACCGCGCCGTCGGCCTGTGACTCCTGCGGCCGGTAGGGTCGCTCGGCGGACAGGGAGGTGCGGAGTGGCGGTGCGCGCGGTGCGCGGTGCGACCCAGGTCGACGCCGATGACCGGGAGCTGATCCTCGACGGGATCCGCGAGCTGGTCACCGTCCTGCTCGAGCGCAACCAGCTGTCGCCCGACGACCTGATCAGCGTGGTGTTCACGGCCACGCCGGACCTGAAGGCGGAGTTCCCCGCCTACGCCGCCCGGCAGCTCGGCATCACCGACGTGCCGTTCCTCTGCGCGACCGAGATCGACGTGCCGGGCGCCATGCCGCGGGTGCTGCGGCTGCTCGCCCACGTGGAAACCGACCTGGAGCGGACCCAGCTGCGCCACGTCTACCTGCGCGGTGCGGCCGCCCTGCGCACCGACCTGCCGCAGTGACG
>Ga0070658_10001001_pt1 | contig 24227 bp, 13 predicted proteins | sample KBSC13metaG_FD_64664 | JGI IMG/M metagenome (GOLD analysis project Ga0070658, IMG submission 64664) | Corn rhizosphere microbial communities from Kellogg Biological Station, Michigan, USA - KBS C1-3 metaG | ecosystem: Host-associated > Plants > Roots > Rhizosphere > Soil ...
AACTGCGATTATGGCATCGAGCTGTCCGCGGAAATTCCCGGCATTGTCACCAGTTTCGTAACGGTCCGCAGCAATATCGTCTACAACAATTCCGCGTTCGGTCTCGGAATAGGCGGATATGCGGCGTCCGGCACCGGTGGCACCGACCACTGCACGATCGTCAACAACACGTTCTATAATGACGACACCCTCAACTGGTGGATCGGTGAGTGGCACTGCGGATGGCGCGCCACCAACAACGTGTTTACCAACAACATTGTCTACGCCGGCTCCGGCAATGACAACTTCTTCAAGGACGAAGGCACCGACGGATCGTCCGTTGGCACCTTCGACTACAACCAGTACTACTCGGCCGGCGGCGACGCTAACGCCAAGTGGCAGTGGATCAACCAGACCAGTTGGACGACTACTTTCGCCTCCTGGAAATCCGTGAGCGGCCAGGATGCTCACTCGACCTTCGGCGACCCGGGGCTGGTCAGCCCGTCGACCGGCAACTTCGACACCACCGCGTCCTCGACTGCCCGCAACTCGGGCAACAACCTGGGCACGACCATCGAGGGTACCCAGGACTACGCCGGCGCAACCCGCGTCAACGGCACTATCGACAAGGGTGCTTACGAGCACTAAGGGCAGATCCGAACCGGCGCGCGGAATCCACGCGCCGGTTCCTCTCCGTTTGAGTACTGCATCATCTGAAATACCGAATCGAGAGGGCGCTAGAAAATGAATAACCGAGTTACGGTTTTAAAGACGTTAACGCAATACAGAGTGCCGCGGTCGATCCTTTGCTCAGCCATCGTCGCAATCGGTATTGGCGGATTCCTGCAACCGGGAATGGCAGCATCGTTTTACGTCTCCACCTCAGGAAACGATTCAAACGCTGGGACCATATCCGCCCCATGGAGGACGAGCCAAAAGGCCGGCAATTCAGTCACGGCCGGCTCCACAGTGTATTTTCGCGGCGGGACTTACTCCCACTTCGACGTCAACGTATCCGGATCGTCGTCTGCCGGTTCTATTACGTTCACCAACTATCCCGGCGAAACCGCGATCATTGACGGCTCGGGATGGACAGGGTCGTACGACCATGGCGTTGTCCACATTGAAGACAAGAGCTACATCAAGCTCATCGGACTAGAGATCCGGAACGGCTCGTCTACATCTACCTCGTTCGGGCCGTGCGGAGTGTGTGTCAAGGGGTACGGCAGCTCTGGAAGCAACATTCAGGTTCTGAACAACAATATCCACAACATTACCAATACAGCCGGCAGCAATGGCAACGCCCACGGAATCCTTGTGCGTGGAGAGAGCGCAAGTACGGTGCTAACAAACATCACCGTGAGCGGAAACCAGGTCTATAACTGCAAGACTGGCTGGAGTGAATCGGTCACCGTCGCCGGGAACGTCGACGGGTTCACCATCGCCAACAACCAAATCCACGACAACAATAATATCGGCGTCGACTGCACGGGAGGGTACAGCGGCACAGCGAATGGCGCGGTGTCTCGAAACGGGACTGTGAGCGGAAATCAGGTCTACAACTGCTCCACCTTGCACAACCCGTACTACAACACCTACACCTGCGCCGGATTGTATGACGACGGTGGTGTGAACATAGTGTTCGAGCGCAACAGTGTTCACAATTGCGACTACGGTGTCGAGGTCGCCAGCGAAGTTCCCGGTGTATACGATACCGGGATTATCGTGCGGAGCAACGTAATCGCATGGAACTCCGCGTATGGCATTGGCGTGGGCGGTTACAACGCCTCGGGGACAGGCGGCACTGCCAACTGCACCTTCGTCAATAACACCCTTTACAACAACGATCTGCTCGGTTGGTGGATCGGAGAGATACATTGCGGCTGGCGAGCCTACAACAATGTCTTCAAGAACAACATCATCTACGCTGGCGCGTCTGGTGTCTTCTTTAAGGACGAAGGTACCGACGGAGCGAACGTTGGGACCTTCGACTATAACGATTACTACACAACCAGCGGCAATGCGAACGCAAAGTGGATGTGGATCAATCGAACTAGCTGGACGTACACGCTTGGTTCCTGGCAGTCAATGAGTGGGCAGGATGCCCATTCGTCCTTCAGCGATCCCCTCTTTGTCAACATATCCGGCGGCAACCTCGACACCGCCGGCGGTTCACCCGCCAGAAACACCGGCACCAACCTGGGCTCGTCGGTAGTCGGGACCCTCGATTTCGTCGGTAATGCCCGTGTCGTCGGGACAATCGACAGGGGGGCCTACGAGCACTAAGTAAGACGTTGGCTTGGCCCGCGCTTCGTTTTGGAAATGCGGGCCAACCATCGAACTCATCGCCGTGTGCCGACGGTATCTCTGCCCTTAAGGAGCAAAACATGAATAGATGTACTAAACCGTCGACCCTTTTATTCCGCCTCATTACGCCAGTTGTTCTTCTGTTAGGAGTTGCCTTCCCATCGTTGGCGGCCTCCTATTACGTGGCGACCAACGGCAACGATGCCAACTCCGGCACGAGTACAACGTCACCCTGGTTGACCATCCAGCATGCCGCTAACGTCGTCCCCGCGGGCAGCACTGTTTATGTACGGGCTGGCGTTTATGCGCCATTCGCCGTAAACGTTTCCGGTAGCCCAGCCGGCAACACGGTATTCACCAACTACACCGGCGAGACCGCGGTGATCGACGGGGCCGGCTTCACGGGGGCCTACGATTACGGTCTGATCCACATCCTCGACCAGAGTTACGTCACCATCAGCGGGTTCGAGATCCGCAACGGGGCGTCGACCAGCAGTTCGTTCGGCCCTTGCGGCGTTTGCGTCAAGTCATACGCCGGCGGCATGAATAACATCCAGATCCTCAACAATAACATCCACAATATCGCGAACACCGCGAGCCGAAATGGCAATGCGCACGGGATTATGGTTCGCGGGGAGAACGCCACGACACCCATCAGTAACGTCGTTATCAGCGGCAACACTATTACTGCGTGCCAGACCGGTTGGAGCGAGAACCTCACGGTATCGGCCAACGTGCAGTACTTTACGATCTCGAATAACCTCGTACATGACAATAACAACATCGGCATCGACGTCACCGGTGGGTACAGCAGCGAAGCAAACGGAGCGGTGGCGCAGCACGGCACTATCAGCGGAAACGCCGTCTACAATTGCAGCACAATCAATAATCCATACTACAGGACCTATTCGTGTGCCGGGCTGTACGTCGACGGGGGCTCCGATATTGTGATGGAGCGCAACCTCTCGCACGACAATGACTATGGCGCCGAACTTTCGGCCGAAACGCCGGGCGTGAATACCAGCTATGTCACCATGCGCAATAACGTGATTTACCACAATTACGATTACGCGCTTGGGATTGGAGGCTATAACTCAAAATCCACCGGAGGTACGCAATTCTGTAACATCGTCAACAACACGTTCTACAACGACGAGTTCAGCGGCAACTGGGACGGAGAGGTCCGCACCGGTTGGCGTTGTTCAAACAACATCTTCGACAACAATATTGTGTACGCCGGAACAGCCGGTCACAACATCCTTGTCAAGGACATCGCCACGGACGGGTCCGCTGTTGGAACCATCGACTACAACTGCTATTACTGCACAGCGGGAGCAACGTCGTCGGAATGGGTGTGGAACGGTTCGCGCAGCTACACGATTGGATTTACCAACTGGAAATCCGTAAGTGGAAAAGATGCCCACTCACTCTTCGCCGACCCTAAGTTCGTGAGCACCTCCACGCCCAACTTCAATCTGTTTGCCGGTTCTCCAGCCCTGAACACGGGCAACTATGCGCTGGGAGCGCCGATCTACGGCACCGTCGACTACGCCGGCAATGCGCGAACGATAGGCAGCACGATCGACATGGGAGCGTACGAAAACTAGCGGGCACCTCCTTTCGATCAGTCCATAAGCGCCTATGCCGGATCGCAGTATGTCTCCGTCGACGATGTGGGCACCGACGGCGCGGCGGCCGGCACGATCGACAAGGGAGCACTAGCCGGCCTCACATAGAGAGCGCGCCTGCCGTCGACCTGGCGGCAGGCGCGCTCGTGATCGGGACGGCTGGCAGCCCAGCCCTGAAGTGCTGGGCTGCCAGGGGAGATCGTCCTCTGGACGGGGTAAACGGGGTGAATCGCGTCGATACGGACCCGTTGTCCCGGCGAATAAAGTCACGGCTCGAAGAGCACAAAGTCGACCTGCGTCGACTCCGGTGACGCAGGCGCTACTCGCGGGTCGTTATACGGAGCAGGAGGTATTGATATCAAATAACTACTCGTTTTAATTGCTACTATCACTGTATTTCGACCAATACAATGGAGGACCATATGCGTTTTTTTGACAGTACACGATATAGATCTGGTCTATTTCGTCGATTTCTGATGTCGGCGTTATTGCTGGCGACGCTGATGATGACGATGGCGGTGAATGCCAGGCAGGCGGCGGCTCAGTCGTTTTCGAGCGAGACGCCGGGGGACGACGGAACTAACTTTTACTACCAGGTTACTTACACCGGTACCTACGCTCACTTCGAGGTTTTCCTCGACACGGACAACAATGCGGCGACGGGTTATACGATCAATGGGATCGGCGCCGACTATTTGCTGGAAGACACGAACGCCTACAAATCGACTGCTAACGGCAGCGGTTGGAGCTGGGGGGCGTCGATTGCGACCGTCACCGATACGGCGGGGACGGGGACGATCAAGCTGGCGGTTCCGCTGTCGGCTATCGGCAGTCCGGCATCGGCCAAGATCGGATTTCAGGCGTTGAGCTCGACGTGGGTCCCGACAGTTGATCCGACCGTGGTCACGTATACAAAAGCCACAGGCACGACGTTCTCCAACGAGTCGGCGACGAACGACGCGACGAACTTCATCTATCAGGCGAACTACACGGGGACGTGGGCTCACTTCGAGGTGTTCCTCGACACCGACAACAATGCGGCGACCGGTTACACCATCAACGGTATCGGCGCGGACTATCTGCTGGAGGACACCGCGGCGTACAAGTCGACGGCAAACGGCAGCACGTGGAGCTGGGGCACGTCGCTTGGAGCGGTCACGGAAACGATTGGCTCCGGCACGATCAAGATGACTGTGCCGATGACGCTGCTGGGTTCGCCGGCTTCGGCGAAAGTCGCGTTCCAGGTTCTCGACGCAAGCTGGGTGCCGACAGTCGACCCGCACGTTGTCACCTTCACCAAGTCGGGCAGCGCACCGGGCGCGCCGGCCAGTCTGGCCGCCACCGCCGGAAATGCACAGGTCGCGTTGACCTGGGCGGCGGGAAGCGGGGCGACATCTTACAACGTTTACCGGGGAACCACGGCAGGCGGCGAGTCGACGACGGCGGTGGCGACAGGAGTGACGTCGACGTCGTACACGAACACGGGGCTGACGAACGGAACTGCCTATTTCTACAAGGTTAAGTCCGTCAATGCGTCGGGTACAAGCGCCTACTCCAATGAGGCGAGCGCGACGCCGTCGGCAGGCTCCGTGCCCGCGACCCCGACCGGTCTTGCGGCGACGGCCGGCAACACTCAGGTCGCACTGACCTGGACGGCGGCCAGCGGGGCGACGTCCTACAACGTCTACCGCGGAACTACGGCGGGCGGAGAATCGACGACGGCGGTGGCGACAGGAGTGACGTCGACGTCGTACACGAACACAGGGCTGACGAACGGCACGACCTATTACTATAAAGTCAAGGCCGTCAACACGGTGGGCACGAGCGGCTATTCCAATGAGGCCAGCGCTCAGCCGCACGTGAGCGCACCGCCGGCTCCGACCGGCCTTGGCGCATCCCCAGGGAATGCGCAGGTAAGCCTGAGTTGGTCGGCCAGCAGCGGTGCTACGTCGTACAACGTCTATCGTGGAACGTCGGCGGGCGGCGAAAGCGCCACGGCGATTGCCACGGGTGTCACGTCGACGTCGTACACGAATACGGGCCTGACGAACGGTACGACGTACTACTACAAAGTCGCCGCGGTGAGCAGTGGCGGCACGAGTGGGATGTCCAACGAGGCAAGCGCGACACCCGCGGCCGGGACGAGCTTCTATGTGTCGCCGAGCGGAAATGACAGCAATGCGGGAACGATCTCAGCCCCGTGGTTGACGGTCCAGCATGCGGCGAACGTCGTTGGCCCGGGCGCAACCGTCTACCTGCGGGCGGGCACCTATCATCAGTTCGACGTCAACGTGTCGGGGACCGCGGCGGGCGGTTTCATCACCTTCACCAACTATCCCGGCGAGGCCGCCCTCGTCGACGGTACGGGGTGGACGCCGTCGTTTGAGCATGGCTTGATCCACATCCAGAACCACAGCTACATTAAGATCGTGGGTCTGGAGATAGCGAATGCCAATGTCAACATCGACAATGACGTTCCCAACGGCGTGTACATTCGGTGCACGACGGGGCCGATGAGCAATGTCCAGGTTGTCAACTGCCACATCCACAACATCGTCATCCAGGGCGCCTGGAACGGCGGGCCGCGCAATGCGCACGGTGTATCGGTGGAAGGCAACGACGGCACGAACGGGCTGACCTATGTCACGGTGAGCGGCTGCGAGCTCAACGGCATGGTCACGGGCATGAGTGAGACGATGACGTTTAAAGGGAACGTCCAGTACATCACCTGTACAAACAACTACATCCACGACAACAACAACATCGGCATCGACTTTATCGGAGGGTGGGGCGCGTCGAACGTTGCCGCCACGGATATGGCGCGGAACGCGACCTGCACCGGTAACACGGTGATCAACTGCAGCACGCTCCACAATCCCGCCTACAACGTATACAGCAGCGCCGGACTCTACGTCGACGGTGGCAGCCAGATACTCCTTGACCGCAATGTCAGCGCGAATAACGACATCGGCCTGCAAGCGTCCAGCGAGAGATCGGGCTGGTTCACGACCTTTGTGACCGCGAGCAACAACCTGATCTACAATAGCAACCATCAGGGGATGGGCATGGGAGGTTACAACGGGACGCTTACGGGCGGAACGCAGAACTGCCACTTTATCAACAACACGCTCTACAACAACGACACCGCGCAGCAGCACTACGGTGAGTTCTTGATGGCGTTCTACCAGACCAACAACGTGATTGAAAACAACATCATGTATGCCAACGCGCAGGGGTTGTTCATCAACTACCAATCGACGGACAATTCCAACCCGGGAGTATTCGACTACAACGTCTATTACTCGTCGGTACCGGCTGCTAACTCCAACTGGGCCTGGATCGGCGGGCAGGCGCATGTTGGCTTCGGTCAGTGGCAATCGACGACCGGTCAGGACGCTCACTCCGTCTATGCGAACCCACTGTTCGTCGCGGCCGGGTCGAACTTCAACCTGGGCGCCGGGTCGCCGGCTCTGAACATCGGTAACTTTAGCCTGGGGGCGAGCTACTACGGGTCGCTCGACTTCGCGGGAAGCGCCCGCACCAGGGGAAGCACCATCGACATCGGGGCATACGAAAACTAACCCACATGCCTCGGACGTCCAGCGCAAGATGAACGGATGTCTATACGAGGTGCATATTGGGGACCGGTAACGTATCGCTATCTAGCGAAGCGCGCCGTCAAACAGGCCGGAATCGGGTAGCCGATTCCGGCCTGTTTTTTGGAATGCCCATCCGTCTATTCTCGGTCGCTTGTTTGGCCGGAAGTGAGTGCCTACGTCGGACTGGTTTACCATGTCGTTTGTAAGTCGTGTCTTCAGCAGACTACGGGCGGTTTAGTTTGCTTGTAAAAATTCGAATGCCTGCGTATAACGATGAAATATAAGCGTTTATTCAGACTCAAAAATTAAATTGGAATTTAGTAAAGCGTTATACGAATTCAGGGGTAAATACCAGGCTAACAGGTTCACTATTGTGGAACAACTCACTACAGATCCGCTCCGGCGGATGAAACAAACAGTTCGCAGGAGAATATGTGGATGAAGAAATCATCTTATCGATGGAGCGTCATTGCCTTAGCGACGATTATTACGATCGCGTGTGTTGCAAGACAATCGAAGGCGGATGCCTATGACGACATGTGGACCGAGTGTAACTATATAACCCAGTGCTCGGCCACGTCCGCCAATGCATCTTGCGCCTCGCTCGCCAATACTAAGCCGATGTACGGCATTCTGAACGACTGGAGAATTGGAAATGGGCAAGCGGACTTTGTCAAGCCGGGTGAAGCAGCCATGGGTTCGATTGGTTTGCTGTACGGTTATCATCGTCTTCAAGTGGCCGGACGCAGCAACAGCAGTCTAGATACTCGGGCAAAGACAGCACTGAGCGGATTTTTCTGGAGTTGGGTTCGCAACACAAACAACATGGTGGGTTCGGGCTTCCCCCAGACCATCAACTATACATCGGCTGGCGATATCAGCTCAAAAGACAGCGCGGCGAATGCAGGGGTTACCGCGGAGCTCTTGATCGCCATGCGCAAATACTGCCTCTATTCGCCAAATGGCGATGGAGCCAGCTACCAGTCACAGGAATATAGCCTGGCGCACTCGATGGCTGACTATGTCAATGCCAACCTGAGTACATGGACCATCGACAGGTCCTATGCGGTGGCCGCCTTCCGAGCATTTGGCAATTGGGCCAGCGCGGTGGGCGATTCTGGAACGTCCAGCTACTATATCAATCAGGCGAATACTGTCTCCGGATGGCTTACGGGAGCGCAAGATCCAGGGGGGTGGCACAACTATTATTCCTATCTCGACGGGGCGGGACATGGAGTCTACAACAATAATATCGTCGACCAAACCGGCTTCGCGCCGTATGAGTTCAACGCCCGGCCGCTCGGCGAGGCGTATGCTAAGGGCGTCGCCGACTGGTGGAACACAGGGTCATCTTTCAATAATGTCACACTGACCCAACAATCGGGAGCCTACATTGGTGGCGTCCATCAAGAAACGGACAAATCGGCACTTTACGCAGGCAGCGCCCTTCAGCTTGCCGATGCCGAATGGAAGATCGCCGGCCAGACGGGGAACTACAACAACCTTTATGCTTCTGCCTGGTCGCACTACAACTTTGCCCGTTCCGGGTCGACATTGTGGAACACGAGTGGATCCCAGGATTGCAATGGAATCGCCGGTGGGTTTGTTGACTGGATTGAGCCAAGCACCGGTGCGAAGCCGACTGACTGCTTCAAACGTTTCGTGGACACCAGTGCGTACTTCCTCATTGCCACCGAGGAGTTGCAATTCTCGAATCAGGTCGACTTCAGCAACTAATAACGAAAGACCGTGTGCCCGTCCTTCTTTCTGGCGGGCACACGGCGCTTGGATTTGACGCCATCCCTGTTAACCGAGGTACTGCTTGGCTTCTCCGGAATGGAAATTAAGGCGCCTTAGATCCATGTGAAAGGCTTCCCTCTCCCGGTAAACCAGAACAAGGGATGAACCTACGGCGGTTAACTCTAAGAAGCCTCTTAGCCGGGGGTGAGAGCCCAAGTTTGCTTGCTTGCGCCGGACGAGGTCTCGATATCGACCTGGGTACCATTCGCGTTCCCGGTTCCCTTTACGCTGAGGCGCGAACCTGTCTGGCATGCAGGCGTGATCGTGTAGCCGCCAGACACGGCGGTGAATGTCCACGACTGGTTCGGGCTGCCCTGGTAGTCGTACCAGTACTGCACGAGTCCGTTGTTAGCGCCGTTTGTGACGTCAAGGGTCTCGTCCATGCAGTAGGATGGCTGAATCTTGTACTTGCTTCCCCCGATGTTCGTGATGACCCATCGCTGGTTGTCGTTGCCGCTGGCAGCCCAGATCTGAGTGTCATTGCCATTGGAAATAGACCATCCGGTGCCGTCCAGACGGGATCCGGTGGCGTTCAACGGTGTGAGCGTGTATGTTCCGTTCGCAACCGGGCCGGTGGTGTTCGGATCGACCGCGTTGTAGATTATGTCGGCGAGCGCCTTTTCGCCATTGGCATCGGGGTGAACGTTGTCGCCGAAGTCCGCGTTCATGCTCTCAACCGCACGATTGCAGTTAATGACGCCTACGCCGGTAACGCCGGTTACAAGCTGGTTTATTAGCCCAGGGAGCGAATTGTCGACAATGTTCGCGTCGATGCCGTATTGATTGCTGCCGAAGCAGTGCGGGGCATAGCACACGTAGACCTTCGGGTGCGATGCCAGGTTCTGGAAGTTCCTGATGAGTTGCTGATACTGGCTCTTGTACGTATTGTCGTAGGTCTGATCCCAGTTCTGGCCCGAGGCCGGCGCAAACGACGCATCGTTGGTGCCTAGCATGATGATGACGATGTTCGGGCTCGAATTGATCGCGCTGGTGTAGTACGAGGTGGTGATGTACGCGGGATGCGACGACGGCTGCGGGTTCACCTGCATCAGCGAGAGGCCGGGATACCCGAAGTTCGAGACATTATAACCAGAGCCGAGCATCGCGGCCAACTGCGCCGGCCATGTCTGCCCAGTTGCCGTTCCTGCGCCAGTTAAGTTGACGCCGTAGGTGATGCTATCCCCACAGCAAGCCACGTTAATTGCCGCATTTGATCGGGGCGCCCCGACTGACTGTATTACCAGAATGGCGATTGTAGCTAACAGACTGGAAGTACGTGAGATTTTCAAACCGAGTTCCTCCTCGAGATCGAAGTCGTGCGTTCTGTATAGCGAATATATCAATTAACATACTCATACTATAGGAGCGCACTCGACAAGTATAAAGCAAGAAATCGGTATTTGTCAATAGTATAGCGCTATACTATTGTCATGTACGATAAGTAATTCGTATTACTTCAATATTTGACTTCGCTGATGAACCGCCGCTTCCTGGGGATAGGACCGCGCTGATCATCCGCCCCTAGCCTCCCCTGACTCCGAGGCGGTTTAGCGTAAATGGTGCTCGCAGCATCGCGTGTAGCCTACGCGTGTAGAATCTGAAAACCTGGTATTTTCTACGTAATGAGAAGGTACTTTGTACGGCATAATGTAATTGGCAGGTTGCTAGCCTGCGATAATTATCGTCGATCTTCGATCAACTGGATATTCTGTAGGTTGTGAAGATATAGTTGCAGTACAGTGCCGGCCAACGCTGAACCCGGCAAAAGGAGTAAAAATGAATCGATCTGTATCCGCTGTTGGTTCGAGTTTCAGATTGCCGCCCCTCCTGAAAGCTCTGGTTGTACCGGCACTTCTCTTCACGGTCTTCTACTGTGGTCAGCCCGCGGCATCCGCTCAGACATTTTCCAACGAATCGGCCTGGACCGACGGCACAAACCTGTACTATAAAGCCAGTTACACCGGATCCTACGCGCACTTTAATGTGTACCTCGACACGGATACGAATGCGTCGACCGGATACACGATCAATGGAGTCGGCGGCGATTATCTGATCGAGGATACCGGCGTCTATAAGTCGACAGCAAATGGTTCCTCGTGGAGTTGGGGATCGTCGATCGGTACGGCGACGATCACTTATCCGGTGGGCGGCACCGTTCAGTTCGCGGTAGCACTTTCGGTAATTGGCAATCCGGCGGCGGCTCGCGTCGCGTTTCAGGGGACAGATGTCAATTGGGTTGCGACACTCGACCCGCACGTGGTGTCGACGGGCGTGACCTATTACGTTTCGACGTCGGGGAACGATGCGAACGCAGGCACGCTGGCGTCGCCGTGGCGAACTGGCCAGAAGGCCGGCAATTCCGCAACGGCGGGCTCTACCGTGTACTTCCGTGCGGGTACTTACGCGCCGTTCGATGTCAATGTGTCGGGATCGTCTTCGGCGGGATACGTCACGTTTACGAACTATCCGGGCGAAGCCGCCATCATTGACGGGACCGGATGGAGCAGCTCTTACGACCATGGGCTGATCCATATTCTGGATCGGAGTTACATCAAGGTCATTGGGTTCGAGATACGAAACGGCGCCTCGACGTCCAGTTCGTTCGGGCCGTGTGGCATCTTCGTGCAAGGGTATTCCACACCGGGCAGCAATATCCAGATCCTCAACAACAACGTCCACAACATTACGAACACGGCTACCAGCGGCGGTAATGCTCATGGAATACTGGTGCGCGGTGAGAATTCGAGTACGGCACTCACTAATGTCACCGTCAGCGGTAACCAGGTCGCCAACTGCCAAACGGGCTGGAGCGAGACGGTGACGTTTGCCGGGAATCTGAGCGGCTTCACGGCTTCGAACAATTCCGTCCACGACAATAACAACATCGGCATCGTCTGCACCGGTGGCTACAGCGGCACCGCCGGCGGCGCCCAGGGGCGCAACGGCGTCATGAGTGGCAACACTGTCTACAACTGCTCCACGCTGCACAACCCGTACTACAACAGCAATAGCTGCGCCGGCTTATACGTCGACGGCGGCACGAGCATCACTATTGAACGCAACACGGTCCACAATTGCGACATGGGCATCGCGGCGTCGAGTGAAAATGTCGGTTGCGTCACGAGCTACGTCACGGCCAGAAATAACGTACTCTATCAGAACGCCATGTCCGGTATTCGGTTCGGTGGGTATGCGGCGAGTGGAACCGGCGGCACGGACCACTGCACCTTCGTGAACAACACGCTGTACAACAACGATACGAATAATTGGTGGTGTGGCGAGATCAGTATCGGCTGGCGCGCCACGAACAATGTCTTCGACAACAATATCGTCTATGCCGGGTCGCAGGATGTCTTTGTCGACGATGTGGGCACCGACGGCTCAGCGGTCGGCACCTTCGACTACAACGAATACTACTCAACCGGCGGCAATGCGAACGCCAAATGGCGATGGATCAACCAGGCGAACTGGACGATGACGCTGGCGTCGTGGCAGTCGCTGAGCGGGCAGGACGCGCACTCGACATTCGCCGACCCGCTTTTGATTAGCTTGACGACGCCCAACTTGGACAACACGGCCGGCTCGCCGGCACGCGGCTCAGGGACGAACCTGGGATCGACAATCGAGGGCACTGTCGACTTCATCGGCAACACCCGCGTCAGCGGCGCCATCGACAAGGGCGCGTACGAGCATTAAGGAAGGGAATAGGGGGTAGGTCTGGCCCTGCTGTCGATCGCTCCTATTGTGCAATCTAGTGACTAGGGACTTTCCATTTGGGAAGTCCCTATATTTGCTTGACAGGTGTTCAAAAATACTGTATTCTTAGATAGCTACGCGTGTAGCTTATTCGTGTAGGAATCAATGTCTTTGGAGTGAACTATGTCTCAGGTCAAACTCGGTGTCATCGGCTACGGCAAGCGCATTCGCGACATCGTCAAGCTTGTTCGGGAATGTTGTCCGGATGCGGTTGTTACGGCGGTTGCCGATATAAGGCCGGAGGCCGTGCGGCAGTCGATGCGGGACGACGGGGTCGATATGGGGACAGCACAGGTTTTCGAGGACGCCGACGCGATGCTCGGTACTGTCGCACTCGACGGCGTGCTGGTTGGGACACGATGCGACATGCACACGCGGATGGCGCTGAAGGTGATGCGCCACAATATGCCGATTTTCTTGGAGAAACCCATCGCGACGTCGATGAGTGACCTTACGGCCATTGTCGAGGCGGACGCGACGTATGCGGGGCAGGCGGTGGTATCGTTCCCGATGCGGGTGAGCGGTCTCGTCAACGCGGTCAGGGACATCGTGCGGTCGGGCAAGATCGGGCGAGTCAGTCAGGTGCAGGCGGTCAACAATGTGCCTTATGGCGCTGTCTATTTTCAGGATTGGTACCGGGACGAGGCTATCACGGGGGGACTCTTCCTGCAGAAGGCGACGCACGATTTTGACTATATCCACTCGCTGCTGGACGACACGCCAACGTCGATCTGCGCGATGACGTCGAAGCAGGTTTTCAAGGGCGACCGCCGCGCGGGGTTGTTCTGCAAGGAGTGCGGCGAGAAGTCGACTTGCCTGCAGAGTCCGTTTAACCCTGGCATCGTGCTGGACAACGATTGGATTGCCCCGGAGCGTCGACAGTGCGCGTTCGCGATCGATACCGGCAATGAGGATTCAGGCAGCGCGCTGATCCGTTACGAGAGCGGAATGCACGTCTCGTACAGTCAGAACTTCGTAGCGCGGAAAAAGGCGGCCAGGCGTGGCGCGACGTTGATCGGCTACCACGGCACGTTGGAGTTCGACTGGTTCACGAATACGATCAAGGTGTTTATGCACCACACAAACCAGGTTGAAACGGTTGAGGTCGACTCGGCCGCGAATGCACACGGCGGCGGTGATGCGATTTTGGCGCGCAACTTCGTCGACGTTATCCGCGATGGCGCGATGTCGATCACGCCGCTCGACACCGGGCTGATGAGCACGCTGATGTGCTTGAAGGCGAAGGAGTCGGCGGAGTCGCGTACGTTTCAGGAGATCGTATATCCGAAACCCTCACCCTCTGCCCCCTCTCCCGTCAGAGCGGGAGAGGGGATTGCGGAGCTGTCATCGCCCGGGAGTAGGTAACCTGGCAAGAGGCGCAGAGGCGATATCTAGAGGGCGCGGAATGTGCCCAGGTCGAGCCAGCCGTCGGAGTTTTGGCCGCGGTTGGCGAAGAGGAGGGGCTTGCCGCCGGGCATCGGGTTGACGACGCGGATCGACAGTGTGTAGGTTCCGGGTTTTAGACTGTGCCCGGCGTTGAACTTGAATGCGCGTGTCTCACCTGCGGGGATGGTGGTGATATTCCAGTTCGTGCGCCATGTCTTGACGACCGCGCCGCCGCGCTTCGCGCCTACGACGACGTTCCAGCGATAGTAGAAGGGGGCGACGCCGTCGTTGTCGATGTCGACGGCGACCTTCACAGCTTTGCCGCGGGCGACGTCGCCGAAGGTCGCTGTCTTCACCTGGAAGTCATAGCCCATGTGGGCGGAGGCGTCGATGGCGGCGGTGCGGGCGTCGCCGGTGTAGGACTTGATCGCATCGCAGATGAGCCAGGTGGGGTGGACGGCGTTGACGCACTCGTTCCAGTGCTCGCCGGTGGTGCTTCCGATCCCGGAAGGGAACAATGTCCGCTGGATCGGGGGCATGACCTCGCCGCCGATGGGCTGGCGCTTCCAGATGTCGGGAACCTTAGCCGCCTTCAACCGGGCCGCGAAGCACCAGTCATGCTCGTAGAGTGTCTCTTCTCCGAAGGCGTCGTCGTGGAACCCGACAGGGAGGTGCGCCGACTTGGCGACAGGGTAGCGGACTTCCAGCCGGGTCTTGTGGAACGCCTTGACGTAGGAGTCGAGCACAAGGTTCATGACGTCGTCGCCCGGATTCCAGTCGAGGTGCGGGTAGGTGTGCCATTCGCCCCAGAATCCGAGCAGGCCGACTGTGATAAAACCGATGCGCGGATCGCCGTCGTACTTCGCGCCGAAGGCCTTGATGAACTGCTGCATCGATTGTCGAAACTTCACGCTGCCGCGGCTGTTGCCGTTGTAGTCGGGGCTTCGACCGCCGCCGTAGTCGGTGTAGGGTCGGGTTTGCAACTGGGCGTCGCCTGGGGCAAGCAGGTAGGCGGGGATGCCGCTCGGCTCCTGAGGAGAGTCGTAATAGAACCGAAAGCATGCCTGGTCGCCACGGGCCGCGACCTCATTCAGCTTCGACTCGAGCGCGCTCCAGTCGTAGGTGTGCTCACCCGTTTGCACGGCGTTGACCGGCAGGTAAAACCACTCCATGGAATGCGGGAAACTCGTGGCGTCGCTATAGGCGATCAGGCCCTTGAGCGGATTACCGGCCGGGGTGGGCGCCGGGGCGATGCGGTGGACAGTGGGCGTCGACGCGCCGGCCAACGTGTTCGAGCCGCCGACAAGACCCGCCGCGAGCGCACCCAGGACCAGGTGTGTTTTCAACATGAGTTAGAACCTCTTCAAAGTTTATATCGGTTACGCGGGGGATTCGCATAAGGCGAGGCACTTAACGCCTACCCGTCTCAAAGCCACGCCCCGTGGACCGTCGCCGCCGATGTGGGCGACGATCGGGGCGTCCGGCAGGCGAAGCGCGGCGAGCAGGGCGTCGTAGTGGTCGACAAAGCTCGGGGCGACGTACGCGTCGAGGGTCCACTGCGTGACGCCACCGTCGACAGTGACCGGCGCGATAGTCGCCCAACCGACGGCGATGTCGTTTTTGGTGACGAGCACGACGCCGTCGACATTGGGGTTGCGCTCTCGCAGCAGTTGGAAGTCGATGAACGGCCCCTCCGCCGAACCTCGCGAGGCGACCTCCATGACGACACTGCGCGGACCGACTTCGCCCGGCGCGACCGGGAGGATCGAGAGGAGGGTGACGGCCGGCCAATCACGCCAGCGGAGCGGGCGCACCGTAACTGGCGCCCTGGCGAGCAGGGCGGAGAGCGGTTCGTACTCGCGGATCATGCTGCCGTCGCCCGGGACAATGGGCTCAAATCCGAAGCCTTTGTAGATGTGAAACGGCGGCGAGTCGAACCCTGTGCCGAGGCTGACGACTTCGACGCCGCGGACTTTACAGTCCTTCATCACCAGGTCCATGAGCGCCTTGATCGCGCCTTTTTGGCGATGCTCAGGCTGGGTGTAGACGTGGCCAAGGAGCCCGACGCCGTGATAGTCGGACACGAGGATGTGACACACGGGTGCGCCGTCATGTCCCGGGAGAAGGCCCAGGTAGAAATGCGACCCAAGGTCGTCCAGCGGCGACGTCAACGCCATCTCGATCTGCGTGGCCCATGGTGCGCCCTTGTGTTCGAGGAAGGACAACAGGCGCGGACGCCAACCGAGGCTGGGTCCGTCGATCCGGGCGACCGACATGATCTCACCGGTCTTGAGGTTGGTTTGGCCGAGATAGTTAAACATGGATAAGTTTGACATTGGTTACAGTTGACGCCCGCACGACAAGGCGCGGCTTGAGGATTATCTGTTGCGGTTCGCGGCCCGGATCCTGGATTCGGTTTTCGAGGAAGGTCCAGGCGGTCGAGCACATCTCTTCAGTTGGTTGGACAATTGCGCTCAGCGGCGGCGAAAGGTATTCGGTTTCCTCGATGCCGTCGCAACCGATCAGTGCGACATCCTCGCCGATCTTGATATTGAGGTCGGAGAGGGCACGATGTGCGCCGAATGCCATGCCGTCGTCGTGGCAAAGGATGGCATCGAGATGCCCGCCGCCCACGATGAAGTCATGCACGACCGCCCGCGATGTCGCCAGCGCCAGGTCGGGCGCGTACAGGTAAATAGGTTCCAGGCCCGCTTCGGCCAGGGTTTCGCGATAGGCGCTCAGGCGCGGTTCGTCCGTCTCAACGGAGACGGTCGACGGCAATAGGTGGCCGATCCGTCGACGCCCGGTGTCGATGAGGTGACGCATGGCCTCGACGGCTCCCGCGCGGAGGTCGACGCCGACATAGTCGCAATCGGGTGACCAGTAGGCGCCCATGCTGACGATTGGGATCGGGGCGGTTCCCTGACGCCGGGCGGCCATGCCTGCCATGGGGGTGTCGAAAGTGACGATGCCGTCGACGGGAATCTTGAAGGCGTTCAACGGATTGCCGTGGCGCATGAGCTCTTCCTCGATGTCGCGGACGACGATCTCGAAGCTCGAGTACTTGATCAACTGTTGCATGCGGTGCAGGGCGTGGGCGCGGTAGCGGGAATACCCGAGGCACATCCACATGCCAATGGTGCGGGTTTGACCCGTGGCGAGGGCGCGTGCGCTGTTGTTCGGCTGGTAGCCGAGACATTCGGCCGCCTCCAAAACGCGTCGACGCGTTTGGTCGGAGATCGAAACGTCGCTATGGCCGTTCAGTACGTTCGACACGGTCCAGCCGGACACGTTCGCCTGCCGCGCGACATCGTTGCGCGTTGGCCGTCGGACACGTGTGTTACTCACGGGTGTCATTTACGTCACCATTCCAATTCTGCTACTCGCGTAGGCTACTCGGGTAGCTACCTAGATCATAGCAGACGTTCTCCTGGTCTGTCAAGTATATTGTACCGAACATTGTATAATTGACGGATGAATATGTGAACGTGTGCGGTAATATTGAGATGGACGAAGGCAGGTGGGGGACAGTTAGCTGTGGTTGTCCATGGGGCGTGGCCGCAGGAACGGTCGAGGTTCAGGGCGCGGCAAGCCACATCCGTCGACATGTGCACCTGTTTAGCGACCTTCATCTCGATCTACGACCGGCGTTTGATCGAGCGTGACCATCGGCGGTCCTGTCTGGGGCATCCGAAATCACCGTCGACATCGGCGTTGACAATCAACGAGGTTTCTGTTATCATATGTCCTAAGCTACCCGTGTAGCCTACTCGGGTGGATTGTGATTTAGTGGAGTAATTTGTCCATGAGAAAGAACTGGATAGGATACGCATTCATCAGTCCCTGGTTGTTGGGATTCCTGATATTCGCCGCGATCCCGTTCATGACGAGCATCTATTTGTCGTTCACGCGATACAACATCATCACGCCGCCGCACTGGGTGGGGCTGGCGAACTATCATATGCTGCTGACGGGTGATCCGCAGTTCTGGAAATCGCTCGGCGTGACGTTCCGGTATGCGGGCGCCGCGGTGCCGCTGGGGATTGTCGCCGGAGTCACCCTGGCGCTGCTGTTGAACCTCAACATCAAGGGTATGGCGTTCTATCGGACTATCTTCTTTTTGCCGTCGATTGTGCCGACGGTGGCGACTTCCGTTGTTTTTATGTGGATTCTCAACCCACAGATCGGGCTGGTGAACCGGGTCCTCAAGATGGTCGGGGTCGACGGGCCTGCATGGCTGCAGAGCAGTACGTGGGCGCCCTGGAGTTTGGTCTTGATGTCATTGTGGGGAGTGGGCGGCAGCATGGTCATCTACCTTGCGGGCCTGAAGGACATCCCGGTCCACCTCTACGAAGCCGCAATGATCGACGGGGCCGGGCCGCTGCAGAGGCTCAGGCATGTCACCCTGCCGATGCTCTCGCCGGTCATCTTCTTCAACGCGGTCATGGGCATCATAGGCGTGTTTCAATATTTTACTGAAGCCTATATCATGACGCACGGCGGGCCCGAGGATAGCACGCATTTCTATGCCCTTTATCTCTTTGAGCGGGCCTGGCGCTACCTCGACATGGGGTATGCCAGCGCGATGGCCTGGGTTCTGTTTTTGCTCGTGATGGGCGTCACCGGCTTCATGTTCTGGGGCCAGAAGAAGTGGGTGCACTATGACGGATAACGCGAATAAGCTTCTTCGAGGCGTACTAGCCGTGGCGACAGTGGCGGCAATCGCCGTGTTGACAATCAAGGTGACGGCGCGTCCGCCCGATCCGCCGAAGCATCATCGGATCCCGGTGCGGTTCTGGCATATGTGGACGGGCGAGTGGACGCCGGTGATGAACCACGTGGTCGCCGAGTTCAACGCGAGCCAGGATAAGTACGAGGTCATTCCGCTGCTGGTGCCGTCGGAGAGCGGCAGTTCGAACAACGCCAGCTCGAAGTTTTTGCTGTCCGTGGCCGGGGGCGACCCGCCGGATTGCATGGCGCAATGGTCGCAGGCGATGAGCGCGTGGGCGCAGGACGGGATTCTTTCGCCCATCGACCCGCTCATGACGCCGGCGGACAAAGCGGCATATGCGAAGTGCTATCCAGTCGTGCGCAAGAACGGTTGGTACAAAGGGCACCTCTACGGATTGGTCACCGCATTCGACGTCTACGCCTGTTACTACCGCGCGGATCACTTTCGGCAGGCGGGACTCGACCCGGAGCGGTTCCCGTCGACGCTGGAGGACCTGATCGCCGACGGACGCAAGCTTGACAAGTACGATGCGGGGCACAGTCTCGTGCGCATGGGGTACATGCCGGAGACGTTCACCAATTATGTGCCGGCGTACGGCGGCTCATTCTACGACGAATCGACAGGCAAGATCCTGGTCGACACACCGGCGAACCTGCGGGCGATGTCGAGCCTGGTCAAGGCGCGCGATGTCGTCGGGAATGACAAGGTCGTCCGGTTCGAGTCGGGCCTCAATTCCGGAGATGCCGGCAACTGGCCGTTCATCGGCGGGCAGGTCTCAGTGCAGCTCGACGGTGAGTGGCGGGTGCAGCAGATCGCGCAGTTCGCCCCGAACCTCGACTACCGGATCGCGCCGCTGCCGCCGCCGTCGGGTGGGAAGTCGCTGTCGAGCTTCTCGATGGTCGACTACCTGACGATCCCTAAGGGCGCCAAGCATCCAGAGGGAGCGTGGGAGTTCATGAAGTTCTGGGCCGGGCTCTCCGACCCGGCACGGGCAGCCAAGTACAAGGTGTGGTTCGGCTGGCTGCCCGCCTCGCCGGAGATGGCGAAGGCGCCGGCATTTCAGGACTTCGTGCATAAGTATCCACAGTTTAGAACGTTCATGGACCTGGCCGCGAGCGACAATATCGAGGCGACGCCGCCGGTACCCCTTCAGGTCTACTGGGCCGACCGCGTGCAGGCCGCCGACGATCAGGCGATGCACGGCACGCTGACGCCCAAGCAGGCGCTGGACAAGTTGCAGCAGGAACTCGACCGCGAGGCGGCGAGGCGCAAGGAGCTCGGATATGAGGAATGAGTTGCTGACCCGGGAATCGGAGGAAGCCCCCGTGAGCGTGAACCAATCCACGGTGACGTCGAGACCGGCCGGTGTGAGTCGACCGAGCCGCGCGCGGTCGGCGGGTCGACGCCGTCTGTTGGGCCTGTCCGTGGGGCAGAACGCGGCGGCCCACGCCGTGCTCATCGCGCTGTGCATTCCGGCCTTGCTGCCGCTGCTTTGGATGGTGTCGACATCGCTCAAGACCGACAAGCAGATCTACGATTCGTCGGGTGCGCCGTCGATCTCGACGCTGCTGCCGCATCCTATCGCGTGGTCGAACTATGTCGGCGCGGTGCATGCGATCCCGTTTGGGATGTACTTGAAGAACACGGTGTTTCTGTGTGTGTTCGCTGTCATCGGGTCGGTGCTGTCGAGCGCGGTCGTTGCCTACGGGTTCGGGAAGCTGGAGTTCAAGGGAAAGAACGCGCTGTTCCTGCTGATGATCTCGACGATGGCGTTGCCGGCTCAGGTGACAATGGTGCCGGTGTTCAACATGTACCGTCATCTGGGGTGGTACGGCACGTACCTGCCGCTGATCGTACCGGCTTTCTTCGGGACGCCGTTCTTTATCTTCCTGCTGACCCAGTTCTACCGCAAGCTCCCGAATGAACTGGCCGAAGCCGCCCGCATTGACGGGGCCAGTGAGTTTCGAATCTTCTGGCAGATCATGCTGCCCCTCGCTATCCCGGCGCTGGTCAGCTGCGCGCTTTTCCAGTTCATCTGGACCTGGAACGACTTCTTCGGACCGCTGCTCTACATCAACGACCCGAACAAGTACACGCTCGCCTACGGACTACAGCAGTTCCTGTCCGTGCATGGCAGTGAATGGTCGAGGTTGATGGCCGGCGCCACGATGTTCGTCGCGCCGATCATCGTTCTCTTCTTCCTGGCGCAAAGGACATTTATTCAGGGCATCGCGACCACGGGAGGGAAGAATTGAGTCCCCAGTAAAGCTACTCGCCGGTTGTGCCGATAATCCGTAATGCGCCGGTTCGTACTGACATGAAATATCCGGCGCATCGGAATAATGCGTTCTATAAGCAAGAGATTTCTGATTCTATTCTGTGCATTGCTTACCGCCCTTTCGGCAACGCTGAAGGGGCGCGCTGCTACGATCGACCGCGGCGGCGGTTATGCGCTGGCGACTACGTATCCGCTGCCGGATTCCCTACCACTCGATGACGTCGACCTCGTTCGCGGGCAGGACGGTTACCTCTGGCTGTCGACACACGAGGGCCTGGCCCGGTTCGACGGTGTCCGCTTCACCGTTTACACCACTCTCAACACGCCCAGCCTCCGCAGCAATAACATTCACCGCCTCCTCGAAGATGTCGACGGCAACCTGTGGATCTTTGCCGGCTCCAACCTGGTTCGTTATAAGAATGGCGCCTTCGAGGATTGCACCGCCAAGCTGGCGGTGTCTGGCGAGGCGCATGTGCGAGATGTCGAGCTGAACGGCGACGGTCGACTGATCGTCGGTACCGATCACGCCTTCTTTCGATACGTAGCGGGCAGGTTCCAACTCCTCGCTCGATGCGACGACATTTTCACCGACAGCAAGCCATGGGGCACCTTCCGGGAGGCGGGCGACGGCAGCGTTTGGGCTTCCGGCAGCGGCGTCGTGTGCCGGGTCGCGAATGGGAAGTGGACGGTTGTTCGTGTCCCCGGCGTTCATGGCCTCGACGACCGCGTCTACGTCGAGGGTGTCGACATGCGCGGTCATATCTGGATCTCGAGCCGGGCGGGCCTGTGCGAAGTTGTCGATGGCGCGGCGGTCATGCGGGTGACGACAGCGCAGGTCGGCGGCGTGCCCGGCTATTGGAAGGTCGACAGCGCAGGTGTTATCTGGTTCGTCGCCGGCAGGCGGCTCTATTGTTATGTCGACGGCACTGTCCGCCGGTTGGCGTCGCCTGCCGTTGTCGATCGACTCAGGTTCGACATTCAGAGCAATCTCTGGGCGCAAGCCGACAAGGGCGGTCGCACCACGCTTTATGTCCGTCGCGCGGATGGCCCCCTTCCCCCCAACTCTGAGGGAACCGGACCGACTGGGCAAGTCCCTTTAAGGGGCGATCGCTTCTCGCGAGTGGATGTCAATTCGGCGGTGTCGCTCGGCTGGGACATGCCGGTGGCGATGGACGATGCCGGTGACGTGTGGACGTCCACATTTACCGGACTCGTTTGCGTTCGGGCGGCTTCCTGTCACACATTGGGACCGACGGCGGGATTTCCGCCTGGGCACGCGGTGACCACCACCTTCCGCGACCGCGAGGGCCGCACCTGGATTGGAACCGACGGCGCGGGGCTTGGGCAACTGATCGACGGCAAATTCGTCGGCAGTTCGGCGCCGTTGCTTCGCGCGGGGTCGATCGTGTCGATGGCTCAAACGGCGGACGGTCGGTTGTGGGTGGGAGTCGATGCGAGGCTCATTCGCTACGACGGCGTCTCTTCGGTTGATTGGACGTCGAAGCTCGCGCTCGCTCCACTCGACAAAGGCGTGGCGTCACTTTGCGCCGATGATGCCGGCGATTTGTGGGTTGGAACAGATCGCTCGGTTTGCCGAATCTCCGGATCGACGATCACGCGCCTTACTCCGGGCCGTGGACTTCCGTCGACCTATACGCGGGCCGGCGTCATTGCTCGGGGTCTCAAAGGCAGCATCTTTGTCGGGATGCGGCAGGGACTGCTGCGCTTTGAGCACGGCCGGCTGGCATGCGATTACCAGACAGCCATCAAACTGCCGGCCATCGAGATCATCGACATTCACGAGGACGTCGATGGCGGCGTCTGGCTCGCCACCTGGGGGACCGGCCTGTACCGAATTAAGCCCGGCAAATGGACGCATATCGACCGGCGCGACGGTCTTTATGCGGACAACATCCATCACATCGAAATCGACGACTCCGGCAATATGTGGATTGGCAGCGCCAAGGGCATCTTCCGTGTTCGCCTTGCCGACATCGATGCCTACGCGGACGGCGTGCGCAAGAGCTTCACATGCTTTCCGTACGGCGCAGCGGCCGGTGCATCGGGCGGTCAGTGTTGGGCCGGCACCCAGCCATCGGGGATGAAGACACCGGACGGGACCGTTTGGTTCGCGTGTGTCAACGGGCTCGTGGCATGTCACATGGTCCGTCGTGCACGTAGCGCCCCGACGGCTTTGATCGAAGACATTCTCACCAATCATGTCGCTGCCGCTCCGACGCCGGGGCGGGGCGAGTCCCGCATCGACGTGCCACCTGGCTCCGGCGCTTTGGAGATTCATTACACCGGTTTCGACTATTTCGCGCCCGAATCCACGCGGTTCCGCTATCGACTGAAGGGCCTCGACGAGACGTGGCAGAGCGCGGGAAATCGCAGAGTGGCCTACTACACCAACGTTCCGCCCGGGTCGTATACGTTTCTGGTTTCTGCCTGCAATGACGAGGGGGCCTGGGGGCCGGAGGTGGGCGTGGGGATCCATATCGAGCCGCGCTTCTACCAGACGACGTGGTTCAAGATCGTCGCCGGCTGCCTCGTGGTCTTCTGTGTCTTCGTCCTCTTCGACTACCGCCATCGACAGATGCTGGCTCGCAACCGCGCTTTGGAGCTCGCAGTCGACGAGAGAACGCAACAGCTCAGTCAGGCGCACACGCAAGTAGTCGAGCAGAACGACGAACTGCAGACGATGCACGCCGAACTGGAAGCACAGAATGAGGAGCTTGTCGGCACGCAGCTCGAACTCGAAC
>Ga0070658_10001005_pt1 | contig 24178 bp, 18 predicted proteins | sample KBSC13metaG_FD_64664 | JGI IMG/M metagenome (GOLD analysis project Ga0070658, IMG submission 64664) | Corn rhizosphere microbial communities from Kellogg Biological Station, Michigan, USA - KBS C1-3 metaG | ecosystem: Host-associated > Plants > Roots > Rhizosphere > Soil ...
CGCGATCGTGACCGCCACGCCCTGACCGTTGGACACCCAGCAGCCGCTATACGTACCGCCCTGCGTGATCGTCACCGGCCCACCACAGTTCGTCGGCGGCGACGACGAACTCGACGTCGGTGACGAGGACGGTGACGATGACGGTGATGACGTCGGCGAAGACGACGGAGAGGATGACGGTGATGAGGACGGCGACGGTGACGAGCTCGTCGACGTAGGGGTCGGCGACGGTGAGTGGTGCTTGTTCGCCCGCTGCAGCGCCATCATCTGCACGGTCGTCGGTGGCGACGCGAGCGAGTGAGCGCTGGCCGTGATGGGGGTCACGGCGACGCTCGCGGCAACGCCGACAGAGGCGAGTGCGACTACACCGGCGAGCGCGTGCTTCCGGCTGAGTGTCAAAGCAGGTCTCCAGGGGTTTGCGACAGCCCCCCGTAGCCACCTGTGCGAACCCGTGTCGGTTGCGCTGGTAGCAGCGTGTCTCCGGACGGTTACTCATCCGGTATCGCCCCGAGCCTGAATTGCTTGAGTGGAACGAAAAAAAAGCCTCGACCCGATCGGGTCGAGGCTTGGGCCTTTGCTATTTAAACGGCGGAAAACCGTCCAGGTCGGTCAGGTCCCGCGGTGGCGGAGGAGCGCGGGGATGGTTCGCGCGAGGATCATCAGGTCGAGGGTGAGCGAGGCTCGCCGTACGTAGTCGATGTCGAGGCTGACAAAGTCCTGCATCATGCCTTCGCCGCGGGCGAGGATCTGCCAGAGGCCGGTGAGTCCTGGCCGAACGAGGTGCCGGTCGCAGGCCCACGGTTCGTACTTGGCCACGATGGACGGAAGCTCAGGGCGGGGACCGACGAGGCTCATCTCCCGGCGCAGGATGTTCACGACCTGCGGCAGCTCGTCCAGGCTGTACTTCCGCAGGACGCAGCCCAGCCGGGTGTGCCGGGGGTCGGCGGTCGTCTTGTGCGTCAACCGGCGTTCGACCGCCGGTGCCGGGCCGTCGACTGCGGAACGCCGGTCCGGCGCCATCGTGCGAAACTTGAAGACCACGAACGGCTCTCCGTTCAGGCCGATCCGCACCTGACGGAAGATGACGTCTGGCCCGAGGCTCAGTCTGATCGTAACGGCGATCAGGCAGATGAGCGGCAGGAGCAGCACCGCCAGCACGAGCCCGCCGACCAGGTCGACCGCGGCCTTCGCCGTTCGAGTCGCCCAGCCCGGACCTTCGACGAGGCCCATGGGGGACCCCCACGCCTCGGCAAGGATCTGCGGGTAGCGAGTGCCAACGGCCGCACTTGGTGCAGTCAAGTCGGTGGAAGAGGACCAGTCAGTCACGGCATCCCCCCGCGTCGGCGCGCTTCCGCGCGAGCGTCAAACGAGCGCTTGTAGCTGCAGGGCGATTGCGTCCGACAGAGACCTGCTGCCGACGGACAGCTCGGTACTTGGCTCCGATCAACGACCGACGCGCACCACGCCCCAGCAACCACGTTTCGTCCAGCCGGTCAACCGCTCCGAGCCGGTACTTGTACGCTTCCGCGCCGCGCAGCAGGTCGTAGGTGGTGATGCCACGTGCATGCGCTGCGAGGATCGCCTCGGCGTGCAGCGCCATGCCGACCCCCTGGCTTGCCAGCGACGCGTCCCACCCGCCTTGGTAGTAGCTGAACGTGTCGCGCCACACGAAGCCGTAGAGAACGCCAACGGGATTGCCGTCACGTTCGGCGAGCAGGAAGGCGACGCCGCTGTCGCGTCGCGTGTGGGTCAGCAGTCGCCGGTGGAACCCGTACGAGCGTTCGCGACTGAAGCTGCTCGGCTCCGGTTTGAGCGTGCGGCGGCTCTCGTGCAGCGTGAACAACACGTCGAGGAGTTCGGCGGAGCTTTCGCCCGGCGGAATCCAGCGGAAGGTGACGCCGGCATCTCGCGCACGCCGCTGCCGGCGGCGGATCTGTTGTCTCATCTGGGCAGACACCTGCAGATCCTCGAGCCGTGCGGCCGTGCCGAGGCGCGGGCAACGCGTCACCAACACCAGCTGAGCGGACACATCACCGGCCGGGATGCAGGCCGGATCCAGGTGGCGGAGGAGGATCGGGTGGCGTTGGGCTTCGTCGAACAGCCAGCGCTGAACGTCGGCCCGGAAGTGGTCGAGTGCGATCCAGCCGCCGTGGTCTGCGGAGTGTGGCGGGCCGCTGCCTGCGTTGGTCAAGATCGGTACGGCGGTGCTCTCGGGGAGCCGTCGGTGCAGCCTCTCGCGTACTTCAGTGAGTGGTACGACGGCAGCCAGTCGACCGTTGGCGTCGCGCCAGATCGCTACCCGAGACGGCGGGCAGCCCACGTCCTCCCACCAACTCAGGATCCACTGAGGCGTCTGGAAGAAGCTCGAGCCGTCGACGGCGGCGAGGAGGTCGCGCCACTCGTCGACGAACGCGACATCACGCGCCAGTTCGTCGAGTGGGTGCACCACCGGCTGGCCTGCCATCGCCGCTTGTTGCCTCCCCGCTCTCAACCGGTCGCTAGGTGTTGGGCACGGGGCGGGTTCACGGGAGGGCCGCTGCGGGCGCAGGCCAGTTCCAGTGCGGAAAAGAAGGTGTCGGCGACGGCGTCAGGATGCAGCCGCAGCGCGGACGACCGAGCCGCGGCGCTCATGCGCTGGCGCCGGAGGTCGTCGACGGCGATCGCCTTGGCGACGACGCTCCGCATCTGCCGGACGTCTGTGGGGTCCAGCTTCCAGCCGTTCTCGCCGTCGGTGACGAGTTCGTTGACGGCGTCGGCCAACACGCTGCCGAGCACGGGGACGCCGGAGGCAAGCGCTTCGCCCACGACGAGCGCCCATTCGTCGGACAAGGAAGGATGCACGAGGTAGTCGGAGCGGGCGAGGTGAGCGGCCACTTGAGGTGGCGTCTGGCCTCCGGTGAAGGTCACGGGCAGATTCCAGGAGGTGCATTCGTTCTCCAGCCGCCCGCGTTCATCACCGTCGCCGACGATGGTCAGCGTCCAGGTCCCTGCCGGCAGCGACCGGCAAGCCGTGAGTAGCTGATGCAGCCCCTTGCCGCTGACCACTTTGCCGACGAAGAGCAGACGCGTCGGGCCACCGTGCGCCGAAATGCGCTCGTGGGCCACGGCCTCCGGGTTAAGCGCCTGCGGCACGACGGCGATCCGAACGGGGTCGGCGCCGATGCTGCGCAGGTACGCGCTGCCCGAGGCGCCGTTGACGACGAGCGAGTCCGCGGAGCGGACGAGCCGCTCCCGGATTGCCCGACGTAGCGGTCCACGCGCGAGCTCGGAGTGTTCTGACAATCGCGTCCAGAGCACCAGCGGGGCGCCGGTTTCACGGCGATATGAGGCGCACTGCACCGAGCGCAGTCCCAGGTCACCACTGATGACGACATCGGGCTGGTTGGCCAGTAGTTCGTGCCGGATCCTGACCGGCACCTCGATCGACTCCGGCATCGAGAAGCCGTACGGATGCCTGCGCCGACGCGGAAGAAGGACATGCGGCAAGCGGCGTACCTGGACGTCAAGATCGCGGAGCCTCGCCTCCACCCCTTCTGCCATCCGGCATCCGAAGACGGTGAGTTCGTCGGCGCGCTCCTGCAGTGCCCCCAGGAAGGGCACCCGGTAGCTCGCGACGTGGCTCTCGACGAGCGCCACCCGTAGACCAGCCACGATCCCCTCTCGATGCGTCGCCTGCGCTCGTGGGGTTGATTCCGGTCGGCCAAGGCTTGATACGGATCTCGCTCAGGTGGCACATCACCGCGGGAAATGTCCGACGCTCGGCGTAGGTTGTGGCTTTGTGGTCTCGACGTCGCTAAAGCCCAAGGCGGGCACGTTCAAGGTCGTCTCCGACTTCGCGCCGTCGGGGGATCAGCCGCAGGCGATAGAGGAGCTGGCCCGCCGGGTCAACGCGGGCGATCGCGACATCGTGCTGCTTGGAGCGACCGGGACCGGCAAGTCCGCGACCACGGCATGGTTGGTGGAGCAGGTCCAGCGGCCGACCCTGGTGATGGCCCCCAACAAGACGTTGGCGGCGCAGCTGGCCAACGAGTTCCGCGAGCTGTTTCCCGACAACGCCGTCGAATACTTTGTCTCGTACTACGACTACTACCAACCCGAGGCCTACGTCCCGCAGACCGACACCTACATCGAGAAGGACTCCTCGATCAACGAGGAGGTCGAGCGCCTGCGGCACTCCGCGACCATGTCTCTGCTCACGCGCCGTGACGTCATCGTGGTCGCCTCGGTGTCCTGCATCTACGGTCTCGGCACTCCGGAGGAATACGTCAACCGGTGCGTGCAGCTCGAACGCGGTCAGGAGATCGACCGCGACACCTTGCTGCGCAAGTTCGTCGATGTGCACTACACCCGCAATGACCTGTCGTTCACCCGCGGGACCTTCCGGGTTCGCGGTGACACGATCGAGGTGTTCCCGGTCTACCAGGAGCTCGCGGTCCGCATCGAGATGTTCGGCGACGAGATCGAAGCCATCTCGACGTTGCACCCGCTGACCGGTGAGGTCGTCAGCAACGATGACACCGTCTTCGTCTTTCCCGCGACGCACTACGTTGCCGGTCCGGAGCGGATGGAACGCGCCATCGCCGGCATCGAGACCGAGTTGGAGAAGCGGCTCGCCGAGCTCGACCGCCAGGGCAAGCTGCTGGAGGCGCAGCGGTTGCGGATGCGCACGACCTACGACATCGAGATGATGCGGCAGGTCGGCTTCTGCTCCGGCATCGAGAACTACTCACGCCACATCGACGGTCGCGGACCAGGCACGCCTCCGCACACGCTTCTCGACTACTTCCCGGACGACTTCCTCCTCGTCATCGACGAGTCGCACGTGACGGTGCCGCAGATCGGTGGCATGTACGAAGGCGACATGTCGCGGAAGCGGACGCTGGTCGAGCACGGCTTCCGGCTGCCGAGCGCGATGGACAACCGGCCGTTGAAGTGGGAGGAGTTCCTCGAGCGCATCGAGCAGACCGTCTACCTGTCCGCGACGCCCGGGCCCTACGAGATGTCGCGAGTGAAGGACGACGTCGTCGAGCAGGTCATCCGGCCGACCGGTCTCGTTGACCCGCACATCGTCGTCAAGCCGACCAAGGGCCAGATCGACGACCTCATGCATGAGATCAAGCTGCGGGCCGAACGCGACGAGCGTGTTCTCGTCACGACGTTGACAAAGAAGATGGCCGAGGACCTCACCGACTACCTGCTGGAGAACGGTGTGCGGGTGCGCTACCTGCACAGCGAGGTCGACACCTTGCGCCGAGTCGAGCTCCTGCGTGAGTTGCGGATGGGCGAGTTCGACGTTCTGGTCGGCATCAACCTGTTGCGGGAGGGCCTGGACCTCCCCGAGGTGTCGCTGGTCAGCATCCTCGACGCCGACAAGGAAGGCTTCCTGCGCAGCGGCACGTCGTTGATCCAGACCATCGGACGCGCGGCCCGCAACGTCTCCGGTGAAGTGCACATGTACGCCGACGCGATCACGCCCTCGATGCAGAAGGCCATCGACGAGACCGAGCGGCGGCGGCAGAAGCAGATCGCCTACAACGAAGCCAACGGGATCGACCCGCAGCCTCTGCGCAAGCGCATCGCCGACATCCTCGACGACATCGTCCGGGGCGAAGAAGAAGAGCTGATCGGCGGCAGCGGGCGGGCGCAGTCGCGCGGCAAGACGCCGGTGCCCGGGATGGCCAGCAAGTCGAAGACTGCCGGTCAGCATGCGGCTCAGCTGGCCGGGATGCCCAAGACCGAGTTGGCGCTGCTGATTCAGCAGCTGCAGGACCAGATGCACGCGGCCGCGGCCGAACTGCAGTTCGAGCTTGCCGCCCGGCTGCGCGACGAGATCAACGAGCTGAAAAAGGAACTCCGCGCGATGGACGCTGCCGGCGTTCGGGCGTGATCTCCCGATCTGCGTCGGTCTCGACTACGGACTTGTGAGGCGAGAGCCGCTTCCCTCTGTGCCGGGCAGGCACCAAGATCCTCGTCTTGACGCCGCACGCAAAGGGGAAAGCTCATGGCGGCTGGCCGTCATCGATCCACATCCCGCACATCCCGTCGGAATCGCGTTGCCGTCTCGGTGGCCGCTGCGGCGTTGATGACGCTGGCCGCGACCCTCGTTGGCGTTACGTCGAACGCCCACGCCGTGCCACCGGGTGCACTCACCGTGACGGCACCGACTGCCGGTGCGACCGTCTCGGGAACCATCCGTCTCGAGGCGCGTCTCGACGTTTGGGCCGACGACGTGGCGTGGCTCGTGGACGGTCACCAGATCGGCGACATCACGTCGTCGCCATGGTCGCTGTCGTGGAACACCTCGACCGTTGCGGATGGTCAGCACAAGATCACTGCCGTGGCCGACGTTCACGGCGAGAAGAACGCAGAATCACAGCCCGCGACCGTGACTGTTGACAACGACAGCGCGAAACCCACGCCGACACCGACGGCTTCGACGCCGACGTCTCCGACACCGACGTCTTCACCGTCATCGTCCTCGCCGACGCCGTCACCGACGTCGTCCGGGCCGACCGCGTCCGCACCATGCGGCCGCACTGCGTCGGCGCCAGCGACTTATGCCCACGTGGTCTGGATCGTGTTCGAGAACCACTCCTACTCCGAGGTCATCGGTAGCAGCGCAGCGCCTTACCTCAACCACCTCGCCGACGCGTGTGGCAGTGCGAGCGACATGCACGCGGAGACGCACCCGAGCCTGCCGAACTACATCGCGATGACCTCCGGCTCGACGCAAGGCATCACGGATGACAACGGACCAGCGGCGCATCCTCTGGGCTCGGCGAGCATTTTCTCAGTTGCCGGCGACTGGCGGTCGCTCGAGGAGTCCATGCCGGCGCCATGTTCGGCAACGGACAGCGGGCGGTATGCGGTGAAGCACAACCCTGCCGTCTACTACACCCAGCTCGGCGCGACCTGCCCGGCCCGCGATGTGCCGTTGCAGAGCACGCCGGACGTGAGTGCTGCGTTCACGTTCATCACGCCCGATCTGTGCGACGACATGCACGACTGCGACGTTGCCACGGGTGACCGCTGGCTTTCCGGCGTCCTGCCGGCGATCCTGGCGAGCCCGGAGTACGCCGCCGGGCGCACCGCGATCTTCGTGACCTGGGACGAGGACGACAGAAGCACTGACAACCACATCGCGACGCTGGTCATCGCGCCATCAGTGCATCCGGGAACTACGTCCGCGACGTCCTTCAATCACTACTCGATGTTGAGGACGACAGAGGAGATGCTCGGGCTCTCGCCGCTCCTGGGTGCAGCCGCATCGGCGACATCAATGCGTTCCGCTTTCGGCATCTAGCCCGGACCGTTGTCAGCGGCTACGGTCGCCATAGCGCCACCATTCGCTGGCAGGTTCCGTCCCGGGGGAGGGGCTATGGGCAAGTTCCTGCAGATCATCGAGTACCAGACGTCACGCTTCGACGAGGTCCGCGCGCTAGGGGAGAGCCAGAGGGACAGCGGGAGCCTGGCCCGCCGGGTCATTGTGACCGCCGATCGCGAGCGGCCCGGGACCTACCTGACCATCGTCGAGTTTGACTCCTACGAGTCCGCCATGCAGAACTCGAGCCGGCCGGAGACGCAGGCCTTCGCGGAGCAGATGCAGAAGCTCGCCGACGGCCCGCCCACCTTCTACAACCTCGACGTCCAGGACGAATTCGACATGTAGTCGAGCCTGTCAGCGTCTGGTGCCCCATCGGGGCACCAGACGCTGACAATCGCCACAATGGCGGCATGACACGGGCTGACCTGGTGGCTTACTGCCTGGCCAAGCCAGGTGCCTGGGTGGACGAGCCCTGGGAAGGCGACGAAGTCGTCAAGGTCGCCGACAAGATCTTTGCGTTTCTCGGCGCCAGCGACGTGGCGGAACCGACCGTGGGCTTGAAGTGCGGTCGCGACGTCGAAGAGGCCGGCGAGCTGCGACATCGCTATCCCGACGACGTGACGGTGTCGGCGTACATCGGGCGATACGGGTGGAACCGGGTTCGGCTCGCCGGGGCGGTTCCCGACGACGAAATCCGCGAGCTTGTCGACGCGTCGTACGACACTGTCGTCGCCGCCCTGCCCAAATCGAAGCGGCCCCAGCCCCAGATGTAGCGACATTCCCGCAATCGGGGGGAGTCGGAAACGTCGCGGCTGTCCGGTTGCGGCACGTGCCGTCCCTTTTGCTGGTAGCCCACTTGCACTACAACCGAATTCTGTTCGGGTAGTTCTGTCACGAGCGCGATCTGTTGCATCCGTCACACACCTACCTTCGGTGCCATCTACCCCTGACCACGAGGTCAGTGGCAAGCCCCCTTACACCCGGGAGTGGACACAAATGGCGTATGCCCGGTCCTTCCGGCGAACCGGTCTCGCGGCCGCTCTTGCGACCGTTGCCTTCGCCGGCGCGTGCAGCGGCACAAGCAACACGGCGAGCACGAGCAACACCAACCAGGCACCGACGACGAATGCCTCTACCAGCAGCGCCGACCAGGCAGTGCTCAACCAGGTCTACAAGGGGACGCTGACCTCGCCTGACACCACGCCGCGGCCGGCGGTCAAGGGCAAGAAGATCGTCATCATCTCGGCCGGCCAGTCCTCGATCAGCTCGTCCATCCCGGTCAACGCAGCCAAAGAGGCCGCCCAGAAGATCGGCTGGGGGGTCACCGTGTACGACTCCCAGCTCAACCCTGCCAACCTGCCCAACCTGATGAGTCAGGCGATCGCGTCAGGCGCCCAGGGCATCGTCGCCGACTTCGACTGCTACAACGCGAAGGCACAGCTCGAGCAGGCCAAGGCCAAGCACATCGTGGTCGTGCCGATCTACTCCTACGACTGCAACGACCCGTTCGCCGGCAAGCCAGGGACGCCGCCCCTGTGGACCGGCTACCCGAACTACGGCCCCGCCGCGAACAAGAACCTCGGTGCGTTCGCCGAACAGTACGGCTTCGCGCAGGGCCAGGCCGTCATTGCAGCGACCGGCGGACACGCCAAGGTCATCTTCTTCAACGACCTCGAGGCGACCGTTCTCTACTACACCGGCACCGGCTTCAAGAACGCCATCAAGCAGTGCGCCGGATGCAAGATCGTGGACGAGGTCGACTTCAAGGGTCTCGACCTCGGACCAACCCTGCAGCAGCGCGCGGCGACCGCGATCCTGCAGCACCCCGAGGCCAACGCCGTGAAGAGCCCGTTCACCGCCGCCACGCTGCTCTCGATCCAGCCCGCGGTCGCTGAGTCGGGACGCGCCAGCAAGCTCTACGTGATGGGTGGCGAGGGCTTCCAGCCGGAGCTCGACCTGATCCGCAACCACCAGGGTCTCAACGCGGTGATGATCTCGCCGTCGGACTGGACCGGCTGGGCGGCCATCGACACGATGAACAGCCTGTTCCGCGGCGAGAAGCCTGCCTTCAGCGGTCTGGGCTGGGAGCTCGTCGACGCCAACCACAACATGCCCGCCAGCGGCCCGTGGGAGCCGGCGGTCGACTTCAAGGCCATCTACGAGAAGGCGTGGGGCGTCAGCTGATGCCCGACGTAGTCGCCGGGCCGCGCACTGCCTTGGCAGTGCGCGGCCTCAGCAAGACCTACGCGGGCACCCTCGCGTTGGACTCGCTGTTCCTGCAGATCCGCCCGGGCGAGGTGCACGCACTTCTCGGTGGCAACGGATCTGGCAAGTCGACCGCGATCAAGATCATGGCCGGGGTCGAGCAGGCGGACCCGGGTGGTGAGCTCTCGGTCGCGGACGCGACGTACGGCGTCAGCGAGTGGTCGCCGGCACGGGCGCACGCGTCCGGGCTGCGGTTCGTGCACCAGCAGCCGGCCATCTTCCCGGAACTGACGGTCGCGGAGAACCTGGCGATGGGTGCGGAGTTCCCCCGCGCTGCCGGCGGTCGCGTCGACTGGAAGGCGCTGCACGAGCGCACCGCGCGGTTGCTGGCGAAGTACCAGATTGCCGCGACGCCGAAGACGCCGATGCTGGCATTGCGTGCAGCCGACCGGGTGCGCGTCGCGATCGTGCGCGCCATGCAGGACTTCGAGACGTCGGACGAGGACGTGTCGTCGGGGATCCTCGTGCTCGACGAACCCACCGCGGCTCTGCCGGACGCCGAGGTCGACGTGTTGCTCGACGCGCTGCGCGGATACGCCGCCGCAGGCCTGTGCATCCTCTACGTCAGCCACCGGCTCGACGAGGTGCTCTCGGTCGCGGACCGCGTGACGGTGCTCCGGGACGGCAGGAAGGTCGACACCGTCGATGCTGAGGGGCTCACCGAAGGCAAGCTCATCGAGATGATCGTCGGGCGCCCGCTCGACCGGGTCTACCCGGGGGCGGCCGAGATCCCGAGCGACGACGCGGAGATGGTGGTCCGCGGTCTGCGCGGCGGTCCGCTGCACGGGGTTGACCTCACGTTGCGCAAGGGTGAGGTGCTCGGAATCGCCGGTCTGCTCGGAAGCGGCCGGTCCGAATTGCTGCGCATGTTGTTCGGCGCGTTCCCGCGCAGCGGCGGCGACATCGTTCTCGAGGGCAAGGCCTTTGCGCCGTCGACGCCGGCCGACGCGATGAAAGCCGGCGTCGCCTACGTGCCGGAGGATCGGCAGGCCGACGCGCTCTTCTTCCGCGAGACCGTGCGCCACAACCTGTCGTCCGGCCAGGAGTCGTCGTACTTCCGCAAGTTCCTGTTCCGGCACGGCCTGGAGAAGAGCGACTCTCAGAAGTCCATCAGCGACTTCCTGATCCGGGTCGTCACCGACCAGCAACCGGTCGAGACGCTCTCCGGCGGCAACCAGCAGAAGGTCGTGATGGCGCGCTGGTTGCGGCGCCGCCCGAAGGTGCTGCTCTTGGACGAGCCGACTCAGGGTGTCGACATCGGGGCGCGCGCTGAGATCTACCAGCTGATCCGCAAAGCCACCGCGCAAGGAACGAGCGTCGTCCTGGTCGTGAGCGAGCCGGAAGAGCTCGCGCACGCATCGGACCGCGTCGCCGTGCTGCGCGGCGGTCGCATCACCGCGGTCGTCGACGGACCGGTCGACGCCCACACCCTCACCGAGTTGATGAACACCGAGACCACAGCTAACGGAGCGAAACCGTGACCCGGCCGACGTCCCGCACCCGGTCGCACGCCCGAGGGCGCGCCGCCGACAACGCACTGCCCGAGCAAAGGGCTACCGACGAGACGCTCGAGGTAGTCACAGAGGTCGACCAACCGGCCGTCGTACCGCACGAGCTCGCCAGCGGCGGCCCCGGCCTCGAGATCCGCGCGCGCGGCGGGAGTGCCGGTGCGATCGCCGGCAAGGTCCTGCGCCAGTACTCGTTGGTCTTCCTGCTGATCGCGTCGTTCGTGCTCTACAGCACGTGGGACAAGACGTCGTCGGTGTTCCTCACCGGCGACAGCCTGCGCGTCATGGTCGCCGGGCAGGCGGTCATCGGCGTGTTGACGCTCGGCATCCTCGTCACGATGGTGGCCGGCAACTTCGACCTGTCGGTCGGCAACATCGCCGGGCTGTCGCAGGTGATGACAGCGTCGATGTTCTCCCATCACGGCTGGCCGCTGTGGCTGGGCGTTCTCTTCGGCGTGGCCCTGGGTGCCTTCGTCGGCGGCATCAACGGCATGCTCGTGACGATCCTGCGCGTCGACCCGTTCATCATCACGCTAGGTACGGCGTCGGCGATCCTCGGCTTTGTCGACTGGTACTCGAAGGGCCAGTCGATCGTGAGCGGCATTCCGCAGAACCTGGTCAACTTCGGTAACGACAATTTCATCGGCGTACCAGACATCGTCTGGGTGCTCGTCATCGTCGCCCTTGTCATCTACTACCTGCTCGAGCACACGCCCTACGGCCGCAACCTGCACGCGATCGGCTCCAACCGTGCCGCCGCCCGCCTGGTCGGCATTCGGGTCGAGCGGTCGGTCGCCATGGCCTTCACCATCAACGGTTTCTTCGCCGGTGTCGCCGGGGTGTTGATGCTCGCGCGGGCCGGCGCCGGCAACCCGCAGATCCCGCCGACGCTCGCGCTGACTGCGCTCGCCGGTGCCTTCCTGGGCGCCGCGTCGTTCAAGGTCGGCCGTCTCAACGTGCCCGGCACCATCGTCGCTCTGCTTTTCCTTGCCGTGAACATCACCGGCTTGACGCTCGCCGGTGTGGCCAACTGGATCAACGAGTTGTTCACCGGCCTGTCCCTGATCTTCGCCATTGCACTCGCTGCCGTGCTGTCCAAACCGCGGAAGGCCCGGCAAAGGACCACCGAACCGTCTTCGCCGAAGACGCCGGCCGAGAAGACAAGGAAGTAACGGCAATGAAGGTCCACCTCCCAGAGCCGCGGGGGCTTGCGCCCCGGCTCGCCGTCCTGTGCCTGCCCGTTGCGGCGGCACTCGTGCTTCCCAGCGCGCTGGCGGTCGCCGCCACGAACGGCAGCGGATCCACGGTCCGCGCTGTCGTAGGCGGGGACGGCAGCGTGAAGTCGGTCAAGGTCTACGCGCCGGACGGCTCGATGTCGTCGTTCAACGGCTCGATGCCGCTGAAGATGTCGATCAGTCGCAGCGTCAGCGGCAACACCAGCACCTACACCTACAACGTCGAGAACACGTTCACCAAGACGCAGAACGTCAGCTACACCGACACCGCCGGCAAGTCGCACACCTTCTCGCAGACGCTGCAGCTGCCGATCGTGGCTCAGCTCGGCGTCGAGGTGCCGAAGACGTTCAAGAACGTCGCGACTACCGACGGAGTCGTGCTCACCGACCCGGACGGCACCAACCGGGTGCTGTGGAACCTCGTGCTGTTCAGTCCGCTCGGTTCCCCGACACAGACCCTCACCTTCACGGCAACGGGCCACGGTGTCCCGACCGCTGAGCTGGCTGCAGACGTCGTCGACCCGGCCACCACGTCCGGCCTGTCGTCCTCGTCGCAGGCGGCAACGGCCAACTCGCAGCAGGACGACTTCTGGACCAGCTTCGCCACCGGCGGCAACGGCGGCTTGTCCCAGCTGTCCTCAGGCATGGGCCAGATCGTCGCGGGTTTGTCGAAGCTGCATGACGGTCTGGGGGCGGCGGTTGACGGCGCCAACAAGCTCGACGCCGGCACGGCACAGGCGGCGGGCGGTTCGCACCAGCTGACCACCGGCCTCGGCAAGATCCATGGAGGGCAAAGTGCGCTGACGGGTGGCCTGTCGCAGATCAGCGGCGGGCTGGGTCAGCTCGCCGACACTAAGACGGGCCTGCCGGCCGCGAGCGCTGGCGTGCAACAGCTCATCGCCGGCATCGGCGCGATCCTCGCGGGCGTCGGCGACGACGCCACGGCCAAGACGCTCGTGAACGGCGTCGACTTGGTGAACGGTGGCATCAGCGCCCTCTACGCCGGCATCAAGGCAAGCGCTGCATGCACCGCCGATGTGCTCACCAAACTGGTTGGCCCGTCCGGAGGCACCGCGCCAGGTGCTGACCCGTGCGCACCGACGGGTCTACCGGCGACACCGGACATGCTCACGGCCGACCCCGCCGCGGCGGCCGTGCTCAAGGCACCAGCAGTCGGCGTCATCGCGCAGTTCCAGGCTGTCGCCGCCGGCACCGACGCCAACCTCCCCAGTGCCTTCGCCCAGCTCACCGGCGGCCTCACCCTTATTCACGATGGCCTGAGCCACCCGGCCGGCGCGGCTGGACCCACCGACCTTGGTGGTGTCGCGCAGGGCCTGCAGGCGGTCAAGGCTGGCCTCGGGCAGCTGCAGACCGGCCTCGCCGCGGCCAACGCGGGCATCTCCGCGCTCAACACCGGCTCGCAGAAGGCCTTGTCCGGCTCGCAGCAGTTGACCGACGGTTCCGGCCAGGCGCTCGTCGGCAGCAAGAAGCTGTCGTCGGGTCTGGACCAGCTGTCCGCGGGTCAGCACCAGGTTGCTGCCGGCCTGCCCGCAGCAGTTAGCGGCGTGAAGCAGCTACTCGACGGTTCGACGCAGGTGAAGACCGGCATCGACGCGGTGCAGAGCGGCGCGGTCGCGCCGCTGCAGACGCAGCTGGCTCAAGGCTCGCAGAACGCAAAGAAGCAGATCGCGATCCTGACGGCGACCGCTGGGCTGTCCAGCCAGGCGCCGGGCGGAGCGCAGGCGACGTATGTGCTCACCCAGAGCCCGAACGGCTTCGCGCTCGCGGCGAGCACGTCCAAGAGCAGCGACAACACCGGGCGCAACATCGGCCTCGGCCTCGGCGGCCTGGCAGTGCTCGTGATCGCTGTGGTCGCCGGCTTCTCGCTCGGCCGGCGGAGCTCGACCGTGTCGGTCTGACCGTCGCACAACCAGCGGCGCCGTTCTCGGGGGAGGACGGCGCCGCTGTCATGTCCGGAGCGGCACGTGCACGAGAACGACCCTCGGCGCGGCCCGGGGTAGCCAGGCCTGCCCGGTTCGTCACAGACTGACCTACATGGCGCGTTACCTGGTCACCGGTGCGACCGGCTTCATCGGACGGCACCTCGTGCAGCTGTTGCTTCAGCGTGACGACGCCGAGGTGTTCGTCGTCGTACGCCGGCAGTCGTTGCCGCGACTCGACGCCGCGGCTGCCGGCTGGCCGGACCGCGGCCGCCTCGAACCCGTGCTCGGCGACCTCACCGAGCCGCTGCTGGGTATGTCCGCGTCCGACCGCAACCGGCTACGCGGTGGCGTCGACCACGTCGTGCATCTGGCCGCGGTCTATGACATGACCGCCGACGCGGCCGCGAACCGGTCTGCCAACATCGGCGGCACGCAGGAGGTGTTGGCTTTGGCTGCCGACCTGCAAGCCGGCTGCTTCCACCACGTCTCGTCGGTCGCGGTCGCGGGCGACCATCGCGGCACCTTCACCGAGGCAATGTTCGACGAAGGGCAGCTGCTGCCGTCGCCGTACCACGCGACCAAGTTCGAAGCCGAGCGACTCGTGCGCGAGCAGACGGACGTGCCGTGGCGCGTCTACCGGCCGGCAATCGTCGTGGGCCATTCGCGCACCGGTGTGATGGACAAGCTCGATGGGCCCTACTACTTCTTCCCGGCTCTCGCGCGGCTGTCGACGCTGCCGTCGTGGCTGCCGCTCGCGGGTCCCGACCTCGGCGACACCAACATCGTGCCGGTCGACTTCGTCGCCGCGGGGATCGACGCGCTCATGCACCGACCGGGCCTCGACGGTCAGGCGTTCCACCTCACCACGCCGGAGCCACAACCACTCCTCGACGTTGTCAACGCGTTCATGCGAGCCGCGGGAGCGCCGACGGTGGCAGTGCCGATCGACCGACGGCTGTCCAACGTCGGTCTCTCGGCGGTGCGCGCCATCACTCGGCTGCCGGGCGCGACGCTCGCCGCGCACGTGGTGTTGGACCGGCTCGCTGTGCCGCCGGAAGTGTTGCCGCACATGACGTTCCCGTCGTGGTTCGACGCCACCCGCACGCAGCAGCTGCTCGCCGACAGCGACGTTGTCCTGCCGGCGCTGGACGACTACGCACCGGTGCTGTGGGACTACTGGGCGACACAGCTCGACCCGGCCCGCGCGCGGCGACCACGGGCAGGCGGGCCGCTGGCCGAGCGCAAGGTCGTCATCACCGGCGCGTCGTCGGGCATCGGCCGCGCGACGGCTCTCGCCGTCGCCGGGCGCGATGCGACACCGCTGCTCGTGGCGCGCAGCGCGGACAAGCTCGATGCGCTCAAGGCGGAGATCGAGGAGTCCGGGGGCACGGCCTACGTCTATCCCTGCGACATCACCGACACCGAGGCGGTCGCCGCCACGGTGAAGCAGATGCTCGCCGACCATCCGGACGGCATCGACTACCTGGTCAACAACGCCGGGCGATCCATCCGACGGTCCGTGCACCTGTCGTATGACCGGCTGCACGACTACGAACGCACGATGGCGCTGAACTACTTCGCCGCCGTGCGCATGATCCTCGCCCTGTTGCCGAGCATGGCCGAGCGCAGGTTCGGCCACATCGTCAACATCTCGTCCATCGGCGTGCAGACGGCACCGCCGCGCTTCTCGGCGTACGTCGCTTCCAAGGCAGCCCTGGATGCCTTCAGCCGCGTCGCCGCTTCCGAGACGTTCGGCGACGGCGTGACCTTCACGACGATTCACATGCCGCTCGTCCGAACTCCGATGATCCGTCCGACGCGCATCTACGACGCGTTCCCAACGCTGACGCCCGACGAGGCCGCGGACATGGTCGTGCGTGCGCTGTCCGAGCGACCGAAGACGATCTCGACACGGCTCGGCACTCTCGGCGAGGTCTCCTATGCACTGGCACCGAAGGTCGCCGACGCCGTGCTGCATGTCGCTTATCGGGTCTTCCCGGACTCGAAAGCGGCGGGCGGCGACGACCAGGTCTCGCTCAACCGGGGCGCGCAGGCGCTGGTGAAGCTGCTGCCTGGCGTGCACTGGTGACGCGTCACTTCGGCGGCGGGCTCACGTTGATGCTGACCTTGCTTGTCGCGCTCAGGCTGTAGGGGTCGGTCACCGTCAGCACGAAGGTCACCGCGCCGCCGACCATCGGCGCGGTGAACGTCGGCTTCACCGCGGTGGGGTCGGAGAGCGTGACAGACGTGCCGGCGGTCTGGGTCCACATGTAGGTCAGGGGGTCGCCGTCGGGGTCGGTGCTGCGCGACCCGTCGAGCGTGACCGTCGAACCCGCCGGGACGGTCTGACCCGGGCCGGCATTGGCGGCCGGCGCGTGGTTGACGACATTGATGTTGACGCCGTTGGAGTTGGTCAGGCCGAACGGGTCGGTCACTGTTAACGAGAGCCCGACCGGACCGGCCTTCAGGGGTGCGACGAACGTCGGTTTCACGGCGGTCGGGTCAGACAGGCTGACCGTCGGTCCCGAGGTCTGCTTCCACAGGTAGGTCAACGGCTGGCCCTGCGGATCCGTGCTGGCCGACCCGTCCAGGGTCACGAGCGCGAGCGGCCGAACCGTCTGGTCCGGACCCGCGTTGGCCTTGGGCGGGGAGTTGGCCACGTTGATCGTGACCCCCTTTGAGTTGCTCGCGCCCAAGGGGTCGGTCACGGTCAACTGGAACCCGACCCCACCGGTCTTGAGCGGAGCAGTGAACGTCGGGGTCGCGGTGTTGGCACCCTGCAGGTTGCTCACGAGCGGGCCCGAGGTCTGGTTCCACGAGTAGGTCAGCGGTTGGTTGTCGGGGTCACTGCTGGCAGATCCGTTCAAGGTGACGGACGCGGTCGGGGTCACCGTCTGGGCGGGTCCGGGGTTGGCGACCGGCGGATGGTTCTGCCCGTCGGTCGCCGAGGCCAAGGTGTACTGCCGCGACCACCACTCGCCGTAGTTGATGTTCTGGAACATGGACGGGTCGCAGGGGCCCGAGGGAGAACACCGGGCGTCGTCGAACGCCGCATAGGTCATGAAGGCGTTCTGCTTGGCGGTGACCTGCGCCGCGGTGAGGTTTACCGGCTCCACCTTGATGAAGTAGTCCTGGTAGCTCGTCAGGGTGTGCAGGAAGGTGTCCTTGCGGGACGCGTCCCGGGTGAAGTACGCCGCGGCGTGGTGGTCGCTGTGGTCGTCGTCGCCGAAGGGGCCGACGTAGTTCTGCGTGCGCACCACGGTGGCGCCGAACCTGGTCATCAGCGTCTGGATCGCGTTCGTCAGGTCGCCCTTGTTGTACGAGGCGCTGCCGTCGATCGCCTGAATCGAGGGGATCTGGCCCTGGTAGAGCTTCTGCATGCTCTGGAAGTTGTACGCGGGGAAGCCACTGCCGTCTTCATTGCCGTCCGGCAGCCGGAGGAACTCGATCGAGACTTGGCTCCCCGTCAGGGTCCACAATGGCACCGGACGTCCGGTGAGCCCGGCGTCAGTCTGGGTCCAGCTGTTCGGGAGGCCGGCCATCTCGGCGTACGCGGCCATCAGCCCGCGCTCGCGCTCCTTGGCGTAGTTCAACACCGAACCGCCTTCTGCGGCCGTCAGGACCAGCGTGCGCACGCAGACGCCGGGCGTCTGGATCGAGCTCAACAGGTCGGGGCTGAGGAAGAGCAGATCGTCGTCCGGGTGTGCCACGACGTTGAAGACGGCGCCCCCGGGGCACGACGTGTCGGCCAACGCCGTGGCTAGGCCGCCCGGCTGAGCGGTCACCAACCCCAACCCGACGTACGTCGCGAATGTCAAGAGCCCGGTTAGCGCAACGGGCGTACGACGAGTCCGACATGCCCTGTGCAAAGACATGCAAAAGTCCCCTCTGGCGTTCGGCGCCAATGGGGAGCACGCGGAGTGGCGCGGCGATACCGTTTGGGTCAGCAATGACCCGAGTTAGCCAGTGACCTGGTCGGTGCGGCGACGATTCGGTCCCATGACAGGAGACCGGCCGCGCCCTCACGGGGACGCGGCCGGTTTCCCGAACTTCCGTTGATGGTGCTAGGGCGCGGACACCACGCTGATCCGGGTGTCCCAGTTGGCCAGCGCCGTCCGTGTGTTGCCACACCGGAAGTTGGTCTGCTGGTAGGTCGCGAACGAGCAGCTCTGGCCGATGTACTCGGAGGCGATCCAGACGTTGTCGCCGACTCCTACTGCGGCACCGTAGTCACCCCAGCGGGGTCGGTCGGTGCCCGGAGGGTTGCCGTAGTACTTGTAGCCGCTGAAGCCGTCGGCCGGACCCTGGCCGGCAGCAGCGACGTGCACGTCACCGACGCCGTTGTCGGTCACCGTCGCATAGCCCGCGCTCGGGTAGTAGTCGTTGCCGACCACGGTGAAGGCCATCACGCCGGTGCCCTTGCTCGTCATGCCGATGGCGGGGTAGGTGAGGTTGTCGTTGCCGAGCCCGGCGTAGCCATTTCCGGCGAGCGTTGCAGTGACGGAGCCGGAAGCGGTCGAGGGCGCGACGCTGAACCATTCGATTCCGGCAACCGCACCGGAGGCAATCCGCAAGCTGGTGTCGAGTGCACCCCAGAGCTTGCCGTTGACCCACGTCGTCTGCTGCATGCGCGAGTCGTTGCTGTCGAGTGCGTAGCTCTTCTCAGTGAACGGGTCGGGTTCCCCGTTGAGCACGGTCGCGCACTTGTTGTTGTTGAGGCAGTCGCGCAGTGGCGTCGGCCCGTTCTTCTGGTCCGACGGCGGAGGCGGCGCGTAGACGCCGACGTGGAGCACGGTGTTGCTCAGCGTGAGATCCGGTGTGCCGGTGTTGAGTGAGCCGGTGTTCGTGATCGCCCACGTGAGCAGCTGCGTCGACGGTTGAGCGGTTGACTTGCCGTCGCCCGTGTCGTGCGCCTCGGCAGCGGCGTTGGAGCTGAGGAAGTACTCCGTGCCGTTGGCGCTCGGGTCGCCGCCGCCGCCCGGCGTCTGCGAGGGCCATAGCGTGAACCCGTTGAGACCGAACCCGAACGTGTCCATGCCGTGGGTGTCGAACTGCGTCACGGTCAGGGACGGTGCGAGTGAGGTCAGCTGCGCCTTCGAGATCGCGTAGACCTGCGCGCCGTGGAATTCGTTGCCGAACAACGAGTATTCGTTGGTGGTGAGGTAGACGCCATTGGCGTCGGTGCCCAGGTGTGGGTAGTCGCCGAGGCACGCGGTCGGGTTTGTCGGCGGCTCGTCCGTGGTGTCCGGCGTGCTGGCGGGGGAGCAGTGGTGGTCCGGGGTGCCCTGGGTGCCGTCGTCTTGCACCGGGATGTGGTAGATGGACCACGTGCCGGTCGGGTCGGACGTGTTGCTGACCGCGATGTCGAGGTGGTTGGTGCCGGTGAAGTGTTCCGTCCCGTCGCTCGCGATCTGCGGGAACGTGTCGAGGGTCAGCACGTCGAGGATCCAGTGGCCGGTCGCTGCGTCGTAGATGCAGCTCGGGTCGGTGACGAAGGGACCCAGGACGGCCGTGCTGCGGTTGATCGAGAAGGGATAGCCGAGGAACAGGTTGAGGTCCTGCGGCGTCTCGAGCCGGTTGCCGCTGGTGTCGAAGACGTCGAGCACGTCATTGAGGACCTCGAGGACTCGGGTGTTGCCGCTGCCGTCCGACCCGACGCACAGCCCCTGGTCCGGCGGCTCGAGGCTGAACGTGTTTCCCTGCGCCGTAGATCCGAAGCGGTTGTCGAAGTGATTGAGGCCCTCGAAGGTGGTCTGCAGTCCCGGCGTCGACGAGGTGACGGACTTCGGCTGAGACGTTGCTCCGACCGGGATTCCTCCGCGGCCGCTGTTGCTGCGGTCGGTTCCGATCGGGTCGTTCTCGCCGAACGGCACCAGCTCCGGGCTCTGTACGCCGGTGCCCGGCGTCGCGGTGCGCGACCCCGAGAACGTGGCCGTGCCGGCCTTGGCGACAGTTCGTGAATGTCCATGGATGACCGCGCCGGCCGGCGCGGCCGCAGCGCTACTGGCGGCGGGTCCGGCGTACAGGGCTCCTGCGGCGAGGAGCGGGATGGTTGCCAGTGCCACTCGCGAGAGGTGGATGCGAGTGGGTTGATTGCGCCCCGTCATCTTTGTCCTCCATCGTGGGTTCGGCCGCAGATAAGAGGCGAGGCTCCCTCATGGCGATACCTCAACGAGAGCGATAACAAAGGCTGACAACGGCGGCCCTTTCGTCTTACACATGTATCAGCCGGTCCCGCCGCCCCTCGTCTACACCGTGGCGTCTGAGAACGCCGTCTGGCGCGGCCGACGGCTCATGCTTGCGGCGCTCGCCTTGGCAGTCGCTTTCGCGGTCGTGCCTTCAGGCCTCCGCGTCGTTGCGAACGCCGCAGCGAGCATCGGCTTCCAAGACCAGTCCTACAGCGGCGTGCCGAACCCGCCGACGTCGGACAAGCCGCAGAGCAAGCTGTGGTGGAACGACGGTTCGTGGTGGGCCGACATGTTCAATGCCACGAGCAAAACATGGGACATCTATCGGCTCGATCGCACAGTCGAGCAGTGGGTCGACACCGGCGTCGTCATCGACAACCGCGTGAACACGCTCGCCGACTGCTTGTGGGACGGCACGCATCTGTACGTCGCTTCGCACGTCGTCTCCGTGTCGACTGACGGCAGCCCGGTCGCATCCGGGGCCGGCAACCCCGCGCTGTTGTACCGGTTCAGCTACGCCGGCGGCGCCTACACCCTTGACCAGGGCTTCCCCGCCACCATCGAGAACAACAGCAGCGAGTCCATGACGATTGACAAGGACTCCACCGGCGAACTGTGGGCGACGTGGACACAGGTGAGCGCACCGTCGGGCAAGACGGGCTGGACCAACGCTGTCTACGTCACCCACACCGTCGGCAGCGACGGGGTGTGGGCCACGCCGTACGTTCTGCCGGTCTCGGGAGCCAACCCGGCGCCGGACGACATCTCGGCGGTCGTGGCGTACGGGCAGAACAAGATCGGGGTGATGTGGAGCAACCAGAACGACGGCACCTTCTACTGGGCGGTTCACGTCGACGGCAACGACCCCGGGCAGTGGCGCGGTTCGGTGGCACTGCACGGCAAGCTCATGTCCGATGACCACATCAACCTGAAGACGCTGCAGTCGGATGCCTCGGGGCGTGTGTTCGCCGCGGTCAAGACCAGCCTGAACGACGGCAACGCGCCGTCGACGTCAGCACAGATCGACTTGCTGGTTTTCAAACCGGCGACCGGTTCGTGGACCAGCACCGTCTTCGGCACGATCGCGGACTGCCACACCAGGCCGTTGGTGTTGCTGGACGAGGCGAACCAGGTGGTGCACATGTTCGCAACGGCACCGACGGGGTCCGGCTGTCCCTATTCGGGCGCGCCGGGCACGATTTATGAGAAGACCGCGCCCATGTCGAACCCGGTCTTTCCGGCCGGTCGCGGAACGCCCGTCATCCAGGACGGGACGAGTGCGGCACTCAACAACGCCACATCGACCAAGCAGCCGGTCAACGCAAGCACCGGGCTGGTCGTCCTGGCCGGCAATGACAGCACCCACCGCTACTGGCACATGGACGAGGCGCTGCCGGGTCCGGCCGCACCGACCGCGCCGACAGCGAGTTTCACCGCGACACCGACCAGCGGAGTTGCCCCGCTCGGCGTCAGCTTCACCGACACGTCGACCGGCCAACCCACCGTCTGGTCCTGGGACTTCGGCGACGGGACGACGAGCAGCGCGGAGAATCCGAGCGACACCTACAGCCAGCCGGGTACCTTCACCGTGACATTGACGGCGAGCAACAGCATCGGCTCGTCCACCGCCACGACCACGATCACGGTTGCTGCGCCGACGGCGATCAACGCAGCGTCATCCACGTCGGCGGCCCAAACCACAGCCACCAGCGCGACCGTCGATCTCACAACTCCGGCCGGCACCGTGGCCGGAGACTTCCTCCTCGCGGCGTTCACGGTCGACAACGACACTGCTGTCACAGGCGTGCCCACCGGCTGGTCGCAAGTCCTCCCCTGCATCCGTAAAGGCGGGGCGAACATCTGTGCCTACTGGCATGTCGCCACCGCAGGCGACGCCGGCGCGACCGACTGGGTCTGGCCGATCGCGTCGGCCCAGCGGTGGGGTGGTGGCATGACCCGCTTCACCGGCGTGAACCCGACCAGTCCGTTCGCTGCGCCCGTCACGACCGCCAACAGCGGCACCAACTCGGTCACCAGCGTGAGCCTGCCGGCGGCCACGACGAGCATCGCCAACACCATGCTCGTCTCCGGCATCGGCGCCAACGGGGCAACCTCTGACATGACCCCGTCGGCTCCGTGGACCCGGGCCTGGGAGTCGGTCGGCGGCAAGATGGCGGCGCTCGCCTCCCTGCCGCAGCCCGCCGCGGGGAGTGGCACCGTCACCTGGACCCTCAGCGCCGCGCGAACCGTCGGCGCCTGGCTCACCGCCCTCCAGCCCGCCGGCTGAGTCCTCACCAGCCTCGCTCGTGCCACTCCTGCAGGTGCGGCCGCTCTTTGCCGAGGGTCGTGTCCTTGCCGTGGCCCGGGTAGACCCAGGTCTCGTCCGGCAGCACGTCGAACAGCTTGGTCTTGACGTCCTTCCACAGTGACTCGAAGTTCTCTTTCGAGCCGAACGTGTTGCCGACCCCGCCGGGGAAAAGGCTGTCGCCGGTGAACAGGTGCGGCTGGTCCGGACCCTGGTAGAGCAGCGCGATCGACCCCGGCGTGTGCCCGACGAGGTGGATCACCGACAGGCTGCAGTCGCCGACCCGGACGTCGTCGCCGTCCTCGAGCGGGCCCGCGACCGTGACCGGCAGCGGTTCCGAGTCGGCCGGGTGCGCGAACACCGGAGCGCCGGTGGCGGCGACGACCTCCGGCAGCCCCTGCCAGTGGTCCTGGTGGCGGTGTGTGGTGACGATCCGATCCAAACGGTCATCGCCGAGGACGGCGAGGAGCCGATCCGGCTCGTTCGCCGCGTCGATGAGGAGCACGTCGCCGGTGCCGGCGCAGCGCAGGAAGTAGGCGTTGTTGTCCATCGGCCCGACGGACAGCTTGGTGATCGTGAGCGGCCCTGTGTCACGGGTGTCCGGCGGTCCGCCGGCGGCTACCTCGCCGGTGTAGGTGTCTCGCATGGCGTCACCCTAGGCCGCCTCACTGGGCCGCCTCACTGGGCCGGACGGCGCGAACCTCAGACCGGGACGCCGGTGCCGGCGACAGGCGTCAGGAAGTGGACCTCCGGCCTGCCGGCAAGGAGGCCGCGCATACGGCCACCCGCTTCGGCCAGTGCCGTGCCGGACGAGTGCGCCGCCGCCGACTCCTGTGACTCGTAGAGCTCGTAGAACCAGAAGACGTCGGCATTGCCGGCGTCCTGGCTTGCGGCGTAAACGAGTGTTCCGGGCTCGCCGGCGCCGACAGCCGCGACCAGGTCCGCGATCACCGCCTTGAGCTCCTCACCCTTGCCGTCAGCTGCCGTCAGCTTCGCCACCGCCGCTACCTGCGCCATGCCATCTCCTCGTCGTGATTGCCCGTGATCATGGCGTTGTCCGCCTGCGAACGCCATGATCGTCGCCCTGGACGCCGAAAACGCCATGATCGCGGATGAAGCGGGAACAGAAACTGTCGGACCCCACTTGTAGCCTGACGGGACCGTGGCTGACCGCTTGATAGTGCGTGGCGCGCGCGAGCACAACCTGCGCGACGTCAGCCTCGACCTGCCCCGTGACGCCTTGATCGTCTTCACCGGTCTGTCCGGTTCGGGCAAGTCGAGCCTGGCCTTCGACACGATCTTCGCCGAGGGCCAGCGGCGCTACGTCGAGTCGCTGTCCGCCTACGCGCGGCAGTTCCTCGGCCAGATGGACAAGCCCGACGTCGACTTCATCGAGGGCCTGTCGCCCGC
>Ga0070658_10001007_pt1 | contig 24128 bp, 19 predicted proteins | sample KBSC13metaG_FD_64664 | JGI IMG/M metagenome (GOLD analysis project Ga0070658, IMG submission 64664) | Corn rhizosphere microbial communities from Kellogg Biological Station, Michigan, USA - KBS C1-3 metaG | ecosystem: Host-associated > Plants > Roots > Rhizosphere > Soil ...
TAAACCGCTGCCTTGGTCTTCTTGAGCAGCGGGAGGCCGGTTTTGGTGTTTTCGGAGACTTCATAACCGGCGGGCAGCGCGTCGATCGCGCCTTCCTTGGGTTCGCCGCCGAAGTAGTAGAGGGTGACTTTCTGTCCGCCCTTCAGCTCCTGGTGACGTTGATGGAGGAAGTAGGTCTTGCCGGACTTTTTGGAAACAACGCTGAATGCCATAGGGGTGATTCGTTTAAGTGGTGGGTGGTAATTTTTGCTCTCGCCAGCGTCTCAGACGACGCCAGCTTCTTTCAGAGTGGCATACGCCCCGTTTTTCGTCACGGTTTTAAGTGCGCGGGTTGTCAGCTTCACGGTAACGAACTTTTTCAGTTCGCTGACCCAGATGCGCTTTTTCTTCAGGTTGGGCTCAAAGGTGCGTTTCACGGATTTGGTGACGTGCTGACCGATGCCGCCCTTCTTCTTGGCGAGACCGCGGCGGTGAATGGTGCTGCCCTTGGTCGGCTTGGCGTTGGTGATGCTGCAAACTTTGCTCATACGAAAAATTGGTTGGTGCGAGTGGGGCGGGGACAATGGAGGCGAGCTCTCTGTCGGTCAAGGGGAATTTCGAGGGTCCTCGCCTTCGGCGAAGTAATCAGTGGTCGGTGTTCAGTGTTCGGTCAGATTCCGCCGCGCGGTGGAATCTGATTACTGAAAACTGAATACTGACGCCGGGGCCTCAACTTATCGCCTTCAAATCCGCATCCACCATGATTTTAACCAACTCCTTGAAACGCGTGGTGGGTTCCCAACCGAGTTTGGCCTTGGCTTTGGCCGGGTCGCCGATCAGCAGATCCACTTCCGCAGGCCGCTCGTAGCGGGCGTCGTATTTTACGTATTTCTCCCATTCGAGCCCCACGTGCCCGAAGGCTTCCTCGACGAATTCCTTCACGGTGTGCGTCTCGTTGGTCGCGAGCACATAATCCTCCGGCTCCGGTTGTTGCAGGATCCGCCACATGCCTTCGACGTACTCAGGCGCGTAGCCCCAGTCCCGCTTGGCGTCCAGGTTTCCAAGGTAGAGCTCCTTCTGTTTGCCCACCTTGATCGCGGCCACGGCCCGGGTGATCTTGCGGGTGACGAACGTTTCGCCCCGGCGTGGGCTCTCGTGGTTGAAGAGGATGCCATTGCTGGCGTGCATGCCGTAGCTTTCCCGGTAATTCACCGTCGCCCAGTAGGCATACACCTTGGCCACGGCATACGGGGATCGTGGCCAGAAGGGTGTGGTTTCGGTCTGTGGCACAGCCTGCACCTTGCCAAACATCTCGCTCGAGCTGGCCTGGTAGAAGCGCGCGGGCACCTTCGCTTCGCGGATGGCCTCGAGGATGCGGATCGTGCCGAGGCCGGTGACGTCGCCGGTGTTCTCGGGAATGTCGTAGGACACCCGCACATGGCTCTGCGCGCCCAGGTGATAGACTTCATCCGGCTCCACGCGGTCGATGAGCCGGGTGAGGTTGAGCGAGTCGGACAGGTCTCCGTAATGCAGGAAGAGCCGCACCCCGTGCACGTGGGGATCGGTGTAGAGATGATCGATGCGCGCGGTGTTGAAGGTCGAGGCCCGGCGGATGATGCCGTGGACTTCGTACCCTTTTTCAAGCAGCAAGTCGGCCAGGTAGGAGCCGTCCTGGCCGGTGATGCCGGTGATGAGCGCTTTTTTCATAATGGGAAAGTGAGCCCCGTCGGTGGAGAGACTTCCACGGGAGCGGCGGAGTTGATAGCCGCCTGTTGCGCGCGGATCAACTCCGCGATGCCCCGCTTGCCGAGCGAAAGCATGGAAGCCAGCTCGGTTTCGGAAAAGGTCTGCTCTTCGCCCGAGCCCTGTAGTTCCACGAATTGGCCGTCCTCGGTCATGACGAGATTCATGTCCACGCTGGCGTCCTTGTCTTCGACGTAGTTGAGATCGAGCAGCGCTTCCCCACTCACGACTCCCACGCTCACCGCGGCGATCAGCTTCCGGATCGGCGATTTGGCGAGGAGACCGTCGGCGATCAATTTCTGCACCGCGAGCGACGCGGCCACGCAGGCCCCGGTGATCGAGGCCGTCCGGGTTCCGCCATCCGCCTGGAGCACGTCACAATCGATGCACAGGGTGCGGGCGCCCAGGAGGTCGAGATCGACCACCGCGCGCAGGGAGCGGCCGATCAGCCGCTGAATTTCCACGCTGCGCCCGTCCTGTCTGCCCTTGGCGCTATCGCGCGCTTTTCGCTGCAGCGTGGAATACGGGAGCATCGAATATTCCGCGGTCAGCCAACCGCCGGCGACCTTTTGATATTTCATCCACGCGGGCACCGACTCTTCAATCATCGCGCTGCAAATGACGCGCGTGTCGCCGCTTGCGACGAGGACGGAGCCGGTCGAATGCGGGGCGAAATTTGGCGTGAAAGAAATCGGGCGGAGTTGGTCGGCCTTGCGGCCATCGTGTCGGGGCATGACGCGGAGGGTAGGTGAGCGGAAGTCCAAGTGAAAAGGGGAGAGTGATGGGCTCGTCACAATTTCGCCGCACACCTTGAATTTCCTTGTGTTACAGCCCGCGTGGGACGAAACACGAGCCCCGTATGTCTGAATCCGCGCAGTTCACATCGGGGCTGGATACATCGGTTTCCGGGCTCAAAAAACTCATCCAAAACCACCTCAAATTCAGTCTGGCGCGCGACTCCCAAACGGCGTCAAAACGGGACTGGTGGCTGGCGACTTCGAAGGCCGTCCAAAGCATCATCATCGAGCGGATGATTGCCACGCAGGGCCTGCACCATCGCAAGAACGTCAAGCGCGTCTACTACCTCTCGCTCGAGTTCCTGATGGGACGTCTGTTTTCGAACAGCCTCTACAGCGCGGGAGTCTTCGAGGACATGGATCATGCGCTCCAGGAGATGGGGCTCGATGTCGATACGCTGCGCCTCGAGGAATATGACATGGCGCTGGGCAATGGCGGCCTCGGGCGGCTCGCCGCCTGTTTCCTGGATTCCCTGGCCACGCTCGACCTGCCGGCGATCGGCTACGGCATCTACTATCAGTATGGCCTGTTCAAGCAGGAGTTTCGCAATGGCCATCAAGTCGAGCTCCCGGACGCGTGGCTCAATTTCGGCACCCCTTGGGAAATCATTCGCCCGGAGCACAAGACCGAGGTCCAGATCTACGGCCACGTCGAAAACGTTTTCGACGATCGTGGCAATTACGTCCCGCGCTGGACCGGCACGAAGCGGATCATCGGTCTGCCGCATGACATCCCAATTCCCGGCTACGATACGATGACGGTGAACTACCTGCGCCTGTGGGAATCGCATGCGCCGGAGGACTTCGATTTCGAGGCCTTCAACAAGGGCGGCTACACCGAGGCCGTGCAGGAGAAGAACGCCAGCGAGACGATTTCGAAGGTCCTCTACCCGAATGACAAGAACGAGAGCGGCAAGGAACTCCGCCTCGTGCAGCAGTATTTCTTCGTCGCGTGCTCACTGCGCGACATCTTCCGCCGCTTCCGCAAGGACAACGAGGCATGGGAGGATTTCCCGGAAAAAGTCGCGATTCAGCTCAACGACACGCACCCGGCCATCGCCATCGTCGAACTCCTGCGGCTCTTCCACGACGAGCATGGCATGAAGTGGGAAAAGGCGTGGGGCCTCGTCACGCGGACGTTTGCCTACACGAACCACACGCTGCTCCCCGAGGCGCTCGAGAAATGGAGCGTGGGCCTGTTCCAAAAAGTGCTGCCGCGGCATCTCCAGCTCATCTTCGAAATCAACAAGCGCTTCCTCGATCAAGTGGAGGCGCAGTGGCCCGGCGACGTGCACAAGAAGCGCGTGCTTTCCATCATCGAAGAAGGGCATTCCCAGATGGTGCGCATGGCGCACCTCTCGGTGGTCGGCAGCTTCTCGGTGAACGGGGTGGCGGCCTTGCACACGAAGCTCCTCAAGAGCGATCTCTTCCCGGAGTTCGATGCCATGTATCCCGGCAAGTTCAATAACAAGACCAATGGCATCACGCCCCGCCGCTGGCTCCTGGCCTGCAATGCGCGCTTGAGCGACCTGATTACCTCAAAGATCGGAAGCGGCTGGGAGCGGGACCTCGACAAGCTGCGCGCCCTGGAGCCCTATGCCGACGACGCCCAGTTCCAGAGCGACTTCATGGCGGTGAAGCACGCCAACAAGGTCCATCTCGCCAAGTTGATCAAGAACTACACTGGCGTCTCCGTGAACCCGGCGGCGCTCTTCGATGTGCAGATCAAGCGCTTGCACGAATACAAGCGCCAGCACCTCAATCTGCTCCACATCCTCGCGCTCTATCGCCGGCTCCTGCAAAATCCCGAACTCGATATTGCGCCGCGCGTCTTCATTTTCGCCGCCAAGGCTGCTCCGGGCTACGACCTCGCCAAGTGCATCATCAAGGCGATCAATTCCGTCGGGGCGAGGATCAATGCGGACACGCGCATCAACGACCGCCTCAAAGTCGTCTTCCTGCCGAACTACAGGGTATCGCTCGCCCAGCGCATCGTCCCGGCGGCGGACCTTTCCGAGCAGATTTCCACTGCCGGCAAGGAAGCCTCTGGAACGGGGAACATGAAGCTCTCGCTCAATGGTGCGCTGACCATCGGCACGCTCGATGGCGCGAACGTGGAAATTCGGGAAGAGGTCGGGCCGGAGAACTTCTTCATCTTTGGCATGACCGTGGAGGAAGTGGCTGCGCTCGTGAAGAAAGGGTACAAGCCGCACGATTTCTACCAAGCCAACGAAGAACTGCGCGCCGTGGTGGATTGGATCGGCTCGAATTTCTTCACCCCCGACGAGCCCGGCGCCTTGCGCATGCTCTATGAGAACCTCATCCACAGCGATCCGTTTCTGTGCCTGGCGGACTATCAGTCCTACGTCGATTGCCACCAGAAGGTGGACATCGCTTTCAAGGACCGTCCACACTGGGCGAAGATGGCCATCCTCAATACCGCGCGCATGGGCAAGTTCTCCAGCGACCGGACCATCGCCCAGTATGCGAGCGAGATCTGGAAACTGGATCCAGTGAAGGGGTAGGGGAGTCCTATAGCTTTGTCAGGATTGCCTCCTGCACACTCGCCACCGGGAGAGTGGCGAGATTGTAATCCGCCGCCGTAACCACCGTGACCTGCGGATTGGCCGGCGCCCACACGGCGGGATCCGTGGGGCCAAAGAGCAGGACACACGGCGTACCCACGGCGGCGGCGAGATGGGAGATGCCACTGTCGTGGCCCAGAAAAAGCCGGCAGTGCCGGAGGATCGCCGCCAGGTGTGGAAGCGAGAGATGGTGAGCCACGAGTAGATCCGCCTGGGACCACGCGCCCGCGAGGGCGGCCAGCGGGCCGGCGTCCGCTTCGCCCCCGACGAGCAAGAGGCGCGGCCGGGTCTCGTGGCCGATCAGCCAGCTCCCGAGCGCCGCCCAATTCTCCGCTGACCAGTTCTTGCGCGCGCTGCCGCTGCCCGGATGGATCGCGATCACGGGACGCGTGCTTTCTCCCAGAAACGTACGGGCGAAAACCTCATCGGCGTCCGAGGGGTAAACCCTCGCCGCGGGTTCCTCGAGAAAGAGGGCCAGCCGCACGAGGGGCTGGGCCAGTTGCTGCGCGGCGTGTTGTGAATCGTCGATCTTCACGTAGGCCGGCAGATAGTTCTTTACCCCGGCGCGCCGCAGGTTCCCCTCGAAAAATTTGTCGGGGTCGAACAGGTAGCTGACGACTTGTTGGAAGCTGGCGAAGTATTCCGCCAGATCCGCGGCGAGCACGGAGTTCGGCACGAAAAAGCCGGCCATGGGCCCATACTCGATGGAGCGAATGGCATCCGCGTAAAAGCGCCGATGGGCCAAAGCCACGATGTGCTCATACCCGAGAATCTCGAGTTCGGCGTCGGGAAAATTCTCCCGGAGCAGACCAATGGCCGGGAGCGTGAGAATGAAGTCGCCGATGGCCCCGCCGCGGATGACGAGGATGCGTGGCTTCACAGGGCGGGACGGTCGATTGTGCCGTGCGCCGTCCTTATTGCTGATTCATCATGCCACCCAAGGGGCCCTGACCTTCCCATTTTTCCGGGCGATTCCAAGGGATGGAACTGACACTATTGGGATCCTCTGGCTGCGTGGTCGAGCAAGCGGGCAGGAGAATCAGGATAACAGCGGCAGCCAGATAAGCGAAGATTCGCGCCATGTGGCAGAGACTACTCGATGCTCAGGGGCGGGGCAAGGAGGGAGCCGGGGTCGTGCTTTCAGGAGCAGACGAGGGTTTGTCCCCGTCGGTGGCACTACGGGTACCCTCGAAAATAACGGTGTCTCCAGGTTGCACCGTGACGCCACGGGCGACGCTGCCGGGGATAACATCTGCGATGGAGGTGGAAGGTTCCACCGAGGTGATGCGCAGGCGGGCCACCGGAGTGCCGCCGCGGACCACGAGCAGCGGCGAATTCACCATCACGCCCTGCTTGTCACCCACGCTGAGGACTACGAAATTCCATCCCCCATTGACGGCGAGGATGCGGCCCTGAAGTCCCTTGCGGGTGATGCCCATTGAACGCTCGCGCTCCCGCTTCGTCAGTTCAGCCAACTTGATCTCGTTCTCCTTGCCCTGAGCGACGGTCAGGTCGAGGACCTTCTTGGCTTCGGCAGCTTCCGCCTTGGCGGCTTGCACTTCCGCTTGGAGCGGCGCAATGCGCGGATCTTCGCTGGGCCCACCGGGTACCACCGGCTTCGTGGCATCCGCTAGTTTCTGTTTTGTGTCGGCGAGTTCGGCCGTCAGGGTGGTTACAGATGCCTTGGCCGTGTCGAGTTCACCTTTGGCGGCGTCCAAGTCTTTCTTGCTCTGGTCCAATGCCTTCCCAGTTTCCTCCGCCTTGGCGTTTGAGGCATCCCGCTCTTCATTGGATTTCTTCAGATCGTTCTTGGACGTCTGGAGATCGCTTTGCGCTTTATTGAGGCTGCCCGACTTTTCCTTCAGAGTCGATTGCAACTTGTCGATGTTGCCTTTCGCGAGGAAACCAAGGGCGGCAGTGGCCACCATAAGTGCAAGCGCAATGCCGATGAAAAGTTTAGCCATAAAGGATTTACGAAATATGCGTCGGGGGGCGGTGGGAATCAACCCGGACCGCGTTTAGTGCGCACTTTAAAGCCCTGAAATTTTGTCAATGCAAGCGGTTTCCCCTAATTTTTCGCAACAAGATGCTTCAGCGGGGTTGAATCGTCCTAAAATGCGAGATTCGAACGGGATGCCGGGTGGTAGAAAAAACCGATCCTAACCGCAGGCCTGTCGGAGGCGTCCAGCTATCCCATTCCAGATCGAAGTTGAACCGTGCCCGTGCGTGACGGGGCCTGACCTACGTCGAACGCGGGAACCCTGGAATCACTTCCGCTTCCGCCTTCGTCTCGCTGCTCGGCGTGCGTCCTTCGACAATCACTGTGTCTCCAGGCTGCACGGTCACGCCGCGCGCCACGCTGTTTGGAATCAGGTCGGCGATCGATGTCGCGGGCTCGACGGAAGTGATACGCAGGCGGGCGATGGGTGATTTTCCCCGCACCACAAGAAGGGCTGAATTCACCGCCAGACCCTGTTTGTCGCCGATGTTAAGCACGACGAAGTTCCAACCTGCGTTGACGGCTAGGATGCGCCCCTGAAGACCCGGGAGGGAGATCCCTTCCTGGCGTCTCCTCTCCGTTTGCTCGAGCGAAGAGAGTCTGCTCTCCGCAACCCGCAAATTGTTCATCATGGTCTGCACGAGGGCTTCTTTCTCGGTGAGCTCGACCTGCGCCTTTTGAAGTTTGTCGAGAAGCTCCTCCATGCTGGCTGTGGGCGTGGTGGGGGTAGGCCCCTTTGGCGGATCCATCGAAGCGATTTTGACCTTCAACGCCTCAATTTCGGTAGCTTGAGTTGCGACCTGATTCTGGGCATTGGTCAGTTCCTGAATCTTCGTCGTCAATTCCGCTGTCTTCGTCTCCAGCGCTTGCGCCGATTGTTTGGCGCTTTCATTGGCCAGCGTGAGGTCTTCCGTGGCCTTTTTGAGATCGTTCTTTGCCGTCTGCAAGCTGGCCTCGCCCTTTGCCAAATTCACTTTCGTTTCGCCCCAGGCGATTTTCATTTTTTCGATATGGCCTTTCGCCATAATACTGAGCGTCGCGGTCAGGAGCGTCAGGACGAGCGAACTCCCGATGAAAATTTTAGCCATAAGGTGGTGGGGTGAAAGTTTGGGACGGCGAAACTGGCCGGCTACTTTAGTCCTCCAAAGCCCCAATTCCAAGTGGTTTCCCGTCATTTTTCATGAAAAGCGTTTGTGTTGTCCTGCGGCTGACGCATAATGGGCGTTCCGTCAGGGACTATGGATTGAAGGCAGACGAACCCCGCCAGGGCCGGAAGGCAGCAACGGTAGTCCGACCTTCCTTGTCGTAGCTCTCTGGCGGCTTTTTTGTGCCCAGTCCCGGCCAGGGCTGGAAGAAATCCGGGTGTGACGGAATGCGGACCGGGTTTTGTCTTGGAGTCGCGCGAAAAATGCCTCTATTTGCGCGCCATGTTTCGCACCAGCGCCCAATTTATGATGCTCGTCCTTCTGGCGGGACTCGCGCTGCTGCGTGAATCCCGGCATGAGCCTTTGGCGTCTTGGGACAATGCTTTCACGGACTTCCTCGCCATGAACAGCCGCCACGGTGCGAAGGCGGCGCCGGTGGTCTTGGTGACCATCGACGACGCCTCCCTCAAGAGCCATCCCTGGCCCTGGAACCCGCTCGATTACTCGCTCTTTTTTAACTCCGTCCTTTCCTACAAGCCCGAAGTCGTGGCGATCGACCAGGTGCTGGACTGGGATCGCGCGCTGATCCTGCCCGAGGAGCAGAATCGGAAAGTGCAGCAGTACGAGAAAATGTTGCGCGATAATATCCTGCGCACTCCGAAAATGCTTCTCGGCTCCTCGCTCGGTGTTCCGGAGGATCCCCAGGTCATCCCACCGCTTCAGGAGGTTCCGCTCTTGCGCAACGTAAAAGGGCGGCTCGAAGACATTCCGGAATTCACTGCGATCGAGCAGCAGCCGGCTGAGGGCTTTCGCTCGACGGCCACCGTGGGCTTCACCAATCTCCCCGTCACCCGCGCCCGATATAATTCCGTTCCACTGCTCTTCCGGTATCGGGGGCAAGTGACACCCTCGTTCACGCTCCAGGCCGTGATGCTGTGGGCTCAACTCACACCCGACGAAGTGGCGGTCGAACTCGGATCCCAGGTTTCCCTCGGCAAGAAGCTCCGCATTCCCATTGATGAATCGGGCCAAATGCGGGTGGATTTTGGATCGCCGCGCCAGACCATGACGGTGGATGAGTTGATCCTTGCCTCCGAGCAAAAGGAAGCGGGCCGCGCCACGATTGTGCCGCTGGATGGCATCAAGGGCAGCATCGTTCTCCTTTCTCGCACCGATTCGGACGCGCGCACGATTCCGCTGGCCGCGCGCCGCAACGGTTCGCCGGGGGAGTTGTTTGCCGATGCGATCGCGACCATCGAGAACCAGTCCTTCATCCAGCCGGCGCCTTTGTGGGCGCCGTATGCGATCATCGCCGCGTTCATGATTTTCGGCTACCGCGTGCCGCGGATGAAGAAATTCAAAGCGGTGTGGGTTGGGTTTATCGCGCTGACCGTTTACGCGATGGTGGCCCTGACTGTTTTTGGGAAGTGGCTCATTTGGTTGCCGGGAGTCATGCCGCTGGGTGTCGTCCTGGTTTGTCTGCTGTTCCGGTTGGTCACACCCGATTCGTTTGGGAGACCAAAGCGGCCGGTGATTCTGTAAGCGGCTTTGTCGGACGAGTCTGACCCGTCCGAATTGTCTGGCTCTCCGGAGTCACGCATCGGCCCGAAAACGTTTGCCATCGCGGCACCCGCCCCACATCCTTCGCCCGGCCATGGGAGGCGTTACTTTCACAAATCTCACGCGGCGGGTCGAAATCGGAGCCAACTGCTACTGCCTAGAACTTGCGGGCAAACGCATCGTCCTCGATTCCGGGCTGCATCCGCGATTTGACGGCGAAGCCGCGCTGCCCAACCACGGGCTGCTTCCGGATGGCGCGGTCGACGCCATCGTGCTTTCCCACGCCCACCAGGATCACGTGGGCTCGCTTCCGCTGCTCATGCGCCGCCAGCCGCAAGCGCCCGTCTTCATGACGGAAGCCACGCGCCAATTGAGCGACGTGATGCTGCACAATTCGGTCAATGTCATGACCAAGAAGCGCGATGAGGGCGTGGCGAGCTACCCGCTTTTCTCCCACCGCGAGGTGGATGTGGCCGTCAAGCGTTGGCGTCCGGCGCCCTTGCACACGCGTTTCGATGTCACCGGCGAGCGCCTGCGGGTGGATGAGGACGCGGATCTCTCGCTGGAATTCTTTGATGCCGGCCACATTCTCGGTTCCGTGGGGACGCTCTTCCGCGCGCATGGCCGTACGGTATTCTACACGGGCGACATCCAGTTCGACGACCAGACCGTGATGCAGGGCGCGCGCTTCCCCGAGCATGAACTCGACGTGCTGATCATCGAGACCACGCGCGGGGACCGGCCCACGCCTGAGGGTTTCACGCGGGCCGGCGAGGAACTGCGCCTGGCCGAGGCCATCAAGGCGCAATTCGATCGCGATGCCGGGGTGCTCATCCCGCTCTTCGCGCTCGGCAAGACCCAGGAAATTCTCGCCATGTTCCATGGCTTTCGGCGCAAGGGCCTGCTCGGCCCATGCCCCATCTACATCGGCGGCCTTGGGACGAAACTCACGGAGATTTACGACGGGCTCGCCCACCAGACACCGCGGCAGCAGCACGATCTCCAAATCCTCGACGCCGTCGCGCCCTTTACCATGGCGGGCAAGGCGGCCGATGCCACCCCGCTCAAGGGACGCCGCATCTACGCCATCTCCAGCGGCATGATGACCGAAAAGACGCTCTCGAATTCCTTTGCCCGCCAGGTGCTGAGCGATCCCGCCCACGCGCTCTTTTTCGTCGGCTACGCCGATCCGGAGTCACCGGCCGGCCGCATCCGCGCGGCAAAACCCGGCGATATCGTGCAATTGAGCCCCGAGTTTCCGCCGCAACCCCTGCGCTGCCAGGTCGAACCTTTCAACTTCAGCGCGCACGCCAGCCGGGAAAGCATCCGCGCCTACGTGAACAAGGTACGTCCGAAAAAAGTCGTCCTCGTCCACGGCGATACCCAGGCGATCGAGTGGTTCCGTGCGACGCTGGCCGCGGACCTGCCGGGAAGCGAGATTCTGACGCCCACGCCGGGAGTGCCGCTGGAACTTTGATAGGAACGGGCAGGGAAAGGGGCGGGATGTGGCAGGAGCGGGGAAAATCCGAATTTCGAATTTCGAAATCCGAAACAAATTCCAAAAGTCAGAAAGGCGGTAATACCAAGCTTGCGTCACGCACGTTTTTTGAAATTCCGCCCTTTCGAATCTGTTTCGGATTTCGGATTTCGAGATTCGGATTTCCCGGCTTTCCTGGTCGCGCTTCCCTCTTTACACCTCGAAAGCCGGGCGCGATAGTCCGCCCCTTTTCTCATGCAGCATTTCGCTATCGGACTCGCAGGAATGGGCAATGTCGGTGCAGGTGTTTACAAGCACCTGACACAGAATCGTGCCCTGTTGCGGGAGCGCCTGGGTTTCGAATTGGATGTCGCGAAAATCGCCCTCCGCGACCCGCGCAAGGATCGGGGCGTCGCGGTGCCACCGGAACTCGTCACCACCCGGTGGCAGGACTTGCTCGACGATCCATCGATTCAAATCATTGTCGAACTCATGGGGCAAAAAGACGAGAGTCTCCGCCTCATGCTGGGCGCCATCGAGCGGGGGAAGATGGTGGTCACGGGCAACAAAGCCCTGCTTGCGGAACACGGGCGTGAGATTTTCGAAGCCGCGACGAAGCATAAGGTGCCGGTCTTTTTCGAGGCGGCCGTGGCCGGTGGCATCCCGATCATCAAAGCCATCCGGGAAGCCTTCATCGGCAATCACATCCAGTCGATCCACGGCATCATCAATGGCACGAGCAATTACATCCTGACCCGCATGGTCGAGGGAGGACTGGGATTCGCCGAAGCGCTGGCCGAGGCCCAGGCGGCCGGCTATGCGGAAGCCGACCCGACGCTGGATGTGAACGGCTGGGACGCTGCGCACAAGGCCGTTATTCTCGCCTCGCTGGCCTACGGTTTCTGGATTCCCACCGACAAGATATTCGTCGAGGGCATCCAGCAGGTCACCGCGAATGACATCACCTTCGCGAAAAAACTCGGCTACACGATCAAACTCCTGGGCATCATCAAGGCGGATGCCAGCGGAGAGATCGAAGTGCGTGTGCATCCCACGCTGATCCCCGAGAAGCACGTCCTTGCGAGCGTCAATGGCGTCTTCAATGCGCTCGCCGTCCATGGGGACATCGTCGGCGATACTCTTTTCTACGGACGGGGCGCCGGACAGGACCCGACCTCCAGTTCCGTCATCGCGGATCTTGCGGAGGCCGCGGCCGCGCTCCAGTCGCCGCGCAGCAACTATGGATTCATGCCGCATGGCCTCTACGGGACGTGCAAGCCAATCGATCAGATCGTGTCCGAGTACTATGTGCGCCTCACCGTCGAAGACCGCCCCGGCGTCATCGCCCAATTGGCGGGCATTCTCGGCGGTCTGAACATCGGCATTTCGTCGATCTTCCAGCCCGAGGGGAACGAGGGCGAAGCGGTGCCGTTGGTGCTCGTCATTCACAAGGCGACGAACAGCCAAATCAACGCAGCCTTGGAGAAGATCGGGGCGCTTCCATGTGTGAAAAAGACGCCGCGGATGATGCGCGTGGAGAACTTCTCATGACCTTTCATCCACTCCATGATCGGGGGGTCATGGCCCGGTGGCAGAAATATCTGCCAATCACCGACGCCACGCCCTTCATCTCGCTGAACGAAGGCTCCACGCCGCTCATCCATTCACCCAAGCTGAGCGCGAAGGTGGGACGCGAGTGCGAAGTTTTCATCAAATACGAAGGCCTGAATCCGACCGGGTCCTTCAAGGATCGCGGCATGACGATGGCCTTGTCCAAGGCCGTCGAGGAGGGTGCGAAGGCGGTGATCTGCGCGAGCACCGGCAACACCAGCGCCGCCGCCGCCGCCTACGCCGCGCGGGCGAGCATCGCCTGCATCGTGCTCCTGCCCGCGGGCAAGATCGCTTTCGGTAAATTGGCCCAGGCCTTCATGTACGGCGCCAAGGTCGTGGCAATCGATGGCAACTTCGATGACGCCCTCAACCTCGTCCGTGAGATCGGGGAAACGGAGCCGATCGCGATCGTGAACTCGATCAACCCGTATCGCCTCCAGGGTCAGAAGACCGCGAGCTTTGAGATCATCGAGGTGCTGGGCGACGCGCCCGACGTCCACATTTTGCCGGTCGGCAATGCGGGCAACATCAGCGCCTATTGGATGGGCTATCAGGAATTCCATCAGCTTGGAAAAGCCACCAAGCTGCCCAAGATGGCCGGTTTTCAGGCAGCAGGTTCAGCGCCTATCTTCCACGGAAAGATCGTGGAGAAGCCCGAGACCGTGGCCACCGCGATTCGCATCGGCAATCCCGCGAGCTGGGACCTGGCCAATGCGGCCATCCGCGACAGCCATGGCTCTATCGATATCGTGACGGACGCTGAAATCCTCGTCGCCCAACAATGGCTGGCGGCCCACGAGGGGATTTTCGTGGAGCCGGCGAGCGCGGCGAGCATTGCCGGATTGTTCAAGGCGCTGGGACCGAACGCCGGACCATCGCAGCACATAGCCGGCATCGCCGAAGGCAGCCGCATCGTCTGCACGGTGACCGGTCACGGCTTGAAAGATCCCGACATCGCGCGGGAACAATGCGGCAACGTCATCCCCGCAAAGGCGGAGAAGGCGGAGATCCTGCGGCACATTGCCGGATAGCCTCACGGATCGAGCCTGACGGTCAGCCCCGGGCGCGAGGACGATTCCGTCGCGGCGGCCGCCTTGGCGATTTCCTCTTGTAATGACGCGACCTGTTTCTCATAGCACGTATCGCAGATGCCGTGACTGATCTGGAGGTCAGAGTTTTCTTTTAGAAACTCCTCGATCTGGCTCCAGTACTCGCCGTCGTTGCGGACACGCTTGCAATAGCAGCAGAGCGGCAGGAGGCCGCGGAGGACCTTCACCTGCGAGAGCGCCTCGCCGAGTTTCCGGTTCGTTTCCAGGAGGGCGGTATTGCTTTCGAGAAGTTGCTGCTGGCTTTCGCGCAGGGCTCGGAAGGCCTCGTCGCGTTCGATCCGGCTGAGGCACGCATTGGAATGATACTGGACACGCGCCACGAGCTCGAGCGCGTCCGGGAGCTTGACGAGGTAGTCGTTTGCGCCCACGGAAAAGGCTAGGCTCTTCGTTTGCGAATCCTCTTTCGAAGACAGGACAATGATCGGCGTATGCTTCGTCGCGGGATTCGCCCTGAAGCGGCTGACGATCGCCAGGCCATCGACACCCGGCATCACCAGGTCCTGGAGGATCACGGTGGGGCGGATGCGATTGGCGACTAAGATTGCTTCCGCCGGATCCGAGCAAAAGTGGAGGACGAGTCTTGGATCGCTCGCGAGTGCCCGGCGAAGCACTTCGGCGACAAAGGGTTGGTCGTCGACGAGGAGAACCATCGTGGTATCGGAGGGATGGGAAGCTGGGACTGACATGGGTAAGCTCATGATTTTGGAGAGTTAGGGATTGGGTGGGAACGAATGCGGCGGGTGATGGCCTCGGCGATCTTGTCGAGGGGCAGTTCCTCGACGATCGCGCCGAGTTCGGCGGCGGCTTTGGGCATGCCGTAGACGGCTGAGGTCTCGCGGTCCTGCCCGATGGTGTGATGGCCGGCGTCGCGCAGATGCTTGAGCCCGGTGGCCCCGTCGCGGCCCATGCCCGTGAGCAGGGTGCCGACGATGCCGCCGCGCCAGGAGCGAAGGACGCTCTCGAAGAAGACATCCACCGACGGACGATACGAGCAGGACGAGGGCTCCGCGGTGTGATGCAAAATCCCGTTTGGACCCAGGATCAAATGATCGTTGGTTCCGGCCACGAAGATCCTCCCTTTTTCGATCACGTCGCCTTCCACGGCGACCCGCACTGGTAGTTTGGAAACATCGTTCAGCCACGTCGCCAACCCTGGGGCGAACTGGGCATCCACATGCTGGACTACGACGACCGCTGCCGGAAAATCCGCGGGCAGGGCGGCCAGCACTTTCGCCAGGGCGGCCGGACCTCCGGCGGAGGCCCCGATCCCCACGATCAGGTTGGCGCGTTCGAGCGGACGGGTCTCGGGGGAACCGGCCCCTTGCGATTCATGGATCAAGCGGAACGTCGCGTCGATTTTGTAGAGGAAGGACGCCGAGCTTTGGGCCGTGACATTCTTGCCCACCGTCGGAGTCTGGACGACATCGAGCGCCCCGGCTCCCATGGCTTCGAAGATCTTCGCGGAGTTGGTTTCGATGGTCGCGGTAACCACCAGGATCGGACACGGAGTGGTCGCCATGATCTGCCGCGTGGCTTCCACGCCGTCCATGACTGGCATCATTAGATCCATCAAGACGAGATCAGGCCGGTCACGCCGGCAGCCCGCGATCGCTTCGGCGCCGTCCCGGGCGGTCCATACCACCTCGTGCACGGATGACGAGAGGATCACACGCCGCATCACTTCCACGGCCATGGGCATGTCGTTGACGATGGCGATTCTCATGGTTCTCCGATGAGGTCCGCGACGGATGAGATGAGCGTCTCGTCGTGGAAACTGCCTTTCGTGAGGTAATAGTCCGCGCCCGCCTCCAGGCCGCGCGCCCGGTCTTCCTCGCGATCCTTGTAGGAAACGATCATGACCGGTTTGGATTTGAGGTTCGGATCTTTGCGAATAAGCGAGACCAGTTCGATGCCGTCGAGGCGCGGCATGTCCACGTCGGTGATGACGAGGTCGTGCTCGCCGGTGCGGAGCGCGTTCCAGCCGTCCATTCCATCCACGGCGATCTCCACTTCGTAGCCGCGCGCCTCGAGGAGCTTTCGCTCCAGTTCGCGGACGGTCAGCGAATCGTCCACGACGAGCACACGCTTGCGGCGCCGGGCGTTGCTCGCGTCGCCGCTGCTGCGCTGAACATTATCCAGGCGGCCGGCGGCGCTGAGTTTCTCGACCGAGCGAATCACGTCCTCGATATCGATGATCAGGAGCGGTGTGCCGTCGTCGGTCAGCGCGCCGGCGCTGATGTCCTTGATCTTGCCGAGGCGCGAATCGAGCGGCTGCACGACGAGTTCGCGCTCGCCGAGGAAACGATCAACCACGAGCCCGTAGCGGCCGCCGCGCTCGCCGACAACAACCACGGGCATCTCACTGGCCAGGGAAGTCGCATTCTTGTCGAAGATCTGGTGCGCGGCGACCAGCCCGATGCGCTGATCCTCGAGCGTGAAATGCTGCCGTCCCTGCAGCGCCTCGATCTTGTCCTTTCCGAGTTTCAGCGTACGCGTGATCGCCGCGAGCGGGATGCCGTACGGCTCGCCGGCGATTTCCACGACGAGCGCGCGCAGGACGGAGAGAGTGAGCGGGAGTTGGAGTTGGATGGCCGTCCCGCGGCCCAGCTCGGACGAGGTGCGCAAAGTCCCGCGCAGTTTTTTCATCGTGACCTGCACGACATCGAGCCCGACCCCGCGTCCGGAGATCTCGGTGACGCTCTCGTTCATGGTAAAGCCGGGCAGGAAGAGAAACTCGAGCAGCTCGGCGTCGCTCAGCTTGGCCGCGGTTTCCACATTGGTGAGGTTTTTCGCCACGACCGCGCGGCGGACGGATTCGATGTCGATCCCGCGGCCGTCGTCGCGCACAGTGATCAGCAGCATACCCGCACTGTGACGGGCTTCGAGCCAGACGGTCCCTTCGCGCGGCTTGCCGGCGGAGACCCGTTCCTCGGGAAACTCCAGGCCGTGATCGAGGGCATTGCGCAGAAGGTGGCTTAGCGGCGCTTCTAGCTTTTCCAGGATGTCGCGATCGACCTGGGTCTGCTCGCCCACGATCTCGAGCCGCACTTCCTTGCCCAGCGAGCGGCTCACGTCGCGAATCAGCCGCGGGAAATTGTGCGCGGAGTCCCCGAAGGGCCGCATGCGGAGCGCCAGCGCCTCGTCGTAGAGCCGGTGCGAGAGATTGCCGGAGCGGCGATCGAACATTTCCAGCTCGGCGAGCCGGGCGGCCAGGAATTGCCGGCACTCCGCGGTCTTTTGTTCCAGGGCGGCCAGGCACGATTGGGCGTGGTCGTGCAGGGGCACGCCAGCGAGTGCGTCGCGCAGCGCCTCGACGGATTTGCCGGCGTCCCGCTGCATGCGCTTGAGGCGGAGGAGGGAGCGGGCAAATGGGTCCAGCCATCGGGACTCGACCAGCGATTCCCCGGCGAGGCCGAGCAAGCGGTCGAGATGATCGGCGGTGACGCGCAAGACCCGGTCGGCGTCGGCGCCCGGTTCGGTGGATGGCGTCTCAGCCGCGGGCGCCGGCCGCGGAGTTTCGGCGATTTCCCGTCCGGCGATGGAAGCCGCGAGTTTCCCGAGGAAGACCTCGATTTCGCTGGAGCCGTCCCAGGTCCCGATCTGCGTCTCCGGAGTGTGCGCGATGCGGGAGATGAGATCGACCCCTCCCAGCAGCAGATCGGTCTGCCCCTGGTTCAGGACCAGTTCGCCGTTCTGTGCCGCCACGAAACAGTCTTCCATGGCGTGCGCCACGTTCACGGCGGCCTGGAGGCCGACGATGCGCGCCGCTCCTTTGAGCGAGTGGGCCGCGCGCATGAGCGCCTCCAGTTGGTTCGCCGCCCGGGGATCGCGCTCGAGCGCGAGCAGGCCTGAGGTGAGTGTCTGAGTCTGTGCTTCCGCCTCGATGCGGAACAGATCGACCATCGACGTGGCGCTGAGATCGGTGGTGGTGACCATGTTCACGCGAGGCTCTTGTTGAGCGAATGGAAGAGGAGTTGGTCGTCGAGCACGCCGACCGCCTTGTCCTGCCAGGGCAGCATGGCCCGGGTGTAGGTGCCGGTGGATTTCGACACGGTCGCAGGCACCTCGGCGAGCAGGCTGGGGTTAAAACGATGGATGCCGTGGACCTCATCCACGGGGAAGACGAGCCGTTCGCCATCGCGGCTCATGACGAGAAGGCGTTCGTGCACCAGCCGTTTCTGCGCGGAGGGCGGAGTCGTCACCTTGTCGATGCCGAGGAGGGCGTGCAGGGACACGCAGACGAGAAGCGTACCGCGCACATTGGCGATCCCGAGCACGGCACCGCTGCGCCGATGCGGCAACGAGTGGATGGGCCGCAGTTCACACACTTCGTGAAACACACCGGCGGGCAGCGCGAGCCACTCGGCGCCGATGCGGAAGAGCACCACGGAATCGGTGTCCTGCGTCACGCCGGGCCGTTCCACGCGCAAATGCCGCGCCCAGTGCGCGAGGTATTGCGAGTCGATCTCGCGATCGAGCACCTGCCCGGCAGCGGAGGAGTAGACCGGGCAATTGCGGCAATGGATGGCAACCCCCAATTCGCCGCAACTTCCGTCGCCCCAGACGCCAACGTGGTTCCAGCAATCGTTCAGCTTGCTCATGCGGCTTTCCCGGTGGAGCGGCGGGCACGCTCGCGCAAGGCCTGCGCGACGCTGGTGTCGCCGCGGCGGGCGTTGAGGAGTGAGTAGTGCAGCAGCGTGTCGTGGTGCTGTGGATCCAGGTAGAGCGCTTTGCGGTAGTGGGCCGCGGCCTCGTCCGTGCGGTTGGCGGCGTCGCTCACCAGGCCGAGCAGATAGTAGGCTTGAGCGGACGCGCCCCACTGCTTGAGGAAGGCGTGGCAAAGTGCGGCGACTTCGTCAAGACGGCCTTCGTCCGCGAGTCGGGCGGCATGATCCAGGCTGGGGGCCGGTGCGACTGGCGGTGGGGGAAGCGGCCTGAAAACGGGTTTCGCGATGGCCTGGATCGGGAACTGCGGAAATTTTCGGATCGGGGATTCCTTCGCGATGGGCGGCGCCTTACGGGCCGGTTCTGCCTTGCCTTTGCGAAAGGCGAAAGTGAGCGGAACGCGCGTATGCGTAAACTCGAAGGGCGAGAGGAGCCCGGTCTCCGCTGGTCCGAGGCAGAGGAGGCCTTGTGGCGTGAGAAGCTTCTCCAATCCGAGGATGGCGCGGTGCTGCGTGGCGCAGTCGAAATAGATCAGCAAATTGCGGCAGAAAATCGCGTCGTAGGTACGCCCGCGCGCCATCGAGGACTCGTCGAGCAGATTGCCGCGATGAAAGTGCACGAGCTGCCGGACGGCGGGGTCCAGAATACAACCGTCTTCCGATTGCCGAAAATAACGGTCGCGATACTCGAGCTCCTGTCCGCGGAACGAATTGCGGCCGTAGCAACCTTTCCGGGCGTGGGCCAGCGCGCGTTCACTCACGTCGATCGCATCGATGTGGAAACGATCCGGTGAGACCCGCGCGTCCAGCAGGGCCATCGCCAGCGAGTAGGGCTCCTCGCCGGTCGAACACGGAATGCAAAGAAAGTGCAGCTTCGCGGGAGCGGAGGCCCGCGCGTGATCGGCCGCAAGGCCGAAGGCCTTCGGGTCGCGAAAGAACCAGGTCTCCGGGACGACAATAGTCTCGACGAGCGCCTGCATCTCCTCGGGCCGTTCCTTCAGATACTCAAGGTAACCCTGGGCATCTGCGGCGCGGCAGGCGGCGATGCGCTGCACGACGGCGCGCTCGATGGAGGCCATGCCGATGGACGCCGAATCGAGACCGATGGCGGTGTGGAGCAGGCGGGCGAATGCTTCCATCAAGCCGCCTTGATCCGGACGAAGAGTGCGTCGCGGACCGCGGGCGACAGGAGCTGTTCGGGCGTGATCCACTGGACGAGGCCGCGGGCATCACGGGTGACGGGACCGAGGTAGGGCGCCGCATCCACGGCGACACCAGTCGCGACGAAATCAGCGGGCTCGCGGTGGAGCAGTTCCTGCGCGCGCTCGGCGACCAGGGCGAGGCGTTGGCCGTTCGCCAACTCCGCGATTAGCACCCGCGTGCTGATGCGCTCGGCCGCCGGCCGCCCCAAGGCCATCGCGGTCAGGTCGATAACCGGGAGGGCGACACCGTGATAGTCGAGCATGCCGCTGACGCCGGCAGGTGCGTGCGGCAGATGCTTGACCTCCATGAGCGGGAGGATTTCCACGAGCTGACGCGCATCGAGCGCGTAACGATCCTGGCCAAGTTGGAAGACGACGAAGAGCATGGGGTCAGTTCGAGCGGAGTTTGAACCCGTCGAGGCTGGTGAGCATGCCGCGCGAGGCGTCGTGGAGTTGTTCGATGCTCACGTTCGACTGGCGCAGGGATTCGGCGGTCTCCTGCGTCGCCTCGCTGAGCTGTGAAAGTGCCTGCGTGATTTGATCGGCGCCGGTGGCTTGGGCCTGCATGCCTTCGTTCACCGTGGCAAAGCGCGGACTGAGCGTCTGCACCTGGTTGATGATTTGTGCGAGCTGTCCGCTGACCTGCTGGACCTCGCCCACGCCGCGCCGCACCTGCTCGCCAAATTTGTCCATGCCCATGACGCCGGCGGCCACTGCGGATTGCATCTCCTTGACCATCTGCTCAATGTCGAAGGTGGCCACGGCGGTCTGGTCGGCGAGACGGCGGATCTCGGTGGCCACGACCGCGAAGCCGCGGCCATATTCGCCGGCTTTCTCCGCCTCGATGGCGGCATTGAGGGAGAGGAGATTCGTCTGGTCGGCGACTTTGGTGATCGTGGTCACGACCTGATTGATATTGCCGGCTTTTTCGTTCAGCACGGCGAGCTTGGTATTGATGGCGCCGACGGCCTCGACGAAGAGGCCCATGGTTTCCTCCATGCGGCCGAGGCTGGCCTGGCCGCTGTTGGCCAGCGTGGCGGTGTGGTCGGCGACTTCGCTGACCTGGTTGACGGTCTTGACCAGTTCGCGGGAGGTGGCAGAGATTTCCTTGGAGGTCGCGCCGATCTCGATCGTCGTGGCCGCGACTTCGCTCGTCGTCGTTTGCTGCTGCTTTGAGGTCGCGGCAATCTCGGTGACCGAGGAGTTCACCAGGATCGCCGCTTTCTGCACCTGCGAGGTCAGTGTGCGCAGGTGCGCGACCATCTGGCAGAATGAGTGTGAGAGGGCGCCGATCTCGTCGGTGCCCACGGCTTCGATTTCGTGGGAAAGATCGCCCTGGACCGCCGTGGCCTGCGCTGCTTCGGAAAGCCGGCGGAGCCGGCCGGTCGTGTGGCGCACCACGCGCCACGCGAAGAGCAAGGCCAGCAAGAGGGCGCCCGCGCTCAGGGCCGCCATCCAGATTCTGCGCTGCTCGAAGTGCGTGACACGTGTCTGGATCAGGTTGTCCAGCGCGCTCATCGTGCTTTGAGAAAGTTGGTCGAGGGTGGCCGTCGCGCGATCCACCGAGGCGATGAACGCACCTCGATCCACATCCTTGCCGCCGGCCGCAATCTCGTCGGCAAGCGTGATCATGGTTTCGCTCGCTTTCTTGAACTCGGCGAGCCGGGGTGGGACTTCGCGCTGGAGAATCTCGCAAGAGCCATAGTAGTTTGCGTCCTCACGGACCGCCGTCTCGATGTCGTCCTTGATCCGCGGCAGGTAGGCATCGCGCAGGACGGCAATCTCGCCCGCGACGGCGATCTGCCTGGTCAAACTGGGTTCGCCGATCGCTTGCAATCCGCGCTCTCCGATTTGGTTGACGAAAACCTGGGTAGACGGCGTGACCTCGAACGTCATCGTTAACAGATGGGCGCTGTCGAGCGCGGGATCGAGCACGAGATAGGAGGTGTCATTGACGCGATCGACCATGGCTAGGACGGCGGCGATGAGGTGCTCGTGCTGCTGCCCGCTACGGTCGAGAGAAACTTGCTGCCAGCCGGCCTTGAGCCCCTGCCATTCGTTGTTCACCCTGGCCGGCAGGAAATTACCCAGGCCTGCCTTCTCCAGGTCGGCATCGGTAAAAGCCAGTGTGCCGCCGAGCTTGCGCGTCACCTGATCGAGAGCGCGGAAGCCTGTGTCGATTTGCGTCTGCCGGGCGATGATCTCGGCTTCGAGCTGCTTCTCGCCCGTTTGATACCGCTGGAGCAGGATCTGGTGGGCCGTGAGATCGCGGAGCAGATCGGTGAGCGGCCGATTGAATGTCAGGCCGGATTGCTCCAATCGGGCAAACTTGATGCTTTCGTCGACGGATCGAAACGTAAAGAAAGCGAGGATGCCCACAGGTAGCGCGAAGGCCGCGATGATCAGGGCGATCTTTTGCCAGAGATTGAGTTTACCGAGGAGGTGGGCCATGGTGAAGGGTGCGCCCTAGTTGAGGATGCTCCTCACCGCCCCGGCCAGTTTGGCCATGGAAAATGGCTTCTGGACGTAGCCGTCTGGGAGCGGTTCGCCGAAGCGCTTGGCCGTGTCGCCCAATTCGAATCCGCTGATCAGGATGACGGGCACTCCCGCCCACAGGCTGCGCATTTGGCGAAAGGTTTCCTCCCCGTCCATCACTGGCATGAGGATATCGAGAAGCACCGCGCTGACCTGCGGGTTCCGCTCCATCTGCTGAAGTGCCTCCAGCCCGTTGGAGGCGGCCAGGGTTTTGAAACCGAGGCATTCGAGCATCATTGCTGTCGTGGTGCGCAGGGAGAGATCGTCATCCACAACCAGGACCGTGGGTGTGCCAAAGGCTCTTCCACGGGCGGGCGGTACAGCCGTAGTGGAGAGGGAAATGGATTGAGGCGGGATCGCGTTCATGCCAACTCCCTAAGCAAGGGGCGGCGCCAACCCGGCGGGGACACTACGGATTTCTGGTGAGGGAAACTACGCAGGATCCCGATTCCAGTCATTACACCCCGGCGATTGACACCGCCCCGCCTCGCCGCGATGCTTCGCGCCCCTTTTTATCACTTTGCCCATGCCGCCCGCCGCCTCCTCTGTTGTCTGGATCGATTCCACCTCGTGGGAACTCGAGTTCTTTGGCCTGCCGAACCGCATTCCGTGGCCGGCGACGGTCGACCCGGCGGCGGCCAATCGCGACCCTTTCGAGATGGAGCACCTGCTCGATGCCGTCGAGGCCCTCGGGCCGGAGGCTGGAGAGCCATGGGTCTCGTTCCTGAAGGCGTCCTCGAATCTCGATGAATTCGGTGAAGCGATCCAGAACTCCGAGATCGTTCGCGCCTACGAGTTGCTGGAGAGCTTCGACACCCAGTTCCCCGATACCGCCTTTGCCCTCTACCATCGCGGCTCCCTGGCCCGGCTGGAGGGTGACGATGAAGGGGCGATTGAATTGCTGAACGCGGCGGCGGAAAAGGCTCCACGCGGAGTGGCCATCTGGAACAGCATCGGGGTCGTACAGGCGATGCTTCAGCACCGCGACGAGGCGGTGGCCGCTTTTAAGAAGGCCCTCGCGCTCGCGCCGCAGGATCGCACGGCGCTGGAAGGGCTCACCCAGCTTCGCGAAGTCGTGAAGCTGCTCCGCAAGGCCGACGATCCGAACTCGGCGATTTTCATGGATCTCCCGACTTTTGCCCAGATGGCGGCGCGCCAGATTCAGCAAATGGGCAATGACCACGCGCAGTTGCTGAACTATGGAGAGCAATTGCTGAAGGAAGGCTTCGCCCCGGAAGCCGGCCTGGACGCGCTGCAGCGCGCTCACGCGCTGCAACCGCAGGACCCGCGCAGCGTCTTCGCGCTCACCGCCGCGTATCGGATGCAGGAGAAACTCGACGAGGCGCGGGCGACGATCACGCAGTACACCGAACAGCATCCGGAAGACCCGCGCGGATTTTTCCATCTCGGACAGGTGTGCAACGCGATGAAGGATACCGAAGGGGAAAGCCGGGCCCTGGATCGCGTGCTGGAGATCGATCCGAACGCGCAGGCGCCGCTGGCGATCCGCTTCGGGCTGCGCAACACGGAACACGATCCCGGCAAGGAGCAGGAGCTGGCCGACTTCGGCCAGCAGCGCCAGTCCTGGATGGCCTATGTGCTGGCGAGCAATGTCGCCCGCCAGCGGGCGGACACCAAGCGCGCCGTGAAATGGGCCGAACAGGCCTACGCCCTGGCGCCGGAGACCGAGGAGGTGCTGCTGCACTACACGGCGACGCTCGG
>Ga0070658_10001008_pt1 | contig 24124 bp, 19 predicted proteins | sample KBSC13metaG_FD_64664 | JGI IMG/M metagenome (GOLD analysis project Ga0070658, IMG submission 64664) | Corn rhizosphere microbial communities from Kellogg Biological Station, Michigan, USA - KBS C1-3 metaG | ecosystem: Host-associated > Plants > Roots > Rhizosphere > Soil ...
ACCACCGCGGTCCCGGTCGCGGTCACCGAGACGTCGCGCGTGTCCGCGTCCTCCGTCGGAGCGTCGGACAGCGGGACGTCCCGCGTGACCCGCACCAGTCCGCCGGCGACGGCGGGCAGCCCGATGACGCTGACGCCATCGCCGGTGACGACGTACGCCTCGCTGCCGTCCGCCGAGAACGTGATCGACACCGGTCGATAGCCCACGGCCAGCGTCGTGGGCAGCGGGGGCGTGGTGCGCAGATCGATCGCCGTCAGGTCCTGGAACCCCTCCAGCGTGTCGTGCGCGCCCGCCGCCAGCGCCGCCTTCGAGTCGGTCCACGCCAGCGCGAAGTGACCATCTGGCGACACCGCCCAGGCGTTCGCCAGCGGCGCCAGGCCGGGGATCATCGTGCTGACCAGCCCGACGGGCCCGGCCTGCATCAACGTCGCGTCGTGCGACAGCACGTTCAGGACGATCACCTCGTCGTTCGTTCCGGGCACGGTGGTCAGGTACGTCGGCGCGTTGCCGGCCTCCACGGTCTTCACCGACACCGCCGCCGCGTCGACGTACGCGACCCGGCCGCTGCTGGGGTTCGCCACCCAGACGTAGCGTCCCGTCGCCACCGGCACCTGGAAGGACGAATCGACCTCCTGTTCGGGCGGCAGCGCCGCGGCGTCGGGGTTGAACACGCCGCCGTCGCTCTGCGAGCCGGCGCTGGACCCGCCGCTGCCAAGGCTGGCGTCGAAGCCGCCCTTGGCGCCGCCGGACCCACCGCCCGGGCTGGAACTGGAGCCGGAGCCGGCGCTGCACGCGACCAGTACCGCCAGGGGCCCGACCAGCGCCGCGCTTGCCCAGGGACTGCGCCCGGGGAACCGGTGGCGTGCCCGCGATGTGAATGGAGTCATCGGAGGGCGGCAGTCAGCAACGGTCGTGCCGCCGCGCCGGCAGCGACTTTCCGCGCCATCCAGGGGCGACCGGCGCCGGGCGCCGCGCCGGTCATGACATGCTCGCCGCGATCTGGTCGCCGTCCCCGCCAGCGGCGCGCGCTGACATTGCAAACCAGACCTTCATCCGCCATAAGAGACAGATGTCCAGTGGCCATTTACGCCCCCGTTCGACGGCGAGGCCGGCGTGAGCCCGGCGTTCACGCCCCTCCGTGCGCTTGCCGGCGGCGTGCTGATCGGCGGCAGCGCCGCGCTGATGTTGCTGACGGTGGGACGCATCGCGGGCATCACGGGCATCGTCAGCGGCGCGCTGCGGGCGCGCACCAGCGACGTGGCCTGGCGGCTGTGGTTCCTGGCGGGGCTGGTCGGCGCAGGCGTCGTCCTGGGCGGGCTGTGGCCGAGCGCGTTCGCGGGGCAGCTGGCCCGCCCGGGGTGGTGGTCGGCCGTGGCCGGTCTGCTGGTGGGCTTCGGGACCCGGCTGGGCAACGGGTGCACCAGCGGTCACGGGGTGTGCGGGATCGGGCGGCTGTCGCGGCGCTCGCTGGTGGCCACTGTCGTCTTCATGCTGGCGGGGGCTGTCACCGTGTTCGTGGTGCGCCACGCGGGGGGACCCTCGTGAGTCGGCGGGGCGCCGTGGCGGCGCTGATGCTGGTGGCCGGCGCGATGTTCGGCGGGGGGCTGGCCCTGTCCGGGATGACCGAACCCAGCAAGGTCATCGGCTTCCTCGACGTGCTAGGCAGCTGGGATCCCAGCCTGGCGTTCGTCATGCTGGGGGCGGTGGCGGTCTACGCCGTCGCCTACCACGGGCTGGCCGTGAAGATGGCGCGCCCGAGCCATGCCGCGCGCTTCGACCTCCCCAAGCTGACGGCGATCGACGGGCCGCTGGTGGCGGGCGCGGCGATCTTCGGGGTCGGCTGGGGGCTGGCCGGCTTCTGCCCGGGTCCCGCGCTGGTGGCGTTCGGGGCGGGCGGCACGGCGGCCCTGTGGTTCGTGCCGGCGATGGTGCTGGGGATGCTGGTTCACCAGTTCGTGCGACCCCGCTTCGATCCCTGACGGCCGATTGATGGGCGGAAGATCGCGAACGGCCGCCGGGGGGCGGTGCTAATTTTCAGCGGCCATGGCGAAAGACGCTAGTTCGGGATTCATGGACTTTGGCTGGGGCATCTGGGCCGCGATCATTGGAAGTGTCGTGTTCGTGGCGCTGTTCCTGGGCCCCGGCATGTGGAGCTCGTCGACCGACTTCCTGTTCGTCACGCTGTGGCGGCAGTGGCGGGAGCGGCGGCGGGCGAAGAAGGGACAGCGGCAGGACGTGCCGACCCGGTCCACGAAGTGAGCCTGCGGGACGCAGGGCAGGACTGGCGATCGCGGCCCGGCGGGCTCATCCTGGCCAGGAGAAGGAGGCCCCCTTGCGAATGACCATCATGACCGTGACGATCGGGCTGGCGTCGATGGCAGCAGGCGTTCAGGCGGCACCGCCGCAAGCCGCGCCGGCGCAACCTGCCCGGGCTCAGGCGACGCCGCAGGCCGCGCCCTCCGCCCCACCCCGAGCGGCGCCGGCCGCGCCCCCAGCGCCCGCCGCGGTACCGGCGCCGTCGCTGTGGGGTGAACACTTTCAGGTCGATCTCACGTTGCTGGACATCGGCGGCGCGCCGCTGGTCCACAGGCAGTTCGACGTGGCGCTGGGGCAGACTCAGACGGTCAGCGAGAACCATCAGGGCCGCACCACCACCGTGGACGCCAGCTTCAGCGCGGGCGATCGCGTGGGGTGCGTCGCCACGAAGCTGGTGGTCGTGGACCGGAGGATCGACACCACGGGACAGTTCGGGCGCACCGACTGGAGCAGCACCGTGCAGAGCTGCGACCACAACCCGCTGACCGTGGGTCACGTGGATCAGGTCCGCGTGCGCTTCAGCATGAAGCCGGCCGACGGAAGATCGGGGGCCGCCCGATCGGCGAAGTGATGCCCGGGGACCAGCGGGCAGGCGAACCCCGGCTGGCCCCTGACCCGCGCCGCGAGATCTGGCACGCGCGCGACCGGCGACGTTCAGCCGGTTTCAGGCGGTCTCAAGCGATCGATCGGTGCTCGACGATCGACGACTCCTCGTCCGACTCCGAGCGGCGCAGCTTGTAGCCCATTCCCCGCACCGCCTCCAGCAGGTCCCCCGCCCGTCCCAGCTTGCCGCGCAGGTTCAGGATGTGCGTATCGACGGTGCGGCCGCGTCCCACGTGGCGGTAGCCCCACACCCGCGTCAGCAGCTCCTCGCGCGAGAAGACCACCCCCGCGCGCTCGGCCAGGAACCGCAACAGCTGAAACTCGTAGGGCGTCAGCTTCAGGGGCCGCCCCTCGTGGCTGGCCTGCAACGACACGCAGTCCAGCACGAACCCGCCGTGCTTCACGACGCGCCCCCCCTGCCCCATCACCTCGCGCCACCCCAGCTGTCGCAACCGCGCCGACAGCTCGCGCGGCACGATGGGCATCAGCACGAAGTCGTCGGCGCCGATCTCCGGATCCAGCCCCGCCACCCGCGAGACGTCCACGCACAGCAACACGCGCGTCCCCACCAGCGAGTCCATGGCGCGCAGGCGCTTGATGGCGTCGCGCCCGATCTCCAGGTGACTGCCCGCCTCGATCACCACCACGTCGGCGCGCAGCGATCGCGTCCGGATCTCTCCCAGGTCGTAGCCGGTGACGATGACCTCGTAGCCCAGGCTGCGAATGATCCCCGCCGGCGAATCGACCTGGTTAGCCCTCAGACCGGGATCGAGGGTCACCACTATCGCGTGCTGCTTTTCTGAACCCGACGCCATGAAGAGGTCCTGGGAGAGAGAAGACCCAGGTAGAAATCTAGTGTAGGACCCGCCCGTTGCCGGCTGATTTCTAACGGATAAATCTTCCGTAACTTCGGGAAGCGCGGGGCGGGCCCGCCAGCCGGCGTTGGAAACGCACCAGCTACCGGCGGGGCCGCCCCTTCCGCGACGGGTGCTTGCCGGCGCTGGTCCGGGACTTCTTCTCGGCGCGGCTTCGGCCGCGCCGCGCCTCGGCCGGCTGCTGCTTGCCCGCCGGCCGCTCGCCGCGCCGGCCCCGCCGGGCGTCATCCTTCGCCGACGCCGGGTGCGCGCCGGCCGCGTGGCCTGGTCCGCGGCTGGCGGCCCGCCGGCGCTGCCGCTCGCCATGCTCGTGCAGCGCCAGATCGATCTTGCGGCGAACGACGCTGACCGACTGCACTTCGACCTTGACGGTGTCCCCCAGCGCGAACGTGCGGCCGGTGCGGCGGCCCACCAGGCGCGCCGTCACCTCGTCGAACAGGTAATAGTCGTCCGACAGCGCCTCGACGCGGACCAGGCCCTCGATGAACGGCTGGTCGATGACGACGAAGATGCCGAACCCCATCACGCCCGAGATGGTCCCCTCGAACACGTCGCCGATGCGGTCGCGCATGAAGTAGGCGCGATAGATGTCCACCACCTCGCGCTCGGCCTCCATGGCCGTGCGCTCGGAGAACGACGCCTCGGACGCCATCTGTTGCAGCTGCCCCTTGTCGGGCGGGGCCTTGTCGCGGGCCGGCTTCCACCCGCCCGAGGGCTTCCCCAGCGTGGCCAGCCGGATCTTCAGCAGGCGGTGATCGATCAGGTCCGGGTAGCGGCGGATGGGCGACGTGAAGTGCAGGTAGTCGCGCGAGGCCAGCCCGAAATGGCCCACGTTGTTGACGTCGTAGGTGGCCTGCTTCAGCGAGCGCAGCAGCGCGAACGACAGCGCCTTCTCGGCGGAGTGGCCGCGCAGCCGCTCCAGCACCTGGCGCAGGCCCTTGGGGGTCCGCGCCGCGTCCACGTCGATCATGATGCCGTAGTGCTCGGCCAGCTGGGAGAACAGCTCCAGCCGATCGGGATCGGGCGCGTCATGGATGCGCCACACCGTGTCCTCGTGGCGCTCGCTGAACGAGCGCGCCACCGCCTCGTTCGCCGCCAGCATGAACGCCTCGATCATCGAGTAGGCCTGGCGCTCGCCGGGATCCCGCCGCGACTTGCGGATGTCGCGCACCAGCCTGGGATCGTCGTGGTCCAGCTCGACGTAGGGCTCCGGCAGATCGAAGTCCAGCGATCCGCGCAACAGGCGCTGCGCCCGCAGCTGCCGCGACAGCGAGTCCATGTAGCGCAGCGCCGGCAGGAACGGCTCGTACTTCTTGCGCTTGCCGCGCGTGTCGCCCCCCAGCGCCGCCGCCACGCCCGGATAGTCCAGGCGCGCCTGCGAGTGGATGACCGCCGCCATGAAGTCGGTGGCCAGCACCTCCGCGTTGTGGTCGTAGTCGATGCACACCACCATCGCCAGCCGGTCCTCCTCGGGGACCAGCGAGCACAGGTGCGCCGACAGCGCCTCGGGCAACATGGGGATGGCCCGGTTGGGCAGGTACAGGCTGCAGCCGCGCTTGCGGGCCTCGGCGTCGAGCGGCGTCCCCTCGCGCACGTAGTGGGACACGTCGGCCACCGCCACCCACAGCCGCGTCCCACCCGAGTCCAGCCGCTCGACCGCCACCGCGTCGTCGAAGTCGCGCGCGGTCTCGGGATCGATGGTGGTGAACGGGATGTGGCGCAGGTCGGCGCGGTCAGCGCGATCGGCGTCCGTCACGCTGGACGGATAGGCCTGCGCCTGGCGCTCGACCTCGTCCGGGAACGTGTCCTCGACGTTCGCCACCGCCAGCACCTTCTCGACCTCGGTGCGCGGATCATCGGGATCGCCCAGCACGCGCAGGACGCGGGCCTCCATCGGGCCGTCCGGCGTCACCGGGTACTGCACGATCTCGGCGACCACGGCCTTCCCCAGCTCGGTGGCCACCATCGCGTCGGCCCCGATCAACCCCACCTCGCCCAGGATGCGTGGATCGTCGGCCTGCAGGACGATGCGCTTGCCCGCGCGCGCCAGCTGGCCGGTGATCTTGGCGCGGCCGCGCTGGGTCACGCGCACCACGCGCCCTTCCACGCCGCGCGCGGCGGGCCAGGCGTCGACCTCGACCGTATCGCCGTCCATGGCCGTGCCGCGGTTGCGGGCCGGCACGTGCACGTCCTCGGAGTTGTCGGTGGGAACGACGAAGCCGTAACCCACCGGATGCACCTTGATCCGCCCGGTCAATCGCCGCATCGCGCTCGGGCGCGGCGACGAGTCCCCCGTCGAATCGTAATCGCTATCTGAAACTGGCAATGGAGAAGAAACCTTTCATTTGTTGAGGGGATCGGCCGGCGACCTGGACGACGATCTGGTCGTCCCGCTCTGCAGCGCGCCGCGCCGCTCCCCCGCGCCCCGCGCCAACTTTCGGTCGAGCGTCATCGGGGCAAGTGATGGGCCCGTGTTTCAAGGAGCGTTCGCCGCCGGGCCCGCGGGCGCGCGCAACGCATACAATTTCTTGTCGTCCGAACCGACGTAGATCGTCCCGTCGGCAGCGAGAATGGGGGAGCTGTCGACGTCACCGTCCAGCTCGACCGACCAGCGAAGGCGACCGTCTGCCTCGAGGGCGTAGACCCGATCGTCCTGTGAACCGAACAAAACCGCACCCTTCACGTCAACCAGAGGAGACGAGACGATACGATCCCCCGTCCGGAACGTCCAGGCCAACGTTCCATCCAGCTTGATCGCGTACAGCTGGGCGTCGAACGCCCCCACCAGTACGTAGCCCAGCGGCGACAGCGCCGCCGAGGCGCGGACGTCACCGCCGGTCGTGAAGGCCCAGCGCAGCGAGCCGTCGAAGCCCAGCGCGTAGACCTTGCGATCGTCCGACCCCACGTAGATGGTCCCGTCCTCGCCCACCACCGGGCTGGACTCGACGTCGCCGCCGGTGCGGAAGTCCCAGCGCTTGATGCCGTCGGGCCCCACCGCATAGATCAGATCGTCCTGACACCCGGCCACCACCATGCCGTCCGGCAACAGGGCCGGCGCCGACGACACGTGGCCGCCGGTGGCGAACCGCCACCGCAGCGTGCCGTCCGGGTTGATGGCGTAGATGCCATCGCCGCCGGTGTAGATGACACCGTCGGGCCCGACCGTCGGACCGGCGTCGACGTCACAGCGGCTGGCCTCGGGCCCCACGCCCACCCGCTGTGGACAGGATCCGACCTGGAAGCTCCACAGCGGCTTCTGCGTCGGGCCGATCGCGTACAGGTGATCGTCGTCGGAGCCGATGAACGTCGTGCCGTCATGCCCGACGGCGGGCGAGCTGAAGATGATGTCGGTCGTGGGAAACGACCAGCGCAGCATCCCGTCGCGACCGGCGGCGTAAAGGTGCCCATCGTGCGACGCGAACAGCACGGTGCCGTCGTCCAGCAAGGCCGGCGAGGACGTGATGGGGCCACCGGTCAGGTACGTCCAGGCGACGGCCGGCTTCTTCAGCGGGATCGTGTAAGGAGATCGGCCGCGGTGCAGGGGACCGAAGCGGAACATGGCGCGCGCGGGCTCGGCCGCGCTGTTCGCCAGCGCCGCCAGCACCGCCGGCGGCGGCGCGACGCGAGCGGGACCGACGGTGGCGCCCCCGCGCTGCGCGGGGGGATTCGCCCACACGCAGTGGCCACGCTCGCAGACACGCGACAGCTTGCAGTCCTTGTCGGACTGACACACGGTGGGTTCGACGTGTGCGCAGGTGGATATCGCGAACGTGCCAGCGAGCAACGCGGCGACGACCAGCGTTCTGGATAGGCAGTCCCGGATGGGGCCCAGAGTACGGGAACCCGCGGCGCCTCGCAAGAAGATGACGAGCGGCGCACGTGTTAACCTCGCGTGGTGCTTCGTCTGGGACTGGCGGTGAGAGCATCCACGCTGGTGACGCTGGCCGGGGTGGTCGCGCTCGCCGCCTGTCGCGAGGCCGCCTGGCCGACGCCGTCACAAGAGGCGGCGGGGAATGGCGTCCACGCCGCCGGTGGGGGCCCTTCATCCGACACCGGCCCGGCCGACCCCGCAGGACACCGTGAAGGCGCGCTGGGTGCTGGGGGGGAAGCGGGTCGCGCGCCGGCGGCGCTGACCAGCACGATCGTGGCGAAACCACCCTCGCCGGCCAGCGAGCGGTTGCCGGCGCTGCCTTCGACGCCGTCCACGACGCCCCGGGTGCGGCACGTCATCATCATCAGCGAGGACGGCCTGCGGCCGGATGCCCTGCTGCAGGCCCGCGGTCCGGTCATGGCCGAGGTGATGAAGCACGCCGCCTACTCCCTGACGGCCATGACCATCCGCCACGCCTCGACCCTGCCCTCGCATGCCGCCATGCTGTCGGGCTTCGACGAGGAGGCGCATGGTCTCTCCTGGAACACCTGGCGGCCCGGGCGTGGCTTCATCCTGGTGCCCACCATCTTCGACGCCGCGGAGCGGGCGGGCCAAAGCTCGGCCGCGTTCGTGGGGAAGCAGAAGCTGGAGCACGTGATCGCGCCCGGCTCGGTCGACCTGTTCTCACGCCCCGGCTTCCTGTGCCACGCCGTGAGCAAGGCCGCGGCGCGGTACTTCGAGGAGAACAGGCCCACGGTGGAGTTCGTGCACTTCGCGGACCCCGACGAGATCGGCCATCACCAGGGCTGGATGTCCGACCAGCAAATCGAGGCCATCCGCGGCGCCGATCAGTGCGTGGCCAACATGATCGAGGCCGTCCACCGCGCCGGCGCCGACGCCGACACGCTGTTCATCCTGTCGGCCGATCACGGCGGCCACGGCAAGAACCACACCGGCCGCATCAAGGAGGATCGCCTCATCCCCTGGATCGCGTGGGGGGCAGGCGTCCAGCCGCACCAGCTGCAGGGCCCCGTCAGCACCATGGACACCGCGGCCACGGCGCTGTGGGCCCTTGGCCTGCCCCGCCCTCTCACGATGGAAGGCCGCCCCGTCGAGGAGGCGTTCAGGAACTGAAGGCCTCCTCGACCCAGGAGCGGACGCTGCGGCGCCGGCTAGAAGAAGTTGAACCCCAGGTTGACCGCGCCGCTGGTCCAGGTCTCCCCGCTGTAGAAGCCCGTGATCCACTGGCCAGCCAGCTCGAACGACCAGTTGTAGCCCTGCAGCAGCTCGAACCCCGCGCTGGCAGTCACCCCGAAGCCGACCTTCGCCGCAAAGGCGCCGCCATCATCGAAGGCGGCGCGGATGTTGCCCAGGCCGGCCCCGCCGCGCAGGAAGAACTTCCGGGTCAGGAAGACCTGCAAGCCCAGATCGTACAGCGTCTGATCGTACGCCACGCTGTTGCCGTAGATGTCGGTGTCACTGGCGGCGGCGCCGTTGACCTCGATCAAGAACAGCATGCGCGGTGCGATCCCGAAGCCCAGACGCAGCGAGTATCCGACGGCGGCGTTTGACGTCGTCCCGGCCCCGGTGTCGTAGTGCAGCGAGGCAAACCCAAGCGACCCACCCAGCATGAAAGGCCGCTCCAGCGTGTAGACGGGGGGCGGCGGGGGCGGCGGGTAGTACGAGTAGCGGCGACCGTAGTAGCCGGGCGGCGGCGGCGCGGGCGGATAGTAGTAACGCGGCGGCGCCCCGTAACCGCCCGGCGGCGGCTGCTGGTAACCAGGGGGCGCCCCGTAACCGGGCGGATATTCAGCGGGCTGTGCCTGATTGGCGGGCGGTTGTCCCTGCGCCTGCTCGGGCGGGGGCGTGGGGGGGTACTGGGCGGGCTCGGCCTCGGTCTGGGCCGGGGGCTGTTGCGCGTACGCGCCACTGTGAATAGCGAGGACGGCCAGGCCCGCCAGTCCAGTGATGAATGCAGCTTTGGTGACCTTCATGGTGCTCCTCATGGGGGGGCTTCCTTCGTCACTGGCTGGCCACTGCCATAACCGTGCCTGCGGAAGCGGAGCCCCCGATGTACGCGACGGGATGACAGCGAAAAATAAACCATGCCCCGATGACCGTCGAGGTTATCGGCAGCGCCGGCGAACGCGTGCGGCGCCGGTCACGGCCCGGGCAGACGGTGACGGAGAGTCCCGCTTCAGAACCGGCGCAGCGGCGGTTCGCCCGGGCTCGCCTCGGGCGCAGGCAGGGCCGCCAGCCGCCGCACGCGCGCCAGCTCCAGGTCCGGCTCCACCACCTTCCGCACCATGACCGGCACCCGCGTCCCCGAGCGCAGCGCCCGCCGCTGCGGCGGCTCCCGCCCCGAGTGCGAGGGCGCGCTGGGATCCAGGCGCCGGGACAGGCGGCCCACCACCTCGACGACGTCGCCCGGGGCGATCGCGATCTCGGCAGCCCGCACCTTGCGATCGCGCAGCCGCAGATGCGTCAGGAAGGGATGATCGATCTCCAGCAGGGTGGTGCTTTGAAACTGGACCCGTCGATCATCTGGAAAACGATCGATCACCATCCCCCCCGTGACCTCGACCCAGATCGGCTCGTCCGTGCCGTCGTCGATCAGGAAGTCGAACGCGACCTCGTGAAAGAACGACCGCGCCAGCGGCGCCCGCCCCAGCCGGAACCGGGTCAGTGACCACACCACGGCGCGCGAATCCATCAGTGACGTGGTGGCCCGCTTGCCCAGCACCACCCCCCGCACGGCGACAGCCCGGCGGTCCGGCACGCCGCGCAGCTCGAACACCCGGAAGCGGCGCTGGCGCGCGATCAACCGGTGCAACCGATTTGCCAGGCGCACCCCGATGGGCGGCGCGGCCGACGACAGGGCCAATCCGGCCGCCCCCGCGGCCAGCGCGAAGGAGAAGTTCGCGGCTCCCACCAGCGCCGCCACCCCCCACAGCCCACACGCGGCCCCCGCCGCCGCCATGCCCGCCGTGACCGTGCGGACGCCTCGCGGAAAGGCCACCCAGCGCGCCACCGGGCCGCCGATGCGGGTGAGCGCCGTCTCGCCTTCCTGCTCCAGCACCGCGCCTCGTCGCGCGCGGAGATCCAGGAACCGCGCCACGCCAAGGTCGAAGCGCGCCTCCAGCCAGCCGCGCACGCCGCCGCGCACGCCCCGCCGGCGCCGCACCACCAGGCCGGTACTCTCGCCGGGCACGGCCGCCTCGACGATCGCGCCGTCTTCCGGCGCGGTGAGCGCGCCGCCGCCGTCCCCCGCGGGGTGCGGCGCTTCAGCCATGCACCCCCGCTTGGCCGGACCAGTCACGCGTCAGCAGCGGCGAGATCACGCCTGGCGATCTTAGCGCGTCGTCGCGTTGGTTTCCGTCCCCACGCGAGGGAGGGCGCCGGCAGCCGCTGTTTCTTCGGGTGCACTTCGTGCGTGGTGGGCCCACACGCGCCGGGGATAGCTGCCCCCGTAGGACGAATCTTCGGTGGCAGCGCCTGCATAGGCTACAATTGCGGCGGCGCATGCCCCCAAGCGCGGACCCCAAAGCAGCCTTGGAGCATCTGCTCAATGCCGCCCGTGGCAGCAGACGCCGGTTCCTGGTGGGGATCGCCGACAACGAAGAGCGGCGACGCATCGCCGCCATCCTCGCCGACGAGGGCGTGGTGGACGAGGCGACGTCCACCGTGTCGGCGCTGCAGCGCCTGGCCGACGAGTCTTTCGACATGGCCTTTCTCGCCTCCCCGGGCCCGGACGACGCGCCCGAAACGAAGGATCCGCTGGCCACGTGGCGCGAGCTTCGGCCGTTCTCGGACGTGGTCCTGATCGCCCCCAGCGATCCTGTGCTGTGCGCGCAGGCGTTCGGCCGTGAGGTGGCCGCCGTTTTCCCCCGCCCCCTTCCCGAGGTGGACGTGCTGCTACGGGCGCACGTGAAGCGTCTGGTGTCGTCGCGGCAGGTGCGCACCCGGGGGCAGCTGGTCTTGAACGCGTTCAACGGCGTCCGCGGCGCGCTCGAGAAGTCCCACCCCGAGATGACATCCGCGCTGTCGGACCTGCTGGCCGCCTCGCGCTCGGAGCCAGGGATCGCGGTGCTGGGGGCGGGCGACCTGGCCCGCTACCTGGGCGGCCCCAGCGCCGTCATCGCGCCCGACGCGCTGGTGGCGAACCTGACGGCGGCCGGCTCGCTGGAGAAGACGACCGAGGAGGCGCGGGAGCGGGTCCCGGGCGCGGCCCTGATCCTGGTCGACGACACACCCTCCGAGGAGCGGCTGCGCGACGCCATCTACGGCGGCGTGCGCGCCTACCTGCCGCGCAGCCACGTGTCCCTGCTGGGCCGCATCGCGGCCTCGGTGGCGGCGCGACGGCGCGCCGAATCGGTCGGGCTGGGCCTGGCCGAGTGCCTGACCCGCTTCGGCGTGCTGTCCGGCGAGCAGACCACGCACAACCCGGCCAGCAACGACGACGTGGACGCCAGCTTGATCGCGGCCGCCAGCGGCAACAAGCCCGCCTCGCCCATCGTACCGACCGGCCACGAGGTGCTGGTCGTCGACGACGAGGCCGTCGTGCTGACGGTCCTGCGCGAGGCGCTGCGGCGCGGAGGTTACCGCGTCACCACGGCGGCCTCCGCCGAGGAGGCCATCGATCTGATGCAGAAGCGTCAGTTCGATCTGGTGCTGACGGACAAGAACCTGCCCGGGGCCTCGGGGCTGGACGTGCTGCGCGCCGCCCGGGCCCTCAATCCGGCGCCGGCCACGGTCCTGATCACGGGGTACTCGTCACTCGACTCGGCGGTCGAGGCCATGGACACGGGCGCGCACGACTACATCGAGAAGCCGATCCGGGACGTCGAGGACCTGCGGGCGCGGGTGCGGCGCGCCTTGACCCGCCGCGACGAGCAGCTGGCGCGGCCGCGCGTGACCCAGACGGGACGGGCCGGACGCGTGCTGCTGGTCGAGGCCGAGGGCGCGCGGCGCCGCCTGATCGCGGACTACCTGGGCCGGAACTACGTCGTCATCGCGGCCGAGGACGGGGACGACGCCCTCCGCCGGCTGCAGCAGGAGCACTTCGACCTGGTGCTGGCGGATCGCCACCTGCCGGGCGTCTCGGGGCTGCGGGTCATCGAGCACGCGCGGCGCCTGCTGCCCCACTGCGCCTCCGTCCTTTACACCGCCTATCCGTCGTACAAGTCGGTGAAGGAAGCGTTCGCCAGCGGGGTCGACGCCTACCTGGTCAGGCCCAGCGAGGATCTCAAGAAGCTGGGCGAGAAGGTGAGCGAGGCGCTGGGCGGTCGCGGCGGCATCCTGCTCGGCTGAGCGGGGCAGGTCGCCTGAGATCTCTTCGCGGGGATTTAAAGGATCCTCTCAGGATCCTTTTTCCTGATAACGTTCACGCTCACACGCGCAGGGTCGCGTCAGGTCGTCCATGAGGATCGCGTTCACCCACAACCTTCGTCTGACGGACAACGAAGACGAAGCCGAGTTCGACACCGTCGAGACCGTGGACGCCATCGCGGACGGTCTGCGGGCAGGCGGGCACGACGTCGAGAAGGTCGAGGTGACCGGACCGGCGTCGCACCTGGCGGCGCGCATCGAGTCGATCGGCCCCGACCTGATCTTCAACACCGCCGAGGGCCGGCGCGGCCGCGCCCGCGAGGCGTTCTATCCGGCGCTGTTCGAGGAGCTGGGCTTCCCGTACACGGGGTCGGACGCCTACGTCCTGACGGTGACGCTGGACAAGTGGCTGACCAAGCTGGTGCTGGAACGGCAAGGCATCGACACGCCCCGGGCCCGCCTGGTGACGCCCGAGGATCTGCGGCGCATGAAGGAACCCGGGACGCTGGGCCTGGCCATGCCCGTCATCGTCAAGCCCAACTACGAGGGCTCGTCGAAGGGCATCGGCGACGACGCCGTGGCCCGGGACGCGCGCCAGCTGGGCGAGATGCTGCCGCGCGCGGTGCGCAACTTCCCGAACGGCGTGCTGGTCGAGGAGTTCGTGCCGGGCACCGACGTGACGGTGCCTTTCCTCGAAGGCTATGGCGACGACGGCGTGCTGCTGCCGGTCGACTACGAGGTCGAGCCCGAGGCGCGCAGCCGCTTCAACATCTATGACTATCGCCTGAAGTCGGCCGACTCGAGCCTGGTGTCGGTGCGCTGCCCGCCCGATCTGCCCCGTGACGTGGTGGCGCGCATCCGCGCCATGACGAAGCAGGCGGTGCGGACGCTGGGGGTGCGGGATCTGGGCCGGGTCGACTTCCGGTTCGGCGACGACGGCCGCATCTATCTACTGGAGGTGAATGCGCTGCCCTCGCTGGAGCGGGGCGCCAGCACGTTCGCGGCCGCGGCCCGTGAGGGGCTCGACTACGCCGACGCGCTGCAGGCCGTGGTGCAGAGCGCCGCCAAGCGCCAGGGGCTGGTCCTGAAGGCCGGCACGAAGAAGCGCCGCCCCCCCGAGCCTCTCCGCATCGGCTTCACGTTCAACGTGAAGCGCGTCGATTCCAAGCACGGCAACGACGCGGAGGCGGAGTACGACGCGCCCGAGACCATCGACTCGATCCGCGAGGCGCTGGAGAGTCACGGGCATCACGTGATCCTGTTCGAGGCCACCGCCGAGCTGCCGCGGCAGCTGATGGAGACGCCGGTCGACCTGGTGTTCAACATCGCGGAGGGCGCCGGGGGACGGAACCGCGAGGCGGCCGTGCCCGCGCTGTGCGAGCTGATGGGCATTCCCTACACCGGCTCCGACGCCGCCACGCTGTCGATCGCGCTCGACAAGGCGCTGTCGAAGCGCGTGCTGCTGCAGCACGGGATCCTCACCGCCGAGTTCCAGGTCATGGAGACGGGCCGCGAGCGCCTGTCACCGAAGCTGAAGTTCCCGCTCATCATCAAGCCCAATCAGGAGGGTTCGTCGAAGGGCGTCAGCGCGCACGCTTCGGTGGTGGATGACGAACCTTCGCTGCGGGCCGTGGTCCGCGAGCTGATCGAACGTTACGAGCAGCCGGCGCTGATCGAGGCGTACATCTCGGGCCGCGAGTTCACCGTGGGGCTACTGGGCGATCGGCGGCCCCGCGTGCTGCCGCCCATGGAGATCCTGTTCAAGGACAAGAGCAACCCGCGCCCCGTCTACGACTACCAGATCAAGCAGGAGTGGGAGAAGCACGTCGCCTACCAGTGCCCGGCCGCCCTGACGCCCGCCGAGCAGAAGGCGATGGAGCGGGTGGCGCGCGATACGTTCGAGGCGCTGGACTGCCGGGACGTGGCCCGGGTCGACCTGCGCATCTCCCCGGCCGGGGAGATCTACGTGATCGAGGTCAATCCGTTGCCGGGGCTGACCCCCGGCTACTCCGACCTGTGCCTGATCGCCACGGCCGCGGGCATCGACTACCGCACGCTGATCGGCGAGATCCTGGCCGGCGGCCTGAAGCGGCTGCGTGAGAAGCGGCGCGCCGATGCCGCCAAGAACGCCGAAGGGGCCGCAGCGCGCGGCGAACGCGCGGAAGCCCGGGGCGAGGGGAAGCCGGGCGAGGGCAAATCCGGCGACAGCAAATCGGGCGACAGCAGGTCTGATGACCGGCAGCTCGCCATCCCCCGACTGAACGGCAACGGCCACGGCGCTCCCACCGCGGTGTCACCTCCCGTGGTCACGCCCGCCCCGGTGGCCCCCCCTGCCGCCACGCCTGCCCCTGGCGCCACGCCCGCGCAGTCGGCCACCACGCCGGCCCCGCTGGTCGTCTCGCCGGCGTCCACGCTGGAATGAGACAGCGGCTGCGCGAGCTCGGCTTCTCGATCGGGCGCGTCCCGACGGGCCGGTACAACGCGATCACCGACGTCCCCGGCGTGCGGGTCGGCCACACCACGCTGATCGAGGGCGAAGGTCCCCTGGTGGTCGGCGAGGGCCCCGTGCGCACCGGCGTCACGGCCGTGATTCCGCACCCCGACATCTTTCACAACCGTGTCATCGCCGGCTCGTTCGTGCTGAACGGCGCGGGCGAGGTCTCGGGCCTGACCCAGGTCGCGGAGTGGGGCCTGCTGGAGACGCCCATCCTGCTGACCAACACGCTGGCCGTGGGCAAGGTCTCCGACGCGGCCGTGAAGTGGATGACCCGCCACTTTCCCGGCATCGGCACCGACTACGACGTCATCATCCCCCTGGTGGGCGAGTGTGACGACTCGTGGCTGAACGACGCCGTGGGCCGCCACGTCCGCTCCGAGCACGTCTACCGCGCCATCGAGCAGGCGTCCGACGGGCCGGTCCGCGAGGGCTCGGTAGGGGCCGGCACGGGCCTCATCACCTGCGACTTCAAGGCGGGCATCGGCACCAGCTCGCGCCGGGTGACGCTGGGCCAGAACGCCGCCGTGCGCACCTACACGCTCGGCATCCTGGTGCAGTCGAACTTCGGCGTGATGCGTTCGCTGCGCATCGACGGGGTGCCGGTGGGCGAGCTGCTGGAGCCCGAGCTGACCGCCCAGCGCCGGCTGAAGAACGCCGGGTCGATCATCGTCATCGTGGCCACGGACGCGCCGTTGCTGTCCTCGCAGCTGGTGCGCCTGTGCAAACGCGCGGCGCTGGGGATAGGTCGGGTGGGCTCGTTCGCGGCCCACGGTTCGGGCGAGATCATCGTGGGTTTTTCGACGGCGAACAAGGTGCCCCGGGTAGGGCCCAACAGCGGCGCGGACAGCGGGCGCGACTTCACCATGACCGCCTCGATCGAGGTGCTGCTGGACGAGGCCTGCGACGGCCTCTACGAGGCGATCGTCGAATGCACCGAGGAGGCCATCATCAATTCCTTGTGCATGGCGGACGAGATGACCGGCCCGGCCGGTCACGTCGCCCCGGCCTTGCCGCTCGACCGTCTGGCCCCCATCCTGAGACGGGCGCGGGACGCCACCGAAACCGCTCGCCCCTGAGCTCTCCCCTGCCCCGCCGCTCATCCTCGCCATGCGTATCTGCTTCGTCGTCGCCGATGTTCGTGCCCAGCAGCCCACCTACGCGGGGATCTACCTGGCGCTCGCCTCGCACCGGCGCGGCCACGACGTCCGCTTCGTCTCGGTCGACGACCTGTCGTTCCTGGACGACAACACCGTGCTGGCCACGACGCGGCGGGTGCGCCACGGCGATTACGCCCGGCCCGCCGACTACGCGGCCGCCCTGGCCTCGGACGAGGCGGTGGTGGAAGAGGATAACCTGGGCAGCTTCGACGTGGTGTTCCTGCGCTACAACCCCACGCGCGAGAACGTGGGTCGGCTGGGCACCCCGCTGATCGACTTCGCCTGGCGGCTGCGCCTGGGCGGCACGCTGGTGGTCAACGATCACGAGGGCCTGCGCAAGGCGCAGAGCCGCCTGTACCTGAACGAGTTTCCGGCCGACATCCGCGCCAAGACGCTGGTGTCCCGTTCGCCGCAGCAGCTGAAGCAATGGGTGCGCGCGCTGGGGGGCCCCGCCGTGTTGAAGCCGCTGCAGCCGCGCGGCGGCGAGCACGTCTTCTACGTGCCGTGGCGCAAGCCTTCGAACCTGAACCAGATCATCACCACGGTGACCAAGGACGGATACGCCATCGCCCAGGAGTACCTGCCCGAGATCGAGAGCGGCGAGAAGCGCCTGTTGCTGCTGGGCGCCGAGCCGATCCGCGCGGGCAAGCGGGTCGCCATTTATCGGCGTCAGGTGGTGATCGGCGTGCCCGGCACCGGTATGCCCGAGACATCCGGCGCGCGCTCGCGCACCGACTTCGGGCCCGTCGAGGCGCGCATCTGCGAGATCATGCGGCCGAAGCTGCTGGCCGACGGCCTGTACCTGGTCGGCGTCGACATCGTCGGCGACAAGGTGCTGGAGTTGAACGTGTTCACCCCCGGCGGCTTCCACTCGGTGCACGAGCTTTACGGCATCGACGCCGGCGACATCGTGGTGCGCGACCTCGAGCGACGCACGCGGGTGCGCGCGGCCTACCGCACCACGTTCGATCCCGAAGCCGCCGACGTGGTGTGAGCGCGCGCCGCTGCCACCGGCGGACCCGCTACTTGGCCAGCCGGTATATCTGGGTGTCCACGGTCCCGGCGTCGGTGTTGCGGGACTCGATCCAGAAGACGTCGGTCGCGTTGAACGCGATGTCGTGCATGATGCCGCGGCCGCAGCTGACCAGCGTGATCGAGCCGTCGGCGTCCAGCCGACGCAGCCCGCGCCGGGGGATGGTCGTCAGCACCAGGCTCTCCGTCTCGCTGGGCATGGGCGCCACGTAGACGGACGTTCCGTCGGGCGGGCTGGGGTTCACCTCGCCCGAATCCTCCGTGCTCAGGTCGACGGCGCTGGTGGCCATGGTGGCCATCAGGTTCAGCCGGGTGATGCCCAGGCCACCGCCGCAATAGATCGCGGTCGGCGTGACGGACATGGTGCGCGGCGCGCACGAGATCGTTCCCAGGGGCGTCGCCGCCGGACCGGACGCGCGGGCCGGGGTGACGTAGATGCTGCTGCCGTCGTAGTAGTACAGCGAGCTGCCCATCAGCTGGGCGCTCCGGATGCTGGGTGACGACGCCAGCACCGTCTCGGCGCCGCTGTCCAGGTCGACCCGGGTCAGCCGCGCTTCGTTGGTGACGTCGTCCTCGTTCACCAGATAGACGCTGCTTGCGTCGACCGCCACGAAGTGGCTCAAGCTGGCCGCCCAGCCTGCGCTGGTCGCGGACACCCGGGCCGGGATTCCACCGACCTGCGGCATCGCGTACAAGAACACGCGGCTGGCGGTCCCCGTCATCTCCTGCTGCAGCAGGTACAGCGTGTCGCCGCCGACGATGATGTCCAGCAGCTGCTGTCCAGGCAGGGCGTCGTACAGGATGCCATCACCGGTGCCGTCGGCGTTCAGGCGACGGACCCCTCCGGTGGCGGCCCCGACGCCGGGCGTTCCCGCGCCGGTGTCGACGAAGAACAGGCTGCTCCCGGCGACCCGCAGGCCGTGCACGGACGACGGCAACCCGGCCAGCAGGGGTTCGAGCGCCGGCAGGATGGCGCAGTTCGGTCCCGCCACGTCGCCCGCGGCGCCACCCCCGCCGGGAAGGTTGGACGCACCGCCCCGTCCGCCGGCGCCTGTCGCGAGCGGCAGGCCACTCCCGCAGCCCGCGGCGCCGGACAGCGACAGCACTTCGAAAGATAAGACAATGATGCTTCGCGCGACCGCCTGCATGGCCCCGGATCGGCGGCTCGCGCGGGAGCGGTCCCAAGTTATTTTCATTGCGTGACTCTCTTCGATGCTCACACGTGCGGACGGATTTGGCCACACGGTCAGCGCAACAAATCGCCGGAAACCGCGTTCGATGCGATAATCAGGTGGTGACCGGAGGCGAATATCCCGACGGAGCCCCCACGGCCCCCAGGCTGGACGAACCGTCGTCGCCCACCGCGGCCGTACCCAAGCCGCCCATCGTGACGCTCTCGTCCGATGACATCGGCCATTTCTTCGTGCGCGTGCGGCGCGACCAGGACAGCGAGCGCTGGGAGGTCCGCCTCGACGCCGCGCTGCGCGAGATCCTCGAGCGAGCGAACGACTTCGTCCCTTCGGAATCGGGCGGGATCCTGCTCGACGATCCCCGGGCCAAGATGGCCGGCTCTCCCACGCCTCGCCTGACGTTCATCGCGGCCTTCGGACCGGCCGCCTCGCGACGACTGGGCCAGCGCATGCCCAGCGATCGGGGAATTTGTGGTCAGGTCTACCGTTCCGGGCGTCCGTTGCTCAGCGACTCGCTGTCCGACGACGACCCCCTGACCGGCCAGGCCGAGGGGGAGAGCGAAGGCGAAGCCGCCATCAAGTCCGTGCTGGTGGTGCCCGTCATCGTGGGCGACTCGATCTGCGGGGTCATCGAGCTGACCAACCGGTCGTCGGGGACCCCCTATTCGGCGCGCGACAAGGAGCTGCTGCGCATCTTCGCGGCGTACATCTCGTCGTCGATCCAGAACGCGCTGGACGCCATCCGCAACCGCACGCTGGCCCGCATGGATGATCTTACGGGCCTTTACAACAGCCGTTACTTCCATAACCGGCTGCAAGAAGAGCTGTCGCGCGCCGACCGAAACGGGGGCGAGCTGTCGATCTTCTTCATCGACCTGGACCAGCTGAAGTCCGTGAACGACGCCTACGGCCACCTGGCGGGCAGCGCCGTGCTGCGCGAGGTGGCGCGGGTGATGACCGAGGCGTGCCCGCCCGGGTCGATCCTCGCGCGCTATGGCGGCGACGAATTCGTGGCCATCCTGGTGGGCGCCAAGCTGGCGCAGGCCGTCCAGGCCGCCGAGCACCTTCGCATGCAGATCCGGAAGACCACCACGCTGGATCCGTTCGACCGCGCCCACGCCAGCCCTTTGCCGCATGTCACGGTGTCGTTGGGTGTGGCGTCGTATCGCGATCACCTGGCGCCCGGGGGAACGGTGCTGCGACGAGAGAACGTCCTTCTTCGCCTGGCCGACGCGGCCATGTACCGCGCAAAGGCAAACGGCCGAGATCGAGTCGAGGTCGCCGAACCAGAAGATTAGGCCGATCCGGACTCCGACCGCAGCGCCAGAGCACGCAACCTCAGGCCGATCCAGACGACCGCAGCGCCAGAGGGCGCAACCGCGCCCGGGTTCAACGACGAGAGGCTTGGCTTCGCCAAGCCGGCCCCCGACGTCCAGCGGATCCGTGGGGGGCTCGTGGGGGGCCGTCTGCGGACCCCCGCGTCTACTCAGGCTTCACGCCAGCGGCGCGCATGATCTGGTGCGCGAGGTGACGGGCGCTGACCTGGTACTGACCGGACGCGACGAGCTTGCGCAGCGCCTCCACACGGGGGGACATGCGCTCGGTCGGCTCCATCATGGACATAGCGGGAACGGGCGCGGCGTGGGCCCGGATGCCAGGGGCGATGTACTTCGAGTGGGTGGGCATGACACCACCATCGACAGCCCCTACATTCTCTTTAGACAGGACCGGGCAAAAAGTGATATCGCCCTGAAATCCTTCGCAAATTAGTTGCGAGTTCGTTACGCGGCGGCCTCGCTGGCGATGTCGGACAGCGAATCGCGCAGGCGGCGCGTGGCCTCGCCGTGGATCTGGCAGACCCGGGACTCGGTCACGCCCAGGACGGCCCCGATCTCCTTCAGGTTCAGGTTGTCGCAGTAGTACAGCGACAGCACTTGCTGCATCTTCTCGGGCAGGTGGCCGATGCCCGCCACCAGGCGCTCGGTCATCTCGTGACGCGAGGTCTGCTCGAAAGGATCGGCCGCCGTGTGGTCGCCCGTGCGCTCCAGCAGGTCCGGACCGGCGTCGTCGATGCCCACCACCGACGACCCCGACAGCTTCTGCTGGCGCGCGTACAGCTCGTCCACGTTGACGCCCAGGCGCTGGGCGATCTCTTCCTGATCCGGCGTGCGACCAAGCTGCGCCTCCAGCTTGCGGGTGGCGTCCCGCAGCTCGTTCGACAGGCGGCGCATGTCGCGCGACAGCGTATCGCGCGAGCGCAGGTCGTCGAGCATGGCGCCGCGGATGCGGAACTCGGCGAAGGCCTCGAAGCGATCCACGCGCTCGGGATCGAAGCGCTCGGCCGCCTCGATCAGGCCGATGACGCCCGACGAGATCAGGTCATCGATCTCGACGTGCGCCGGCAGGCGGCGCGCCAGCCGGCGGGCCACCTTCTCGATGTAGGGAAAGAACTTCGCCGCGTAAGCGTTGCGGCGGGCGAGTAGCTCGACCTTCGAGAGCTTCTTCGACTTCTTGGCGACCTTCTTGTCGGTCTTGTTGGCCGTCTTCTTGTCGGTCTTGCTGGCCGTCTTGTTGGCCGTCTTCTTGGCGCTGACCTTGCCCGCGACCTTACCCACGATCTTGCCGTCGGCGGCCGGCCGAGCCGTCTTCGTCGAGTCCGCCGTCTTCCGCTTCGAGGTCGCCATGCCGGAACGTTCAGCACGGTCCGTGCCACGAATCGCGCCCCCGCTGGCCCGCGAAAATGGCGGGCCTTGGCCCGGGCGTCCAGGCGAACCGTCAAGGGAATGGCGATCGCGGTGGGGAGCGGCCGTCAACCGGATGACGGCGTGGAATTCGTGACGCTGCTGCCAGCTCTGCTCAGGCGACGTTGCGGCGGCGTAGTTTCTCGACCAGCGTGGTGCGGTTCAACCCCAGCAATTCGGCGGCGCGGTTGCGGTTGCCGCCGGTGCGCGCCAGCGCCTGCCCGATCAGGCGGTCCTCCAGATCGGCCAGCAGCGTTCTCAGGTCGACGCCGCCCAGCGGTAGATCCAGCGGGCCCGCGTCCAGCTCGGGCGACTCACCGCGCAGGTTCCCCGGCAGATCGCGCACCGCCACGGCGCGCTGGCCGGCGACGATGACCAGCCGCTCGACCAGGTTCTCCAGCTCGCGGACGTTGCCGGGCCAGTCGTGGGCGGCCAGGCGCTCCAGCACCTCCGCCGAGAAGGGGGGCACGGCGCGGTTCTCGCGCGCGTTGTAGTCGCGGCGAAAGTGCTCGGCCAGGATGGCAACGTCGCTGCGCCGCTCCCGCAGCGGGGGCAGCACCAGCGGCACCACGTCCAGGCGGTAGAACAGGTCCTCGCGGAAGGCGCCGTCGGCCACCATCTCTTCCAGGTTGCGATGCGTGGCGGCGATGACCCGCACGTCGACCGGCACGGGGATCCCGCCCACCGGCGTCACCTCGCGGTCCTGCAGCACTCGCAGCAGCTTCGCCTGCAGTCCCTTCGGCATGTCGCCGATCTCGTCGAAGAAAATCGTCCCCTGATGGGCGGACGAGATGCGCCCCATCCGGTTGGCGTCGGCACCGGTGAACGAGCCGCGCACATGCCCGAACAGCTCGGACTCGGCCAGGTGCTCGGGGATGGCTGCCATGTTCACGGCGATGAAGGGTCCCCCCGCCTGTCGGCTGGAGGCGTGGATCAAGCGCGCCACCACCTCCTTGCCGGTGCCCGTCTCGCCACGCAACAGCACGCTGACGTCCGTGTCCGCCACGCGCGCCACCTGCTCCATCAGGTGGCGCATGCTCGGGTGCTCCCCGATGAGGGGCCCGGGCGGGCCGGTAAGCGCGGGGGCACGGCGGTACTCGCGGGCCCCTGGCGACTGGTCCAGGATTCGCCGCAGGATCTCCTCCACGTTCGCGGGGTGAAACGGCTTGGGCAGGAAGTTGACCGCGCCCGCCCTGACGGCCGACACGGCATCCGACACCGTCGCATCGGCCCGCAACATCACGACGGGGATGGCAGGATGGTGCTGCTCGGCTTCCTTCAACACGGCGTAGCCATCGACCTGCGGGATGTCCGGGCCGGGCAGCTTGACGTCCGTCATGCACAGGTCGAAGGATTCGCGGCGGATGCGGTCGATGGCCGCCGGGCCGTCCAGCGCAGGCACGGCGTCGTAGTCCAGGCTGCCCAGCAGACTGAGCAGCGTCGACTGCGTCGTGGGGTCGCCGTCGACCACGAGAATTCGCTTCCGCATCGCTGTCCATGGCATCGGTCGGCCCCCCCGCCACCTTGAGGTTCTTGAGTTGTTCCGCAGTGTTGCATGCCTAACAACAGGTGCGGACGCCTGTAGCGGCGGCGACAACGTCTGCCTTCGGCGCTGGTCAGGCCCGCCAGCGGCGCGGCTTTGGCTAGCGGCGGGCGCGGCGGCGGCGGTACGCCAGGGCGAGCGCCAGGCCGGCGGTCGCGGCGCTCATCAACCCCGTCGCCAGCGTCGACGACCGCCCGGCGGGCGACGACGCAACGTCGCAGGCGCCGATCACCGTGGGCAGGACGGGGTACAGCGCGCAGGCGCCGCTGGTGTCGTCGTCCGTCAGGCTGCGCAGGCTGACGTCGACGGGGTTCATCGTCGGGTACATGGTCGCCGCGATGATCTGGTCGGCGTCATCGCCGGAGAGCATGGTGCAGTCGGGGACCACCTGGCCGTGATTGTCGTAGCGAACGGGATCGCCCGGGCTCTCGCACGTGTGCGCGAGACCGATGAAGTGGCCCATCTCGTGCGTCAGCGCGCTGGCCAGGTCATACGAGTTCCCGTAGTCATGCACGGTGATCGGTCCGTCGGGGATGATGGCCCACTGGTAGTCGACGTCGTTCACCTCGATATCGGCCTCCAGGATCATCCCGTCGTCCAGCGCGCCCGGGTGATTGCGGGAGAAGACGGTGGTGACCGCCACCTGCGTCGAATCGTGCGCCGTCGCCGGATCCTGCGGATCGCGGGCCCACACGCCGCTGCGCATGATGATCCGGTTGTGGCCGTCATTGGCGACGGCCTGGCTGGCGCCGAAGCCGGGCGCCAGCGTCAGCGCCAGGCTGGTGCACGAGACGGCGGGGTAGCTCCAGCCGTCGACCGCGGCCTGCGCGGCGGCGTGCAGGTCGGCCGGCGCGACGCTCAGCGAGTCCGGGGGCGTGGAAACCTCCAGCACGGCGTGCGGCGAGCTGCGGAAGAAGACGGCGTCCGTCGTCAGCGAACGCGTGCGAACGAAGGCGTCCGCCCGCGCGGTC